>Ga0209575_10001243_pt1 | contig 10752 bp, 12 predicted proteins | sample Medcelwee11metaG_FD_187172 | JGI IMG/M metagenome (GOLD analysis project Ga0209575, IMG submission 187172) | Freshwater pond sediment microbial communities from the University of Edinburgh, under environmental carbon perturbations - Medium... | ecosystem: Environmental > Aquatic > Freshwater >...
CAATTTTTGCTGGGTTCCCGGATCGACCTAAAAATGAACAGATGCTTTCCGTTAACCCAGCGTTACCGGTCATAAACTCCTGTTCGTTCTTTGGACGGTTTACACCTGCAAGATGAACAACAACATCGACGTCACTCAGCATCCGTTCGAGATCGACGGAAGAACTGGCGATATCGAACTCATAGAGCTGAACACTCTCAATCGTACGTAACACAGAGCACAGATTTTTACCGACAAAACCGTTCGAACCGGTTACTAAAACGCTTTTTTTCATAGCTCAACCCGCTCCCCATTCATTGCCTTTTGAACACACTCAAGCGTCATCAAGAGTTCGCACATGCTATCGACATCAAGCAGTGGTATATTATGGGAATTATAATCCTCTTTCAGCGACACCTCCTCGCATCCTTCGCTGAAATACGCAGCATAGTTCAGGTCGCGGTTGTCTGCAGGAACACGATAATAACCGCCAAGATCCTCCGCAACGGCAAGTTCTTCGCGAGTCAGAAGGCTTTCATAGAGTTTTTCACCATGCCGTGTTCCTATAATGCTAACTGGAGCATCGCTATTCATGAGCTTTTTGAGCGCAAGTGCAAGTGTTTCGATAGTGGCGCTTGGAGCTTTTTGAACGAACGTATCACCGGGATTGCCGTTGGTAAAGGCATAGAGCACGAGATCGACGGCATCCTCGATGCTCATCATAAAACGGGTCATGTTCGGATCGGTAACTGTCAATGGACGCTCCTCCTGAAGGTACTTGAGGAAGAGAGGAATAACCGAGCCTCTGCTGGCCATGACATTACCGTAGCGCGTAACGTTAATAACAGTACGCTCTCCTGAAACGCGAGACTGTGCAACAGCAACCTTTTCCATCATTGCCTTTGAAATACCCATAGCGTTGATCGGGTAGACAGCCTTGTCTGTACTGAGCACAATAACCCGGCTTACTCCTGCAGCTGTCGCCTGCGTTAACACATTATGTGTGCCGAGAGCGTTCGTACGTAACGCCTCAACCGGAAAAAACTCACATGATGGAACCTGCTTCAAGGCCGCCGCATGGAAAACATAATCAACGCCCCCCATTGCATCGCGAACGCTATCGGCGTTGCGTACATCCCCAATGTAAAATTTTAGCTTTGAATTGGCATACTCCTTCCGCATGTCGTCCTGCTTCTTTTCATCACGGCTGAAAACACGAATTTCTGCTATGTCTGTTTCAAGAAATCGGCGAAGGACTGCGTTACCGAATGTTCCGGTACCGCCAGTTATTAAAAGAGTTTTATTTTTGAACATATTTAATTTCGTATTTACAATTCATCATAAATAGCACCTAAAACATTTTCTAAATTATGTATACCAAACTCTTTTCTAGCAAACATATTACCTCTCACTGCAAGATTCTTGCGAAACATTTTATCATTAACCATTTTATGCAAAGCATTTACTAACTGATCTATATTTCCAGCCTCAATAAGAAGCCCAGTTTCTTCATTTACGATAACATCTCTTACCGCACCGACATCGCTTGCAATTACAGGACAACCAACAGCAAGTGCCTCAATTATAGAATAAGGCATACCTTCAGCATACGATGGCAAAGCAAAAACATCAGCCTTAGTCAGTATTTCAATAGTTTTCTCTCTTGGCTGTCCGCCCATAAATTTAACATAATTTTCGACACTGCCATTTATAGCTGAATTTTTAAGAGCAGCCAAATTTCCAGCCCGTTCTTCAGGACCAACAAGAATCAGTGATATAGATATACCATCAGCCCTAAGCTGTCTTATCGCTTCAATAAGTAAAAAACTACCTTTTCTTTCACCTACAGATCCCACACTTACAACAGAGATAGCGTCACTTTGATGTTGAACAGATAATGATTTTCCCCAAGGAAAAGAAGTGTCTATACAATTTTTCAAACCGAATACTTTATCATTAGACAACCCCCATCTAACAGCAAAACTCGTACTCCATTTTGAAGATAGTAATTTGATCTTATTAGAACGTTGCAATACCCATCCGCAATACCATCTTGAGAGTTTACCATTTTTGGTAAACTCTATTAATGGTTCATCTTCATTTGCACAATGCAATGAAGTAATTACCTTACACCGAAGAATCCAAGCCGCAATAATATATATTGACTGTTTGAGAAATCCAATTCCACCACTAGTTTCTACCTGAACAACTTTTGGGCGAAAAATATATATTTCATAAATCACACGAACAAGAATCAGGAATGCGCTTGCCATGTTATATATATCTATTTTCCCTTTTTTATTCATAGGGCGTTTGTTTGAATTAGCAGTAACTCTAATATCATACTTTCTTGCTAGTTCAGAGCACATAAGCATATTAACAGCAGTGGTTATGCCGCCAATTGATGGATGCGTAGGGCCAAGAAGGAGAACTCGTATTTTATCTTCTTTAAACATAAATCATTTTTTTATAACTCTTGCAGGGTTCCCGCACACAACAGCTTTTTCTGGAACATTATGCACAACAACTGAACCCGCACCAACTACCGAATCATTACCAATTGTTATAGAACCTATAATTACTGAATTGCATCCAATATCAACATTATTCATTATAATAGGAGCATCAGAGTTTTTTCCATTATTCCCAATTGTCACACAGTGCCTCAATGTCACACAGTCCCCAATTTTTGTGTTTGGATGAATAACTAAACAATAACCATGAAATATTCTCAAACCTACACCAACCGCTAAATCCCAATGCAACTCCATATGAAACAGCCAATATAATATTATCTTATAGAGCACAAAATACGGAAACGCCAAAACTTTTAACATTTTATTCTGTCTTACCAAAAGCTGCGCAAAACGAAAGGCTACCAAAACAAAACGTATTTTTGTATCGTGCTCATTATAACTCCAGTCCTGAAAAAGATATTTGATCATTTTTTTACAAATAAAAATAACATATTCCAAAAACAAACAACTCTAATTATCGCGTCAGCAAATCCCCCCCCGCTTGATTAGTATACATATTTTTATTTTTCAATCTTATATGAGATAATAAAATACAATTAAACGCCAAAATAAACCACATCAACTTGGTCACCAACACTTGCATTGAAAGAACTGAACCAATATAGGAAATCATCAAAACCAAACCAATATACTCTTTTTCAGACAAGTACCTACGGAAGCCATAATACAACACCCGAAAAATAAACCAAACATAAGCAAGCAGAGCAATAAAACCACCATATAACAATACCTCAAGAATTACATTGTGGGCGCTAATATAGCCGCCAAAAGTATTTATTCCAATTTCCATAAAACCAGAAAATCCATACCCAATAACAGGGCTTTCCCAAACCTTATGAAGGTAAGCTTCCCAAATATAATCTCTACCCGATAAATCCCCTTGCTTTGCAGCAGTTAATCTCTCCATCAGCAATGTATTAGAGAGAAATAACGGCATCAATACAAATATAAACAAACCAACATACATAAAGGCTACAACTATTCTTTTACCTGGATTAGTCATAAAATAAAAAGCGATCAATACTAACATCATTAAAACATATGTAATAAATGATAGTCTTGAACCTGATTTTATCATCACCGTCAACAGAACTGGAATAGGCATAATCAATAACAACCGCATCAAAGAAAAACTCTTACCTGACATAAAAACTAAATAAATCAATATTATAGAAGCAATCCCCATTCGCAGGCCGATATAATTCTGATCATCTCCAAAGAGCGTCAAGCGCCCATACTCATATTCAACACCGATGCCAAATAAATAAAAAATACTTAACAATACCGTCCCTAAGGCAAATGCATAGAGACTTTTTTCCAAAACGCCTGGATCTTTACGTTCATGAATTAGAAGAAGAAAAAACAAAACCATATTCTGAATAATAGAAATATTAAATATTTCTATAGAATAGTAATTTAGATGTATAGCACTTGACAATGTTATCACTAAAAAAAATAGAACAAGAGGGTATAATACATTTTTATACGGATAAATATCAAATCGAATTCTTTGGTATAACAACACACCAAAATAGAGAAATCCTGTTATCTTCCCAACCGCAAGACTATCAGAGTTACCAGCCAAGCTTAACATTTCGAAATTTATCGAAAACATGAATATATATAGTGTGGCTCTAGCAATTTTTGTATTATTTATAATCATTGACTGTACTCTTATATCAGTTAAATCAAATGCTAAACATCAAAACCATCCAGAGGTATCCACCCAAGACTATTGATCTTGATTTATGCGTCATCAACTTGCTTACAAATTCCCATTCATACAAGCACCCGATGCGCTCAAAAGACACACATAATGCAGAGAAGATCATCTACACACTCTCTCAATGGGCTATTTAAGCATGCTCTCGTCGAGAGAGCTTTCTGAAGTCTATTTTTTCCACAAAAGCATTTCACTACAATATTACATCAAAGAATAGACAACATCAATAATGAGCTATCCCATCACTTCCTGTTTTGAAGCATGACGCTCAAATAACCATCAACCGCAGCATCCACATTAAATTCGGCGGCACGACTTGCCACATCCGGCGGATTCTTGTCATCGAGCGCTGCCCCCATAGCCGCAGCAAGAGCCTCAATATCACCTACGGGAACCAAACGGCCCCAACGCCCCCCTTCAAGGATTTCTGACGGTCCACTTGGACAGTCGGTAGACACCACCTTGGTACCGCAGGCCATGGCTTCGATCAAGACGGTCGGCAAACCCTCCCAGGCAGACGACAAAACAAACAAGGAAGCATGCCGCATTACCGCAAAGGGATTATCTGTAAAACCGGGAAGGTCCACGTCATTTTGCAATCCAAGTTCAGCCACCAACGCGGTCAGTTGTGGTCGGAGTTCACCTTCGCCAAGTATCAACAGCCGCACAGCACGTATTCTGCGGAGGCGCGCAAAAGCTTGCAGCAGGGTGGGGAAATCCTTTGGCGCCGTCAAGCGCCCTACCGCAAGAATTAGCGGCGACTCTTTTTTTCTAAGCCATGGATGTTCCGGATCCTTCAGACTTGAGGCATGTAGCGTCTGATTAACAACGGGATTGTAAACGACCCTCACTGAAGAAGGAGACAGCCCAATGCTTTTGATAAGATCATCAGCGACCCCGCCCGAAACTGCAACAATACCATTGGCTCGTGGATATGCATATCTTATGAAAAATCTCAACAGGCGGTCACGCAACGAATTTGCATTAACCCTGGACATGGATAGATTAGTATGTTGGCTGACAATAACCCTCATTTTCACCGATGCAAGCTGACGTGCGAGCACGGCAACCACATTAGAGTGCTCTGCGGCTGAAATCAGAACCACTGGCCGATGACTTCTAAAGTAACGTATCAAGGCTGGCAAACTTGCGATTACTCCCCGCGCCTTAAGATCCACCACATTCACTGCGGCAGCGATTTCCTTTCGAAATGGCCCCTCGCTTGAAACCAATACCAGATCGACCAGATAACCACGCTCTGCAAAACCGTTTACAAGCATCACCGTCACACGCTCTGCACCACCACATTCCAATGAAGGATGGTAGAAAGCAATTCGTTGAGGCGCGTCGTCCCCAAAATCAGTATTATGCATACAGCAATACTTTATATTATTTTTCCAGCCACTGAATCCACATATTGCCCTCGTGCATACATCATCAAGCTAATGTCACATCACCACTATATTGACGGATAAAGATACTTGAGCATGATACTTGAATCAGTCGTGGTAAACCGCCAGTAGATTGTCGCCTCTTGGTTGTTGCATCCGCATTGCCATTGAACCTGCTATTTTTTCATGGACAGTACGAGAAGCCATCCATTATTGAAAAAAGAGGAACCGAGTATGGCGCAACAACCATCACTTCATCAGTACAACAAGCAGTTCAAGATCGATGCTGTCGAGCTGAGCCTGAAAGGCCACAAAACCACCAGAGAGATCGCCGATGATCTTGGTATCAGCCCGAACGCTCTCTATCGCTGGAAATGCCAGTATCACGCATCCAAAGAGACGGCATTTCCGGGCACCGGTAATCTCAAGGACGCTCAGGTCGAAGAAATACGTCAATTGCAACGGCAGCTCCGGCTGGTCACCGAAGAGCGTGAAATCTTAAAAAAAGCGTTTGCTGTGTTCACCGGGAAAACGCCGTGAAGTATAGGCTCGTCATGGAGCACAAGCATCAGGATGCCGTCCGGACGATGTGCCGGGTACTCGACCTTTCGGTCAACGGTTACTATTGCATGGGCACAGAATCCGCAAAGTCATCGAGAACAAGAGAACCTGAAACTATTGGACGAAATACGAGAAATTCACCAAAACAGTCATCTGACCTATGGAAGTACTCGCATTGCCAAAGCATTGCTGAAAAAGGGTTTGCCGTGCAGCAGCATCGGGCGGCGCGATTGATGCTGCGCATGGGCATTCGCGCCAAACCGCCCGAAGGTTCAAGGAGACGACCGATTTGAACCACCAGGAACCGATTGCGCCCAATCTGCTGGGGCAGGATTTTACCGTCAAAGCGCCCAACACGGGGTCTGGACGAGTGACATCACCTAAGTACTGACCAAGCGCGGCTGGCAGTATCTGACGATCATTCTGGAGCTGTTCAGCCGGGAGATCATCGGCTACTCGCTGAGCAACCGGCTGAGCGCCAAAAGCACGGTGGTTGCTGCGCTTAACATGGCGGTGAAGCATCGTCGCCCGCCGAAAGGGGTGATTCTACATTCCGATCGAGGTATTCAGTATGTCAGCAAAGCGTTCAGGAAACGGCTGAAAAAGTACCGGATGACGCAGAGCATGAGCGGCAAAGGCAACTGTTACGACAACGCCGTGACCGAAACCGTATTCAAAACGCTGAAAACCGAGTGGATTTACGGCACAAGTTACGCTGACCAGCATGAACTTCGGATCAGTCTGTTTGGATAAATCGAGCTGTTTTACAACAGGAAACTTCTACACTCAACCTTGGGCTATCTGGCTCCGGCAGAGTTCATGCGAGAGTATTATCAACAACAACTGGCTGTGGCTTCTTGAGGTGTCCACTTTTTCCTTGCAAATTCATTAGCCATCTTCTTTACAATGGTGATGCATAACGCTTTTTCAATACCGCCTTTATGAATGATTCCGGCTATACCACATATGAATTTAAAGGTTCATTTATGCAAATTTCAGCACTTATCAGGGCCCTTAACATCGGCAAGTTTTTAAGGGCGCCTTAGAAGCTTCTTTCTTGCATTGTTTACGACATCAACTATTCCCAATGGCGTTACAGACAAGAGCAACAAATAGGTTGCCCGAACAAAATCACCTTTCCAATAAAGCTTACCCCACATACTAAATGTTTCGTTTTTTGTGCTGTAGCTACCTTTCCATGCATTACCAAGTTCATAGTTTAGATATCGCCTCAAGGCTTTTTTTTCAGTCTTATTGAGCCTTACAGAGAATTCTTCATATACCGATTTTGACATCAACACTGGAGACCACGGTGCTGTCTTAGTAACCATATTGACGCTATCACGATAATAGATGGTGCCAATATGGTTACTCCATGCCATTTCTCTGTGATAACAAATAATTTTTAACCAAGCATAGAGATCTCCACCACGCTTTGCCAGCATGTTAGCTGGAAACAAATTTAATGCCACTGGAGAATTTTTTCTTATACATGCTGTTGATGTATATAAAGGTTGCATTTTAGCCAAACAGTTAGAAAGATACTGTTGCGCATTAATCATATGTAAGGCTTTATAATTGTACTTGCAATAATAGGCATTATCTTTTAAATTATCATTTATACTAGTTTGCCAACCACAGCCAAGAAAATATATATCAGGATATTCAACAATCAATTCATGCATTTTTTCTAAATGGTGCGAATACCACTCGTCATCCGCATCAAGAAATGCTACCCAATCACCATTAGCTACTTTAATTCCTAAATTTCTTGCCGCATACCCACCTGGCCCTGGCTCGTTCCTATGCAGAATGCATATTCTTTTATCGTTAATTTTTTCGACCTCTTCAATGCTGTTGTCCGTTGATGCGTCGTCAACAATGATTACTTCAAAGTCATCAAAAGTCTGATTCAAAACCGAATTAATTGCTCGTGCAACATGTGGTGCTTTATTGTACAATGGAATGACTACTGAGAAATATGGTTTTTCTTGTGCCATTTTTTTATATTGAATAACTTACCTCACAAGGAAATAAAAGCATGCAGAAAATGTCATGCAACTTATGGATAATCTCAATATCCATTTACCATGCTATCTTTACGAAAGAGATGCTTGTAAAAATGCGAAATCCGTCATAGATCGATATGAAATTGTTATAAATGTCGATACAGGTAAGATATTGAATAAGCTAGTGTCATGTCAAATCAATAGTGACACACTGGCTTTTGCTTCTTGACGTATTCACTTTTTTTGTTGCAGGTTCATTTCAGCACTGCATCGTTCATCAGTACAAACACGTGAACACCTAATTGCTACAAGCCGCGAAGTAAATACATCAATTAAATACGCGGCCACTTAACATTTTCTTCTCAATAAAGAATCAACTATAGCATACGTTACCACTTAGTCAGGCTCAACAAATCTAACATTCTCAAACCCCCTGAGCCATGTATTATATATAGCATAATTCTTTCCATACGAATTATCAAAAAACACTATTTGCTTTTTCAACAACACAGCTAAAATAGCGCCATGCAAACGTGTTGTGTAAACGTACTTATATCCGGCCATAAATCTTATCCCACGAGCAAGAAGAGTAGGCATAAATATTTTATTTGCATACCAGTCAATAAACAGCAAACCAAAACGAAAACCATTCAAATTCTTAGCAAACACATTATTGAAACGCATTAATTTCGAAAGAATTTTCGTAACCAATTTTTTTTTTCCATACTTGGCCATTCATGCTCTTCTAAACTAACACTATTATCAATCCACTTCTTATAATCATACTCCAAATACTCTTTATCTTTTCGTTTAAAAAACAGAGATTTATTTTCTTCTTTTGCACTGTATCTTTCTAAAAAATCAGAAGAGATATAAAATGCCATATCTGGCACAAGAATAATTTTATTTTTACTATAATACTTATTCAGCAACTCAAAGCTATTATTATCTCTTGCACATATAGTCATGTTTTTATGCCCTGAAAATATATGCGCATCATTCATCATCACATCACTATCTTCATAATGGACTGTTTGCGGTAAAATAATTATTCTATTATCAGGGTACTCTTTAATTATCTTTAATGTAAACTCAATATGCCGCCGCCATAAATCGCCAAAATTCCCACCGCCCTGCATCAAAATAATAACATTCTTCGAAATCTTTTGTTTTATATATGTCTCAATAGATGCACGATACAAACACTTATAAGAGTTTTTCTTTAAAAACTCTTCAGTCCCCTTCCAGATCAATATATCACCAACATTCGTATAATATGGCAAATCAAGATAAATATAATCATCATTAATCAAGCTAAACAAGCTCAAATCTATCTTTTCTTTTATCCACACAAGATCGCCCATTAAATATCTATTTAAACCTTTATTTAATTAATCCTTGAACTTTCTTTTTATAAAAACGAGCAGCTCTTTTTACATCAATAAAAACTTTTTTTGCAAAACAGTATTCTTCATTATCATCATACAGCTTACCAGACAAAAACCGTTTCATTTCATCTATATACCAACCAGCGCCCTCTTGAATTCTCAACTCAGCATATGTCGGTACATCAATCGACGGCATTACTCCCAGCGCCAAGAAATGGGTACCATTAAAACAATAATCATGTGTACAGTTATGACCAATTGCTTCAAATATTATTTTTTTATTAAAACCTTCACATATATTTTGAGCTATTCTACAGCCATAGCAACTCGTCAATACACCAGTAGCCAAATTCAATCTTCCCGACCAATCACCTGCATAGCAATATTCTTTGTACTTATGCATAAAATTTTTAACAGTAAAATCAAACAAAGGAGAATCCATTTCTTTTCCAATTCTTACATATTCATCACAAGAGCAATCTGTGTATACTTTCCATTTGATACCCTTCACGTCTCGAGTCAATACAACCTGAGGATAAGCGCCTGTATTCTCAGGCACTAGCCTCTTTATCTCATCCCAATAAAGCGCATATGCATCACATAAATTAACCTGAACAACAATTGATGCACCATGTTTTTTAATCAATTCTATATTTTGAAAAAAATATAGAGAACATATTTTTCTTACGAAGCTCTATGTAATGAAATGAAAACGCAAAATGCAAGCGCCTTATGTACTCATCCGGAACAATATCAACAAGTTCAGCGAATCTTTTACTAATTGTCCCATTTGTAGTTACGTTATTACTCCGGCCAATAAAGGTATCAATTTTTGGCATAGCGAACATTGGGATGATCAAACAGTTTTTCGACTTTGCAAGGACTTTTCTGAAGATGCCTCATATGCGACATCGTCTTGTCGTGAATTGCCGCTTTTGATCGGGCTACTCCACCATAATTGCCATGCACGGCGTGTTTCAAATCGTTGTTCAGATATTCGTCCGGATTCAATTCCGGTGAGTAGGACGGTAAATAACACACCTCGATCTTTTCCGTATGCTTTCCCAGCCACTCTTTGACCGGTTTGCTGTGATGCACTTTCAAATTGTCCAGAATGAGGATCACTTTTCGGCCTGCATCCTTGACCAGACGCTTCATGAACTC
>Ga0209575_10001245_pt1 | contig 10734 bp, 15 predicted proteins | sample Medcelwee11metaG_FD_187172 | JGI IMG/M metagenome (GOLD analysis project Ga0209575, IMG submission 187172) | Freshwater pond sediment microbial communities from the University of Edinburgh, under environmental carbon perturbations - Medium... | ecosystem: Environmental > Aquatic > Freshwater >...
CGAGTGCAAAAACACGCGCCACCGCGACTCTGCGCCAACGCCACATACCGCCGAACGTTAGGGCTAATAGCTGAGTCGTCCTGAAATATGTCTACATAAAAATCGTAGATATGTTAAAGAATAGACAATCAACCAGACAGTTCAGTGAAAGCTTTAAGCTGAAACTACTAGCGGAGTTATCCGAAGGAAAATACACTAAAAGAGAACTCAGCCGTTTATACGACATCGGCTATACGACCATTAATGACTGGGTCAGAAAGTATAAGCGGGAAGATCTTATGAACCAAAGGATAACCGTACAAACCATGGATGAACTATCAAAAGTAAAGGCTCTGCAAAAGGAGATTGCCAAACTCAAAGAACTGCTGATAAAGAAAGACTTAGACACCCTGATGCTTGACGCTTACCTCGAGGTGGCGGCAAAAGATCTTGGCTACAAAGATGCCGCTGAATTAAAAAAAAAGCTCGACATAACGCAGTGAATAAGGCTCTAGCAATGGATACCGATCACAGGTTCAGCATATCACAATTATGTGAAGCGGCGGGCATCAAACGTGATGCTTTCTACAAGTATCACCGTAGAAACCAACTCTCCCAAGACACTGCAGAACAGGTGATTTCATTGGTCCGCGAATACCGTAAAGAGCAGCCTCGGGGTGGCGGGAAGAAGATGCATGTGGACTTTAAAGATGACTTCCTGGCAAAAGGCATCAAACTCGGACGAGACAAATTCTTTGATATCCTCAGAGAACACGAACTGCTCGTCAGACGAAAAAGATCCTTTGTCAAGACTACTAACTCGTACCATAAGTTCCACAAATACAACAACCTAATCAAGGAACTAGAGATCACTAGACCAAACCAGGTATGGGTATCTGACATAACCTATATTAGGCTCACACGTGGACATTGTTACCTCGCCCTGATTACTGACGTTTTCTCGCGTAAAATAGTGGGTTATGATATAAGTGATAGCCTCGAACTGGCGGGCTGCATAAGGGCCCTCAAAATGGCCCTGGCGCATGCCCGCCCTGCTCCCGGCTTAATACACCACTCCGATCGCGGCCTGCAATACTGCAGTAACCAGTATGTAGAACTTCTTAAAAGTAACAATATCCGGATCAGTATGACGGAAGAGAACCATTGCTATGAAAATGCTATAGCTGAGAGAGTTAATGGAATCTTGAAAGATGAATTCTATCTTGATCAGAGCTTCTCAAGCCTGTTCCTGGCAGCTAAAGCAAGCCATAATGCAATCAGAATTTATAACACAAAAAGACTTCACTTATCTTTGGATTACAAAACCCCAGAGAATGTCTTTAAAATGAGAGCGTGAAAACAGTATAAACCTGTAGCCGTATTTCAGGACAAGACAAGCTCCGGTTAATAAAGTGAAGTAAAAATTGGGGTGCAAGCATTTCATCCCGCTCCCATCTGACTCGCCAACACGCCGTAACTTAGATAAATAGAAATCAAAGAGAGTAATAACAAACCATCAAGCACGAGCCGCGATTACACCCCAACTCAGCAACAGCCCTCCGCTTCCAGGGATATAGAAAATCGTTTTGTGTAAGTGTAATATCCCTCTTCATATAATCATTCCCGCATTTATCAAGGACCCGCATCAGCAATAATCCTCCGCTACAATCCCTAACAGGGCGGTATAGGTCATTGCCTTTCCGTACCGCGAGAATTTTCTGGCTAAAGAGGACCGGGAAGTGGCCGGCGGTACGGGCCGCCCCGGCTGCAGCCGGGGGCTCCCTCTTGGTGTCATGGTTTTTGCCAACGCGATAACTTTGTAACGAAAAGCACATTCCTGCACCGCAGTTTACCTGCAAAAACTCATGCCACCGCGATACAAGGCAACTGACCCATACCGCCGAACGTTATGGCGCATTTTCCACACACCTTAGATTATCAATCCAATGAGACAGATTTGTAAAACCATCATAATAGTGTTAATAACATTTTCATGCTCATCCAACAACCAAAATTCTGATACTATGAATGACAAATTCACCTGGAATATCCAATTTGCTGGATATGATTTCAATCAATACGATGAAAAGGGAGAGATAAATTTTGAAAATTTCGTAAAGGAATTTGACAAATTCCCTTGGATAGAACAAATCGAATATTTTCAAAAAAAACAAACAGGATGTTCTGCAACCATCTCAGTTAAAGACCTTAAGATAAAACAAGATTTTTGGGTATCAATAGCAGGTGATATTAAAAAACATGCATTTCTTATTGGATATGTTTACCCAAAAGAAGTTAAAGGTTTTTTTGGGCTTGGTAAACCAAAAACTGTAAGGTGGGTTGAAATATATATTACGGAAGATCAAAATGTTGTTAAAAAATCTTTCAGACTATTCTTCGACCGACAGAATGATGAGTTAATATCTTCGATCAGAAAGCTTGAAAAATTTGGAGAAATGAAAGCTCAAAACTAAATAACAAAACGCTCCATAACACGGACAATATGGGTAAGTTGTTTGTCACACTTTTTGCTTCTACTCCTACTCCCCAGACAAATTTGTAATGGTTCTTGCACCCGGACACGCGCATCTGGCCGCTATTAAAATCCTGCACCTTGACAAATTCCTGGCTCCGAGACAAATTGTACCGCGACTCTGCGCCAACTGCACATACCGCCGGAACGTTGGGCACAATTGTAGGCAATTTGGTCTTTTGATGAAGCATAACCAATTTTACAGCACCAAGAACATCAATCCCTAATTGACAACTCTATGAGAATTTCGTTAACGATAGCTTGCCTAATTCTAGCCTGGCAAACATTTGGTCAAACAAATCTACCAAATGACACACTGCAATGGAATGAGAACAAAAAATTATCATGGAATGACTTTAAGGGTGAGCCATTAGATTATACGGGATTCCAGGGTGAAGCTTTTTGCATGAATCTAGCTAATTATGAACGTCCTAACATATTCGCAAAAATAACTTTTAAAGTAACCGCTGTATTTGATAGAACTAAGTCATGGGTTAACCCAAAAGCAAAGACCGACAACGGATTACTCTATTTTCAAATAATGTTCGATTTATATGAACTACATGCCAGAGAATTGAAAAAAGAGCTATCTGAGACAGATTTTGGGAATGACCCAAATGGTGTATTTCAGCAAAAGTATAATAGTTCTATGACCTCACTCACTAATGAATTTAATGAGTTTAGAAAAGAAACCAAATTGGGGCAAGACAGCAATGCTCTTGCGGTCTGGCACAAGAAAACTCAAGAAAAGTTAACGCTACTAGACAATTACAAATAAAACAACAGTGCCCAACAGGTCGGTATATGCAATTGCCTTCGGCCAGCACTCAGAAATTGATAAAAACATAATTCTGTAATAGCTGGCCGGCTGGCCCCGGCTGAACGCCGGAGAGCTCCCACCTGGTGTCATGGTTTTTGCACTTCTCGATGATTTCGTGAACCTGAAAAATCTGCACATCCAGAACGATGGCAAAAACCCATGCCACCGCGAAGCAGTCGGCAACTGCACATACCGCCGAACGTTAGCACACATATTATGAGATTCGCAATAACAATAAGTCTATTAGTCCTTTACCAATTTTGCAATGCACAGAGCGACTTCTACTCTCAACTCAATAGTGCGGCTCTAGAATTAACAAAACAAAGCGTCATCTACGACCCAAGATATTTTTCAATTCCCTATCCTAATGGCGATATTCCCAATGATAGAGGTGTTTGTACTGATGTAATTATCAGAGCTTATAGAAAGCTTGGCATTGACCTCCAGAAAGAGGTTCATGAAGATATTAAGGCAAACTTTTCTGAATACCCCAAAAACTGGGGTCTCGTCAAGCCCGATCCAAATATTGATCATAGAAGAGTTCCAAACCTTATGGTTTTCTTCACAAGAAAGGGAACTACCCTACCTATTACCCTAAAACCTGAAAACTACTTCCCAGGTGATATTGTATGCTGGGATCTTGGTGGTGGTATAACTCATATAGGGTTTGTTGTCAACGCTAAATCGCCTTTTTCAGACAGATACCAAGTCGTTCACAACATTGGAACCGGTCAAGTACTTGAGGATTGTTTATTCAAGTATAAAATAATTGGGCACTATAGATACGAAAATTAACAAATACGTGTGCTAACAGGTCGGTATATGCAATTGCCTTCGGCCAGCAGACAGTAACTGATAAACACAAAATTCCTTAATAGCTGGCCGGCTGGCCCCGGCTGAACGCCGGGGCGCTCCTACTTGGTGTCATGGTTTTTGCACTTCTCGATGATTTCGTGAACCTGAAAGATCTCCACATCCAGTACGATGGCAAAAACCCATGCCACCCCCAAGCTGCGGCAACATGCACATACCGCCGAACGTTACCAGCAAGCCTGAGTCGAAAAAAATGGACGCGTGATTTAATTACATGAATATTAATTGGATAAATAAGCGAGAATGAAATCAAAAAAAGTACCAGTTATACTTTTATGCCTGACTGTAATCTTAATGTCAAATTGCAGTAGGGATAAGACACCTTGCGCATGTGGTATTGAAAACCCACAAGCAAACATTGAATGGTTGAAGTACCTTTTAAGCCAGACTTTTTGCGTAGAAGTCTACACAGTAAGTTATAATAATGAAGAGTACATTGGTATTAGTGATTGCCCCAGAATTGTTGATGGGATGACGGTTATTTACGATTGTTCAGGGAATAAAGTATGCGAATTCGGCGGTATTTTTTCAGGATCGGGATGCACCATTCCTGATTTTTGGAATTATTTTGAAGTAAACAAGAGACTTGTTTATGTTCAAGATATTAAACCCTAAAAGGTTCAATATTTAAGTTTAAAAAGGCCTGCTGGTAACAGGTCGGTATATGCAATTGGCTTCTGCACCGCGAGAATCTTCTGGTCATAATGAAAGAGCTTCAATGGCGGTGCAGGCCGCCCCGGCACCGCCGGGGGCTCCCGCCGGTGTCACGGTTTTTGCCAACGCGAGAATATAGTATTAACCGCATAACCCTATATCGCACCACGAGTGCAAAAACACGCGCCACCGCGACTCTGCGCCAACTGCACATACCGCCGAACGTTAGGGCTAATAGCTCCGGTTAATAAAGTGAAAAAAAATTGGGGGGCAAGCATTCCGTCACGCTCCCATCTGACTCGCCAACGCGCCGTGACTTAGATAAATAGAACTCATATAGAGTATTAACATACCATCAAGCACGAGCCGCGATTACCCCCCAACTCAGCAGTAGCCCTCCGCTTCCAGGGATATAGTAAAATCGTTTTGTGTAAGTGTAATATCTCTCTTAAAATAATCATTCCCGCATTTATCAATGACCATCATCAACAATAAGCCTCCGCTACAATCCCTAACAGGGCGGTATAGGTCATTGCCTTCTGTACCGCGATAATCTTCTAACTAAAGAGGACCGCTCCGTGGCCGGCGGCACAGGCTGCCCCGGCTGTAGCCGGGGACTCCCTCTAGGTGTCACGGTTTTTGCCAACGGGAGAAAAAAGTAATTACCGCATAATCCTACAACGCATAACGAGTGCAAAAACACGTGCCACCGCGACACAAGGCAACTGACCCATACCGCCGGACCGTTATGCCGCATGCTCAAAACCTTGCGCATAACGCCAAACATTAGTTGTCATTGCTCACTTACAACCCGTAAAAAGTTTACTGTTATTGTTAATCAATAAATGACTAGATATGGAAATAAAACTAAGATCCCTTGTCGTTCTTCTTCTAGTATTTTGGTCTGCATGTTCCTCAAATCAAATGAAGAATGAAAATAATTTCTCACTAAATGGCAGGTTGATAGGGCAAGATACTGGAATTATTATCTTAAGATATGTCCCTGAATCGACATGGAAATTTGATACTGCTAATATTAGAAATGAAAGATTCCAATTTCAAGGAGAAATATTTGAACCAACGAGAGCGACTCTTTTAAATGGAGAACAACAAGTAGAATTTTACATTGAACCAGGTAAAATAAACATTGCACTTGACAAGGAAAAGTTTACAGATTTTAAATTATCGGGATCAAAGACACAGACTGAAGAAGATTTAATTAATGAAATGGTCAAACCAGTTTATAAAAAACTTGATCTATGGAGACAGAAAAGGAGCCTTGTAAGTGACAGTATCAAAAACATGAAAGATGAAATTAAAAAGAAAAAACTAGAATCTGAACTTAATAACATTGACACACAGTGGTTTCTTGCAAGGGAACAACTGAATCGGACATGGTTAAGATTTGTACTCGAAAATCCTCAATCATATGTATCTCCTTACTATTTAGGCATCTTAGTTGGCAATGATGTTCTTTCACTAGATTCAATGATTTTGGTTTTTAATGGTTTAGATACTACAATTCAAAAAAGTAAATATGGTAACTTGATTAAAGCAGATATCGCGAAAAAGGAAAATACACGAATAGGGTCATTAGCTCCGGACTTTAAGGCATATGATATCAATAGAAAACTTGTCACTCTTTCAGAATTTAAGGATAAATCCATTGTATTGCTTGACTTCTGGGCCAGCTGGTGTGTGCCTTGCAGACAAAGTATACCCTATCTTAAGACACTCTATGAAACATACCATTCAGAGGGATTTGAAATTATCTCAGTGTCTACTGATTTGAAAAAAGAAGCATGGTTACAGGCAGTCGAAGAAGAAGGTATTGATATTTGGCATAATATACCTGTGGCTGAAAACTATGCTTCTGGACCTTCGTTTATAACTGAAGACGATATTTTTTATAATTATGATGTTGGTGCTGTACCGACATACCTATTAGTAGATAAAAATGGCAGGATCGTTGGCCATTGGAAAGGGCTTTCTGCAGAGAACGAAAAATCACTTAATGATCAAATCGCAGAATTATTAAAAAAATAAGAACACTTCTAAGTTGGCACTACTGTAACCTTGGTAGTTTAAAGAGTAGATAAGAATAAGTAAAGCAAGAGTGAAAAGGCAAAAAGCACGACGGCATAACAGGTCGGTATATGTCATTGGCTTTTCCGCACCGCGAGAACTTTCTGGCTAAAGAGGACAGTTAAGTGGTCAGCGATGCGGCCTGCCCCGGCTCCCGCCGGGGGCCCCCACTGGTGTCACGGTTTTTGCCAACGCGAGAATAAACAAAACAACATCATAACACTGCATCGCACCACGAGTGCAAAAACACGTACCACCGCGACTCTGCGCCAACGCCACATACCGCCGAACGTTAGGCACAATAGCGGCTTTGATAATCCAAAAGGTTAAGTGCAGAATGCAAATTAAAATGGGGGGCCAGCATCTCCTCTCGCTTCAAGCATTCTCGCCACCGCGCCCTAACTTAGATTTATAGAAATTAAATAGAACAATAACAAACCACCAAGCACGAAGCGCGATTACCCCCCAACTCAGCAGCAGTCCTCCGCTTCATGGGGTATGTAGCGGCATAGCGAGTAAATAATGATTCCTGTTCAAATCTATTTCAGTGAGATCCTTTTTCCTCCAATTCAAGATAAAGAAGCCGCTACTATTCCTAACAGGTCGGTATATGCAATTGCCTTCCGGCCAGCGGGACAAACATCAAGGTATAAGATTTCCTATCCCCGCTGGCCGGGCTCGCCCTCCTGGTGTCACGGTTTTTGCCAACGCGAGAATAAACTAATAACCGCATAACCCTGCACCGCACCACGAGTGCAAAAACACGCGCCACCGCGATGCTGCGGCAACTGCACATACCGCCGAACGTTACCGCTAAGCGTCAAACACAGGTTAATAAATGGTATGACAATATTTTATAAATTTGCCTAATGAGCAAATACACTGAAATGTTAAGTAAAATTCGAAATGTCGTAGATGTCTTCGCTCCTACCTCCGAAGTCTACCTTTATGGATCCAGAGCCAGAGGAAATCCAAAAAAGCAATCCGACTGGGATATCCTTATTTTACTTAATATTCCCCGGGTTACATTCGACATTGAGAAAAGACTAATAGACGCTCTCTACGATATTGAGATCGAGACTGGCGAAGTTATTTCTCCATTGATCTATACTAAGAAAGATTGGGATAAAAAACATTCCTTCACCCCTCTCTATGAAAACATTAACCGAGAAGGAATTCGGCTGCAATGAAATCTGAAAAAGATAGTTATATAAGCTACAGGTTAGCTCGTGCTTGGGATACATTTGATGATGCCAAAATACTAGCATCCAAAGGCAAATGGAATTCTACTATTAACAGGCTCTATTATTCAGCTTATTATGCCGTTATGGCATTGCTACTGAAAAATGATTTTAAACCAGCAACACATAATGGAGCCAAATCAAATTTTACCGAGCATTTTATTAAGAATAATATTATCGACAAAAAATTCGGAAAACTTTATTCTCAGCTTTTCACTTGGCGACAAAAAGGTGACTATGATGATCTTTTTGACTTTCGAGAAGATCAGGTCAATGAGTATTTTAAGCCGGTTGAAGAGCTAATCAGTTTAATTGAATCCTTGATTAATAAATAAAACGCCAAGCGGTAACAGGTCGGTATATACAATTGCCTTCCGGCCAGCGGGATAAACATCAAGGTATAAATCTTCCTATTCCCGCTGTCCGGGCCACCCCTCCTGGTGTCATGGTTTTTGTCAACGCGAGAAATAGGTAACGAAAAGTACACTCCCACACCGCAGATTGCCTGCAAAAACTCATGCCACCGCGATGCTGCGGCAACTGCACATACCGCCGGAACGTTACCGCCAATGCTGGGTCACATCCAATTAAAATCAAATTAAGATTTGCAAAATGTTGTCTAATTAGTTAACTTTGTGGCATGGCTTTTGAAAGACAAATTATCTTCTATAAGAGGTATTTTCTGGATTTCTATGAAGAACAACCAGATGATGTTCAATCAAAAATTGAATGGACACTGGGATTAATCAGGGTAACTCTTCATGTTCCGGAAAAATATTTTAAACACATGGAGGATACCAAAGGACTTTTTGAAATTAGAGTTGATGCAGGCAATAACATTTATAGAATCTTTTCATTCTTTGATCATGGTAATATTGTGGTAGTCGGGAATGCATACATAAAGAAAACACAGAAAACACCTAAGAAAGAGATTGAAAGAGCTTTAAGAATTATGGAGGAGTACAAAAATGAAAAAGGCAGAAAATAACATAACAACCTTCGAGGAACTTCTTGATAATAAATACGGTAAAAGAGGTACCCCAAAACGTGAAGAATGGGAACAGCAGTTTGAAGTCTTCAGGCTCGGTGCGCTTCTTGAAGATGCCAGGCTTAAAATGGGACTTACTCAAGAAGAGCTTGCCAAGAGATGTGGAACCAACAAATCATATATTTCAAGGATTGAGAATAATGCCTCAGACATAAGATTATCAACCTTGATGAAGATTATTCGAAAGGGGTTTGGGGGGCATTTAACACTTTCACTGCAACTTGATTAAAAAGCACTGTCGGTAACAGGTCGGTATATGTCATTGGCGTTCCGCACCGCGAGAATCTTCTGGCTAAAGAGAAAAGTTAAGTGGTCAGCGGTGCGGCCTGCCCGGGTCCCGCCGGGGGCTCCCACTGGTGTCACGGTTTTTGCCAACGCGAGAATTAACAAATAACATCATAACCCTGCTTCGCACCACGAGTGCAAAAACACCCCGACCTCACTGCGCTCGGTACGGGGCACGGCGTGCCACCGCGACTCTGCGCCAACGCCACATACCGCCGAACGTTGGGTGTAATGCGTGGCGTAATCCTTAATTGATTAAGTTTCTTATATTTGCTACATGAATGTCATTGAGAGAAATATAGATCAAATTACCAGTCTTTGTAAAAAACACAAAGTCAGCGAGCTCTACATATTCGGCTCTGTACTTACCGACAAATTCTCTGATGACAGTGATATTGATTTTCTTGTTGAATTTACAAATGTAGATATCCAGCAGTATTTTGATAACTACATGGATTTTAAAGAAAAGCTTGAAACTCTGTTCAAGAGACCCGTTGACCTTGTTGAAAACCAGGCTGTCAGAAATCCAATCTTCAGAAGAGTTCTTGATAGAGACAAAAAGTTAGTCTATGAACGAAAAAGTGCTTAAGTGTCTCTATGACATCAAGATTGCTATTGATGAAATCTATCTTTTCTTTGAAACAGGTCCCAATGACTTAGAGGCCTATAAAAAGAACTTTCTTTTTAAGAGAGCTGTAGAGAGAAATCTTGAAATAATCGGTGAAGCTATAAACCGTATTCTCAAAGATGATCCTGACTTTCCGATTGATAATGCAAGAAGAATCATTGGCTTGAGAAATCAAATAATTCACGGTTACGACTCCGTCTCGGATGAAAATATTTGGGGGATAATAACTGCTCACCTACCCAAATTAAAGGCTGAAATTGAGAGATTAATTGAATAGAGCACTACACCCAACAGGTCGGTATATGCAATTGGCTTCGACTGGTTTTTGCGCGCCGGTCCGCCAGACTGGCACACCAAAACCAGTTGGTGCTTTATTGGCCCGGCTTAGCGGCTAAAGCCGCTGGGCAAAAACCAGCCGGCCGGCCCCGCTCCCGCGGGGCACTCCCTCCTGATGTCACGGTTTTTGCCAACGCGAGAATAAACAAAACAACATCGTAATCCTGCATCGCACCACGAGTGCAAAAACACGCGCCACCGCGACTCTGCGCCAACTGCACATACCGCCGAACGTTAGCAGCAAGCCTCAAC
>Ga0209575_10001247_pt1 | contig 10731 bp, 3 predicted proteins | sample Medcelwee11metaG_FD_187172 | JGI IMG/M metagenome (GOLD analysis project Ga0209575, IMG submission 187172) | Freshwater pond sediment microbial communities from the University of Edinburgh, under environmental carbon perturbations - Medium... | ecosystem: Environmental > Aquatic > Freshwater >...
TCTTTTGCCTTGCGCAGACTTTGGGCAAAAGAGAGGTTTATAAAATTTAGGAAAGCAATCAGAAGAATTAAAACAGAAACCGAAATAAAAATCACCGGTGTTTGAATGCTTCCGTGTTTGATGTGGTCGATGACTGAAGGTTTGTAAAAATAAAGGCGGTTGTAAGAGACAAACTTAACTTTCCCTGAGAAATTCATATCAAGTTCTTTGCCCATCCTCTCATTTAAAATATTCGCCGTTGCGTTACTGAGTTTTTCCAAATCGGCACCGGGAGAAAGCCGATAATAGCAGAAGAAGTTGAAATAATTCCACCGTTGACCATCATCTACAAGATTTGAATTAACAATTATCTGGAAATAATTCAAGGCACTTGCAGGAATATCTTCAATAACTGCTTTAATTTCCTGAATATGGTTATTGAGTTTTACATTCTTCCCAATTGGATTTGTTGCCCCAAAAATCTTTTCCGATTCACTTTTTGTTAAAACAATTCCGTTAGGTGCTTTAAGAGCATTTCTCAAATCACCGTAAATAACTTTGTGATTAAAAACACCAAAATAGGAAGAGTCGGCATAAAGTATATTTTTAACCAGGAATTTTTCATTTCCTGCTTCCAGCGTATTGACATCGTTACTTCCCATAAAATTGCCAGGACGTACGTTCACAAATTCTTCGACCCAAGCAAATTTCTCCTTCAAATATTCCCCAAGAGGATAAGGAGTTACGGCTGCGTGTCCGAAATCGGTTTCCATTTCAATGCGATAAATATTTTGTGCATCGGGTATTTCATTTCCCCGGTTTAATTCCGAAAAAACAAAAGCCGAAATAGTAATAACCGATGCAATGCCAATGGTTAGGCCCAATAAGTTGATAATGGTAATTGGTTTGTTTCTTCTTAAAGACCTTTCTGTGGCTTTTATTTCGTTCCAATTCATAATAGTTTATTTAAAGTTGTATCTTTTACATCTTTCTCATTATTCAGTTTCATTCATACCTCAGCACCTCAACACTGACGCTTCGGACAGTGTTGAGGCGCTCCTCTTTATTCATATCGGAGAGCTTCGACCGGGTTTCTTGTTGCCGCCCTCCAGCTTTGCCAGCTGACTGTTAATAAGGCAATTCCTAAAGCCATTAATCCTGCAGAAGCAAATACCCACCAGGCAAGATTGGTTTTGTATGCAAAGTTTTCGAGCCAGTTATTCATAGCATACCAGGATACAGGTGAGGCAATTACAAAGGCGATAACCACCCATTTAACAAAGTCTTTATTCAGCATAGCCAGTATTTCTGATACTGTTGCGCCATTTACTTTCCTGACTCCAATTTCTTTTGTCCGGCTCTCAGTCAGGTATGAAACAAGACCAAATAATCCAAGACAGGCTATCAGAATTGCAATTATTGAAAAATAACCAATTATCATACTTAGTTTACTTTCATCTTTATATAAAGCATCATATTTTTTGTCTAAAAATTGAAATTCAAATGGGATGTCAGGCGAGAGTTTATCCCACTGGTCTTTTATATCCTGAATTGTTTCCGGAATGTTATTACCACTAACTCTTATACTTATACTATAGCTATAACCCGGAATATACCATAATACCAGAGGACTTATACTATTATGGAAAGATTCATTATGAAAATCCTTAATTACTCCTACGACCCTTGCTTTAGAATTCAGCAATTTAATTTCGAATCCAATAGGATCTTTTAAACCAAAGTTTTTTACTGCCGTCTCATTAATAATAACCGCATTATATTTATCGGATTCTAATTCCCACGACAAATCCCTGCCTTCAACAATATTAAAACCAATTGTCTTGATATAGTCCGGGTCAACAACCAGTCCAAAATAAGTCTTTTCACTTCCGTTGATTTCTTCTTTAAAACTCATATGAAACTGTTCCGAAAGCCCTGTTCCACTTGATGTTGCAATATTCAGTATATTAGGATTCTGAAGCAATGTTTGCTTAAACACGTCATACTTGTTCCTGATGCTTTTTGTCATCTGGCATGTAATAATATTCCTGTTATCAAATCCCAGATCCCCGGTTCTCATATGGTTTACCTGCCTTGAAATGATTATTGTACTTATTATTAAAGTAATAGAAATAACAAACTGGAATATTATTAGTGATTGTGTAATAACACTGTTTTTATGTCCTGTGATTTTGTTATTCTTAAGTATATCAATAGGTTTAAATGCTGAAAGATAAAGAGCAGGATAAATGCCGGCAATAATTCCTATGAGTATTGATCCTGAAAAGAAAAGCAGGATAACTTCAGTATCCCGGAAAAAATTAAATGAAATTGATTTGCCGGTTATGTCATTAAAAACAGGTAACGAAAAATATACTATTGCCAGAGCAAGAATTGTTGCAATAAAAGTCAACACAATAGTTTCTCCGATAAACTGTTTTATAAGCTCATTTCTGCTGGAGCCGGATATTTTTTTCACCCCGATTTCTTTTGTGCGTAACGATGCTTTTGCGATCGATATATTCACAAAATTTATAATGGCAATCAATATGATAATGATACCGACTAAAAGTATAAGGTATATAAAACTTAATTTGTTGTTCTTATAAAAGTTGACCTCTTTTAATGGAACAAACTCTGAAGTATATTCTTTTACATCTTTACTATTTATGTCAATATTATATTTCCCCGAAATAAAATTTAACCATATATTATTTGTTTTTTGAGCAAGATCTTTTGCCAGACAAGAATTTTTCATTAATACATAAGTTCCATAAGTCCAATTCCCAAAATCTTCATCAACATCTACACCACCTGGTTTAATCGTTTTAAGTGTATTAAACGAGACTATCCCATTAAATTTTATGCTAGAATTATCGGGTATATCTTCAATTATTGCTGTTACTGTGTAAATTAATTTTGGATTTTCATTAGTACCTGTAAATTCAATAGTTTTTCCTACCGGATTGTCTGCTCCAAATATTTTCTGGGCAGTACTCTTTGTAAATACAATAGAGTTTGGCTGGGTCAGGGATGTTTTTTCATTTCCCTGAATAACCTTAAAACTAAAAATATCGAAAAAGCCACTATCCGCATAAATAATATCCTTTACCCTGATTGTTACTGTCTCGTTGCCTTCTTTAACCTTAATAACAGGCGATTTACCACCACCCATAAATGAATCAATCCTGGTAATTTTCTCAATTTCAGGTACCTTATCTTTTACTATCACAGCATAAGGAGCAAGAATATTAAAATCTTCAGCGATAGAGATTTTAAAAATCCTGTCAAAGTTATCGTTGAACCTGTCAAATGTCAATTCCTGATGTACATATAACAGTATCAGTACAAATGATGAGATTCCAATAACCAAACCCGATAAATTTATAAGACTTATTGATTTGTTTTTAATCAGGTTTCTGAAAGCTTTTTTTAAATAATTTTTAATCATAATCTTTTATTTTATTTTATTTACTTGAACAGGAATGCCTCAACACTGACACTTCGGTCAGTGTCTCCGCTCTCCTCTTTATTCATATCGGAGAGCTTCTACCGGGTTCTTTGTTGCCGCCCTCCAGCTCTGCCAGCTTATTGTAAGTATAGTTATCCCAAAAGCCAGGGATCCTGCAATGACAAAAATCCACCAGCTCAGTTTTGTCTTATATGCAAAGTTTTCGAGCCATTTATACATAATGTAATAAGCAACAGGAGTGGCAAATACGAAAGCAATGACCACCCACCTTACAAAGTCAATATTGAGCAGTGCCAGTATTTCAGAGGTCCTTGCACCATTCACTTTACGGATACCTATTTCTTTGGTCCGGTACCTACTGGTCTGGATCGAAATGGCAAACAGGCCAATCATCGATAAAAAAAGACTGATTATGCAACATGCTCCTATCAATCTGATATAGTTTTTATTTTCCCTGTGAAGCCATTCATAACGATCGCCAATGGTTTCAAAATTCAAAGGGTAGTCCGGAATTATCTTTTTCCATGTTTGTGCAATCGCTTCCTGTGCTTGTATAATTTGATCCCCCGACGCTTTCACCATCAGGTTGAGCCCTTCAGGATTAAAAGCTATAATGGCAGGTTCAACAATCGATTTTAAACTGGAATAATTAAAATCCTTAATAATACCTATCACAGTTTTATTTTCCATACCAGGCAATCCTTTCCCGATCAGGTTTTGGTCAGAAAATAACCTGGCACACGATTCATTAACAATACAGTTATTTTTGTCAGTCAATGGATTACCCGAGAATCCGGTTCCTTCAATAATCTGGATTCCAAGCGTTGAGACATAATTTTCGTCTCCCGTAAATCCTGATAAAATATATTCTTTTTCAACACCATTTTGATTGTATTTTAAAAGAACAATAAAATGCTCGAGAACTGGCGAGGCCCCTGCAATGGAAACCTGGTCTATGGCAGAATTTGTTATTAATTCTTCTTTGAAAACTGATGCTTTCCCGGCATACTGACCCGGAAGTTTAACCTCAATAACCTGTTTGTCCAGGCCAATTTTTTTCCCGGTGATATAGTTTGTTTGTCTGATAATAATGATCGAGAAAATAATGAGCACAAGGGAACTTGCAAGCTGAAATATATTGAAAGCAGGAAATTGTACCCGTTTGCCATTATGATTGCCCCCCGGCTTTAATATATTGATATTTGCGTTTGTCCTGATACGATAAAAAACAAAGATGAAAGTAATGATCAATAGTATTGCAACTATTCCACAGAGAAGCAGGATTTGTTTCGGGTTAAATATAAATTCAGCTACTATTTTTGTATCTGTCAGTTTATTGAAAAACGGTACCATCCAAAGCATTAAAAACAGACTTATAATAAATGATATGCAAATCAATATCAGGCTTTCAGCCATAAAATCTATCACAAAACCAAATTTTGATCCGCCATTAACCCTATGGATAGCATACGCTTTGTTTCTTTCGATAAGATTATTATTTACCAATCCAAGATAATTGAAAGATGCAACACACATAATTACTAAACCAATCATAAGGGCAATCCATAAATCTGATTTATCCCTGCTTGCCTCAAAGTTTACTGCTCTTGAGGTGTCAAAATAAACATCCTGAAAAGGCTCCAGATAATACTGAACCGGTGTTCCATCATTAATTGATGGAATGGAAGTTTTGTTAGCAGCAAAAAGCCCTTCAACTTCCCTGGGATTTATCCGGTCTGCCAATCTTACATAGCAACGACTATCCTGCTCCTTGATAGGACGAACCATATCAAAGCTAATCTGGGTATTTTCAGCAGGCTTCCTGAAAATCCCGGTCACAACCATTTGTACTTCTCTGGCTCCATTCACAAGGGTAATGATCTGACCAATAGCATCGCCGGTTCCGAAGTATTTTTTTGATAAGTCTTCTGAAATGACTAGATTATTTTCGGCCTCCAATGAAGTTTTGGGATTATTAGTTAAAAGTTTATAGCTGAAGAAATCAAAGAAATTTTTAGAAGCAAAAATCATTCCGGGACGGTCAAAATAAGTTTCACTATTCACAATCACTTTTTGCGAACCAGCCGGACCTACCCTGCAATAGTCTTCGACCTGAACAAAATTATTTTTAATATATTCAGCCGAACCTTTGCGGCATTGATACATCTGTTTGCCTTCGTTAAAAGGATCGCTGCATTTCAATGCATAAATCTGATTTTTATATTTGTGAAAAGAATCAGTATTTAATTCCCTGCTTAAAAAAATGGCAATCATATTCAAACATGCCAATCCGATTGAAAGACTGATAATGATGATGCCTGAGTTTAATCTCTGTCGTGATATGTGTCGGAAAATTACTTTTAGATTTATCATTTAAGGTTAATATTTCGATCAGTTAATGTTATGCGGTTACAAATTCAGTTTTATCATTTATGCCTCAATGTATCAGACCCAATGCTCCTTGCTATCTTTGATTTAGGCTTTACTCATATCGGAGTGCCTCAACAGGGTTCCTTGTAGCCGCCTTCCAGCTCTGCCAACTAACTGTTAACATGGCTATTGCCAGGGCAATAAAACCCGAAAGGGCAAAGATCCACCAGCTAAGGTCAGTTTTGTAAGCAAAGTTTTCGAGCCATTTATTCATCACATAGTATGCTATGGGTGTTGCAATCATAAAAGCAACAACGACCCACCTTAGAAAGTCTTTATTAAGCATGGTTAGTATTTCAGATATTTTGGCCCCATTTACTTTTCGGACACCAATTTCTTTTGCCCTTTGTCTGGAAGTATACAATGCAATGGCAAAAAGGCCCATCATTGAGATAAAGATGGCCATTCCTGTAAATAGCAGAATGAATTTTTTCAAGCTGGCTTCCCTTTTATATTGTGCTTCAAATTTCTTGTCCAAAAAAGAATAATTAAACGGGGCGTCCGGATAGGAACCGATCCATCGTTCCCTTAAGAAAGTCAATGTCCCGCTAATATCCCCTGATTTTATGCGTACAGATACATAATTGTGGAACTGATCAAATACTATAGCAAATGGACGAATTGTTTTGTAATAGCTTTCGAAATGGATGTCTTTTACCACACCGATGATGTTTAACTGAGTTAACTGTTCTCCGTTGGCACGTATTTCATTATCATACACCGATGTGCCAACCGGATCTTTCAATCCGAGGCTTTTAACGGCTGATTCGCTTAGGATAATGCTGTGACTGTCATCGTAATTTTTATCAAAATCCCTCCCTTCAATTAATTGTAATCCAATTGTTTGTAAAAAATCGTAACCACCACGATATGGAATGACCATGTGGTTGGCCGGATCACCCTGCATTTTCATGTAAAGTGGCGTGTTGTAGTCTCCATCCCCGGGTACTGTGCCGGAAGTGGTGATCGAGACAATGGCTGGGTTGTCAAGCAATCCGGATTTAAAATTGTCGAAATTCTGACGAAGTCCCCACACCGGGGCATCCAGTACCAAAACGTGTTCCTGATCGTAGCCCGGATTTTTTTTCATCAGGAAGTCTAATTGCCGGCTTACCAAAATAGAAACCGATATCAAAATCATTGCAATTACAAATTGCCCGGTAATAATAACCTGACGGAATGAACTTCTCCCCCCAAGACTTACGTTATTTTTGATAAGGAATACATTGTTTGCTACTGTAAGTTTTGAAGCTGAAAATATTCCACCCCCGATTCCAAGGACAAGAATCAGAACAAGCATAAAAAGGAAGGTTGTCCCGTCATTAAAAAGGGCAAGTTTTTCGATACCCGGAGAAATAGGCTCCATCCATTTATAAAACAACAAGCTTAAAATAAAGGCAAATAACATTGCGATGCCAACAATTCCAACTGATTCGGACATGAAACCTGCAAAAATGTCACTGGCCCCTGCCCCTGAAATTTTTCTTAATGCAATCTCTTTTGCACGTCCCAGATTATTTACTGTGAACAGGTTGATGTAATTCAGAAAAGCTACAACCAGAACCAGCAATGCAGTTCCAACTGCAATATATATATTACGGATATTGCTGTTTGGCTTCAGTTCGCTTTCAAAGTCAGAGTGCAGGTGAATGTCTGTGACCGGCTGAAGCAGAAAATGCCAGTAATCCTGTCCACTGGTTTCTGCAGGAGAAAATTCTTTATTAAATCCACCATTAATGTATTTTATAACAATCTGACCCAGTTTTGACTCAACTTGCTTAGGATTGCTGCCAGGAGCCAATAATGCATAGGTATAATAGGTATTGTTAAGCCAATGATCGGTTTTGCTGTCAGGGTCTCCACTGCTTGCAAACAGAATATCAAACGCAAAATGGGTCTGTTCCCTGGGGGGCTGGCAGATTCCGGTAATCTGATATGGACTGTACTTGCCCCAGATTTTCAAATAAAGGGACTTCCCTACTACAAGTCCTTTATTGACCTCTTCCTGGCCAAAATACTTAATGGCTGTTTCCCTGGTCAGAACAATTGTTTTTGGATTTTTTAATGCTATACGAGGATCTCCCTGAATGAGCTCAAACTGAAAGACATCAAAAAAGTTCGAATCAGCTTCCACCACTCGTCTTTCGTTGAAAGCCAAAATGTGCTTTGGATCCGTATTGTTTTTAACCGAGATATTTGGCCATTGCCATAGCCGGGTTGCTTTTTCAACCTCAGGTATTTCACGCACCAATGTTTTTGCCAAAGGGGGGGCAGCCATGGCCGAACTGAAATCAATACCACTCATCTCAATTTTTGCAGCTACCCGGTACAAGCGGTCATGTGCCGGGTACCAGCGATCATAGCTGGTTTCGTTAACAACGTAAGCATAAACCATTAAGCAACTGATAAATGCAATTGTTAACCCAAGCATATTGATACCACTGCTGAACTTATTTTTCAGAAAACTCCTGCCTGCAAATTTTAAAAGAAGTTTAAACATAGCTCATTTAATTACCGCATTTTATATTATCTATACACACCTTAGTGATTCCTTTCTCATTGTCTTCGCTATCGGGGATTCCGTCACTCATACCTGAGTGCCTCAACCGGGTTTCTTGTTGCCGCCCTCCAACTCTGCCAACTCACAGTTAATAAAGCAACTCCTAAAGCCAACAATCCAGCCAGGGCAAATATCCACCAACTGAGTTCGGTTTTATATGCAAAGCTTTCGAGCCACTTGTGCATGGCATACCAGGCAACGGGACATGCAATTAAGATTGCTATATTAACCCAGACAATATATTCTTTTGACAATAAGGAGAAGATTTCAAGTGATTTTGCTCCGTTTGTTTTCCTTATTCCGATCTCCTTTGTCCTGCGCTCTGCCATAAATGAGGATAAGCCTATAAGTCCGAGACATGAAATAATAATTGCGAGGAAAGAGAAATATCCAAATATTTTGCCCATCCTTTTTTCTGTCCTGTACAGGTTGTCAAAATCATTATCAAGAAAATGAAAAATCAGTGGATTAGGATTATTAAATGTTTTATAAGTCTTATTGACTGATTCAATTGTGGAAATTATTTTATCTGGTTTCATTCTGATATAGAAACTATTACATGTCTCTAATTTCATAATGAGCGGTTCTATTCTGGTATGCAATGATCTAAAGTGAAAATCTTTTACTACTCCAATAACTGTAAATTTCGATCCATTTTTGGATGATAATATTTCACCAATGGGATTCTTAAATCCCATTATTTTAGCTGCTTGTTCGTTGATAACTACCGTAGTATTATCCGTTGAAAATTCTGAGGAAAAGAACCTTCCCTCCCTAAGCTCTATTTGAAAAGTTTTGGCATAATCCTCGTCTGCACCAAGGCTATAAAATAAAACATCATCGCCTTCCTTTTTTCCTGTCCAGTTAAGACCCGACCAGGTACCCTCGATGTTGACTGGATTATAGCGTGCTCTTGTTACGCTGACTATATCAGGATTATTACTAAGTTCTTTTTTAAAAGTTTCAAGTTTAGGATCTCTTGGGTTTGTATCGAATAAAAAATAACCGATATTTTCTTTATTGTATCCAAGGTTTTTATTTTGTATGTAATTAAGCTGCTTTTTAACGATCAAAGTGCATATAATAAGCAGTATAGAGATAGAAAACTGGAAAATTACCAACACTCTTCTGAATTTTGCGTTACCTGGATTATTAGTTATAAAACCTTTAATTGTATCAAGTGGTTTTAAAGAAGATAAATAGAATGCCGGATAACTTCCGGCTATTAAACCACAAAACAATAAAATTGTAATTAAACCAAAATATAAACTGGCACTCTGGTAATTAATATCCAACTGCTTCCCGGTAAAATTATTATAGCCGGGCAATAACAATTCGACAATAATCATAGCTATTAATTGGGCAACAAACACAATCAGTAGAGATTCACCTAAAAACTGGACGACTATTTTTTGTTTGTTTGCACCTGCAACCTTACGTACACCAATTTCCCTTATTCTTCTGGTAGATTGCGCGGTAGTAAGGTTCATAAAATTGATACAGGCAATAACGAGAATAAAAACAGCGATGAGACTCAAAATCCTTACGTAAGTTATATCCCCATGGCCACCAATATCATATGCATATTTTTGTGCAGAAAATAAATGTATTTTCTTAATGTTTTGAAGAAAAATCTCCGAATTAGATCCACTCATATTATTCTTAATGAAATCCAGGATTTTTATATCAACTATTTTACTGTCTGTTCCTTTTTGTAGTTCAATATAATTATAACATCTAAACCCCCAGTCATTTAGGGGAGTCCATACTTGAGCCAGAAACTCAAAAGGAAATAAAATATCAAACTGCAGATGACTATTGTGAGGTAAGCTCTTTACAACACCAGTGATTGTGAATACCCATTCTCCGTTTCCCGACGTCAATATTTTACCAATCGGATCTTCATTATTGTAGTATTTCTTCGCAAGACTTTCCGTAATCAGAATGTTGTGGGATCCATTTAAAGCGCTTTTGAAATCTCCCTGAACAAAATTGATATCAAACATGGTTAAAAACTCCTTGTCAACGATTGCACTCTTTACCTCAATAAACTCCTTCCCCTTTTGTATTGGAAACCCGGGATTTGTGTATCTCGCGGATCTTATTATTTCAGGGTATTCTTCCTTTAGGGTTTTGGCTAATGCTGACGGAGTTGCTGCATACAGAGAGACTTCTCCTTCGGAAAAATATTGTTTTTCAATAACGCGGTACAGATCATCGGCATTTTCGAAATTCCTGTCGTAACTCCATTCATCCTGTACCCATAAAAGAATTAAAATTGCAGAGGCCA
>Ga0209575_10001249_pt1 | contig 10721 bp, 6 predicted proteins | sample Medcelwee11metaG_FD_187172 | JGI IMG/M metagenome (GOLD analysis project Ga0209575, IMG submission 187172) | Freshwater pond sediment microbial communities from the University of Edinburgh, under environmental carbon perturbations - Medium... | ecosystem: Environmental > Aquatic > Freshwater >...
CGGGGAAAAAGCTTCTTTTTGATGAACTTGCCCCCAAAGCCGCGTCCGCCGAAATAGGCGAAAATATCCGCCGCCCAGACGCACAGAAACAAAAGCAGCACCAGCGCCTCGCCGGAACCCGCGCTGGAGTTTTCCGAAAGGCGGAGCCTGAGCAACGCGCCAAAGCTCAGGTTCACGTAGAGCAAGCCGACCAGCGTCGCGCCGAGGTTCATGAACTGGGAACCCTGATTCCGCCAGATTTCAAGCACGTACAGAAACATCACCACGGCGAGAATCGCCTCCCAGTAGCCGATGAATCCGTAATAGAAATCGAGCTGGATGAAAGCGGTCAGCGGCAAGAGAATGGCGATCGACGGCGGATGCGCCCGGTGCGCAGCCAAGCGCCGGAACTCCCATGTAGCCATGAGACTGAGCAGGAGCACGAGCGCCAGGAAGTACAGGCCGCCTTGCCTATTGAGCCAGAGAAAAAGCGGAATGCCCACAATGGCTACCGCAACTCTCTGCATGAGATTGCTTTGCATCAGGAGTGAGATTTCAGCGATGCCTCCCGAGGCATCGGGTTATCGGCATCCTGCAATGCCGGCCTCACCGGAAATGACCGGATCAGCAAAAAAAAGAGAAACAACGAAACCGCCACCAGAACCCACCACGGCCAGTAACCAACCACTCCTGATGCCGCGTCAGTCGCGCCGCCGCCTGAATCAACGCCGGTTTTCAGCAGCACGAGGGCGGCCAGATTGTTGGTTCCGTGCGCGATGGCTGGAACGAGAAGGTTATCGGATTTCAGGTAAATATAGCCAATATACCACCCGAGCAACGTCAAAGGCGCAAAATTGAACCACTCCATGTGGAACAGGGCGAACACCACTCCGGTAAAGAGCACCGCCCTTCGGGGATCGAGGTTCACGGCGAGGCTTTTCTGGATATACCCGCGGAAAAACAGCTCTTCGCAGAACGCCGGAGTCAGCACGAGCACCAGAGCCGAGAGGATCGATCCCCCGATCGACGCATCGCCCGCAAGTATTCTGATGAACTGGTCGAGCACGGCCTGCTCACTCGCGAGCGTCTTTCCGAGCGTTCCGAGATACGGCAGCAAAAGAGTCTGCAACTCGACGATGCTGTACAAAGCAGGTTGCAGCAAAAGCATTCCGGCCCCGGCCATCAGAGCCAATCGAACGCCGCCCTGCTTGCCGATGCCGAGCCAGCTGAGCGTCGCCCTGCCGAACAGGCCGCCGCCGCTGAAACGGCTGACAAGCCAGAATACCGGCAGCGCGAGCACCGCGATCTGCCCGAGAGCCTGAGCCGCGAGCAGCTTCGACACGACCGGTCCGGTCAAACCCCGGAACCCTTCGCCCAGAGAAACGCCGCCGGTCACCAGCACGGTGAGCAGCGAACCGGCAATCGGATAGACGGCGAGAACGGAGAGCAGCACCAGCGCCGTATCGAAAAGACCCGGATGCCGGCACTGTTTCGAGTCGTCAGTGAAATTCATGAAGCGCGGTTCCGCGATTGATGGTTGATTTTGTCAATAGAAGGCGGAAAGATACCCTATTTCCCGTATTGCCGACAATAAACAAACATGGCCTGGTTTTCATCCTGAATGAAACGCTTTTTTTGGAAAAAGCTGATTATCTTTAGGTTCACATATAAGATTTTCGGCGCTACTCTACTTCCAGACTACGCGCCCGTTCCCGATAACCGCCCCGACAGAAGGGCATCAATCGTACACCCCGCATGAAAATTCTCATTACCGGCGCTGCCGGATTCATCGGTTTCCATCTTATCGAACGCCTTGCGTCGAGAGGCGATGAAGTGGTCGGCATTGACAATATCAACGATTATTACGACCAGCGGGTCAAGTATGGACGCCTCGCCTGGTCGGGCATCGATGAAGCGGCCATCGAATACGGCAAGCCGGTACAGTCATCGAAGTTTCCAAACTACCGCTTCGTCAAGCTCAACCTCGAAGACAAGGAGGGCATCGACCAGCTTTTCAAAACGGAGAAATTCGACTCGCTCTGCAACCTTGCCGCCCAGGCCGGCGTGCGCTACTCGCTCACCAATCCCGGCTCCTACGTCAGCTCGAACATCGTCGGCTTCGTGAACCTTCTGGAGGCGGCGCGGCACAACAGCCTCGGCAACTTCTGCTATGCGTCGAGCTCGTCGGTTTACGGCCTGAACGAACGCCAGCCATTCTCGGTGCACCACAACGTCGATCACCCGGTCAGCCTCTACGCGGCGAGCAAGAAATCCAACGAGCTGATGGCCCACACCTACAGCCACCTGTTCGGCATTCCGACCACCGGCCTGCGCTTCTTCACGGTTTACGGCCCCTGGGGACGGCCCGACATGGCGCTCTTCCTCTTCACCAAAGCCGCGCTCGAAGGCCGCCCGATCGATGTGTTCAACTACGGCAACATGCAGCGTGACTTCACCTACATCGACGACATCGTCGAGGGCGTCGTGCGGGTGCTCGACCATCCCGCCCAGCCGAACCCGAACTGGAGCGGCGCGACCCCCGATCCCGGCTCGTCGTCCGCGCCGTACCGCGTCTATAACATCGGCAACAACCAGCCGGTCAGCCTGATGGATTACATCGGAGCTATTGAAAACGCGCTTGGCAAGAGCATCGAAAAGAACCTGATGCCCATCCAGCCGGGCGACGTTCCCTCCACCTACGCCGACGTCAGCGATCTGGTGAACGATCTCGGCTACAAACCGGAAACCTCGGTGCAGGAGGGCGTCGATCGCTTCATCGCCTGGTACCGCGAATTCTTCAAGGTCTGAGCGATTGCAGACGGCCTGTAGCCGGATATGAATAAAGCCGAGGCCGGAGCAGTTGAAACTCCGGCCTCAGCTTTACCCTTTTCCCCCTCAGCGAAAATGCTGAAGCCTCGCTCGTTTATGCGGAAGTCTTCGCAATCCTCGTCTCGACCGACAGCAGCCGGTACAGCAGCGCCAGCACCATGACGGCTCCAAAAAACAGGTAGGACTGCACGAAATTCAGGTGGGTATTGGCGAACTGGTCGGTAATGAGTTCAAACTTCTGGCTGACGAGAAACCAGGCGGTCAGCAGATACGCCTCGGTCCAAGCTCCGAATGGCCTGCGCGCAATAGCCGCCGGAAAAAGCACAGCGAATATCGGCAGCAAGATTCCGTAATGATGCTCCCAGGCGACAGGAGAGGCCATGGTGACGCTGAGGAAAATCAGCGCCATATCCAGAAGCTGCGGCTTTTGCCGCACCCGCCAGAACAAGGCCGCCCCCAGAATGGCCGCCGAACTCACGACCGTCGAGTAATAGACAACCGGACGGTATGGGGGAAAACTGTTTTTCAGCCACACGAGATTGTTTCCGTTAAACAACAAACGGTTCATCAGTCCATTGACCGACTGGTTTGCAAAAAAGCTCTCGCCGTTCCGGCTGATAAATCGCAAAACATCGATATACCCGATAACATTACTGAATCCATACTCCAGCACCGAAACGACCTGCAATATACCCGCCGTGACCAGCAGGGAAACGGAAAACTTCCACTCTTTGCGGAATGCCGCCCATAGCAGCAGCACCGCATATTGTGGCTTGATCGAGCAGCAGAGACCAACCAGCAAACCGGCAAGGCCTTTGCGATCTTTGCTCCAAGCAATCAGGGCGGCAGCCGTCAAGCAACTGATCAGCGTCTGTATCTGCCCAAGATAAAATGATCTGCTCAGAGGATAAAACAGATAAACCGATGCCAGACTTATCATAAAAAACAATATTCGAGACTGCTTCTTGCTATCCAGGCTGATCTCCGCTTGATACTTATCATAGCGATTTGCCGAATCAGAAAACAGGTAATAGATCATGAAACCCATACCAATCAGACTGAACCAGCAAAAAATGTTCATTGCAAACGAAATCGCATGCCCATCTGCTGAAGTCATCTGCTTGAGATAATCCAGAAAAAGCAAAGAACTCAACGGATACTGAAACTTGACCTTGCTGACAAAAAAAATGCGGTCGTACAAAGAGAGCGGATTTTGCGGGTTTGCGTTCAGCTCTTTCAGAGCCCATAACATGGGTTTCCATGAATCGGCTAAATGCGTCATCTTCCAGACATTGAGTGTCTTGAGCATATAGCCTGCCGTCGTGTCCTCCGGCTTATGAAACAATGCAGCAAGAATTGCGCTGACCAGCAGAGCGCTGGTCAGCAGTGTCAGCAAGAGCAGATAACTCCGCTTAAGCAGAGGATATTTCTGATACTTTTTCAGATTGAAAAAATCAGAACCCCTGTCCGAAAATAGATAGAGTAATGAAACCGCTGACAGCACGGTCATCAGCAAAATAAGCGCAATCATATACAGTGTAATTGATATCATCATATTACTTATGTAAAGATTTAATTATAGTCGCATAAAATATAATTTTTTCTTATAAAACCTCTAATCCGGTGATTTGAATTTATAAATATAGGTCTTTGCTTCACCAATCTTATGCCAATCAGGACTTAGCCTCTTGACATCCTGATCAGAAACCCAGCGCGGTAATGAAGGTATAATAATGGCATCCACTCCGGCATTTTTCAATACATTCAGCGCAATAGCCTGCCGCCTCCTATTGGATGAATAGAAGTCATAACTCATTGCTGAAACTATCTTTACTTTAGCCAATCGAGCCCAGTACAGCTCTTCATCCTCCAATCCCACCACAGCAATTTTATCCCCCGCCTTAATCCCCATCCTTCCAAGATTATCAGCAACCTGCCAATGATAATGGCTTATACCATCGACAGGATGTTTTACTGTTCTTCTTTTGAATGAAGATTGAAATAAAAGAGAGATATTTACAAGAATCACTACTATAATAACCATACCTTTCAATACCCTCTTTGAAAGTGAACCCTTTACATCCACGCTAAAAAAGACAAACAAAAACAGCATTAAAACAAATGGCGCTATATATCTTGTCTGAAATGCTACCCAAGGATCAATAATTACCGTCAGATCGGTAAATAAGATAAAACTGATAAGGCCAGCTACAGGAACCAGAAAAAGTCTCCAATTGTAAATAATATTCTTCAAAAACCCTATAGTGCACTCCTTGTTTATGCTTGCCAACACAAAGAAAAAAAGAAGGAAAAAAGCTATAAATAATTTTATTAAATATTTAAGATTGCGATTAATTATATGAATTTGTTTTTTCAAATCAAATTTTGCATGTATTCCATCACTCCAATATGAAGGGTCATACCAAACAGGGTAAGAGCCTGATACTGGCGTTGCGAATTCTATAATCTCAGGCTCTTTATTAATTTTTCTTGTAGAATGCACTGGAGTTCCAGTTTCCGGAGAACCTTGCCAATAATGATCGTCTGTTATAGGACTTACATACCAGGCATAATTCAATTTTCCTGCATCACCTATGGTGATACGATGTTTCTGCATGGATATTGCTGTAATAAATGGCAATATGAGCAGCATCATAAACAATAGAGAAATTGATACTCTCGACAAGCTGCTCTTTAAGCTTATGCGATCGCTGATATGAATAATTGATATAATATAGACAAAGCCTAAAGGCAACATAAACGATTTCGCCAAGTAACTTAGCCCAAGAATAACACCAAGAATAACATAATTATTCCAACTCAATGGATTCATAGCAATTCTCAGAACAAAAGCAGTCGAAAGATATACAAATGCTGCAACCATCATGTCAGGGCTATCTCGATGCACAAGAATCCATACGATCGAAGACCAGATAAAAATGGTATATCCAAGCGCTATCCAGACCCAATCCGGCTTTTTCAGGATATTATTTATCCCCTCTTTTCTATTCTCTGTATTTTTAGAATAAGCAATTATATGATTCAAGAAAAAATCAAACGAAACCAGAGCAAATAAATAGAGCGCAAAGTTTACAGTCTTGACCAGAAAAATTTCCCAATAAGGAGCAGGCTTAAAAATAAACAAAACTGTTCCCAGCACCCATGAATAAAGAGGACTCCAGCAAGCATTGATGGCATCACTCCAGTTACCTTTCAGGTAATTATCTGCAATATCCAAATAGGACGGGCCATCATACCACATGAGATAGCGGCCACTTCTCGTCTGAATAGCACCAAGAATGATCGCCAAACTCCAAAACAGACACTTTAACGCCAGATTCAGACGCTTATTATCAATCTCCCTATTCATGTATTAATAAATTTATGCGTAATGAATATATACACAACAAACACTTTTTTCTACAAATAAAGCGGATATTCTCGATCGTCTTTTTATCACATGCGTTCTTACGCGTGACTCATTTGGATTTATTATCTTGCTGTGGACATTTGCTGATCAGTTTGAGGGTTTAAAGTAATAAAGTAGTGACGGAAATACAACACTGGAAGAGCGCTCGTTCATCGTACTGACACTGAAAAGCATTGACGCGAAGTGGAGCTATCTGCTTGCCGCAACGGCGCGGCGATCATGGCATGGAAGATCAACAGATTCAAGCGCTTTCGGGAACAGCGGCTGAAAGGCGGAAAACGGAGTCTTGACAAGCAGGAATGAAAATGCAGAGCGCCGCAACACACAGCCATTGGGTTGCGCAACAAGCTTTCAGATATACGCTTCGGTTACTTTTCTATATCAGGCCATATTTGCCCGAAGGCAATAACCCTGATATTGACTGAGGTTGTTGACCAATAACTCAACGCTTCTGACACGGCGCATTATTTTGAAAATGCAACCACCGGTTTGCATTATATTATCTGCACATAGATAAAGTCTTATGATGAGAAACAATAAATTATCCGCTACCTCAAAAGGATTGGCGCTTGACAATAATTTTCGCGGCGCTGCGCGCAAATTCGTTTTGCTTTTGATTCTTGTAGCGCTTGGCTGGTACCTGTCTGGCGCTTACGCTCCGCGCATCAACGATTTCCCCGCTTATTACGAAGCAGGGCGGGTGGTGCTGGAGGGTCGGCCCGGCGATCTGTACTCGAAATTATCCGTTGTCTTCACCAATCTTCCGGCGCTCAGTCTGCTGTTCACGCCGCTTGCCCTGTTTGAATACGATACTGCCTGGCATATCCTGTGGTGGAGTTCCATCGCTTCATTCATCGCTACCTTGCTGCTGCTTGCCGTTTCAGTCCGGACGCGGAAGCCATCGGACGGAGCTTCTGCATTCCTGCCAGCGCTGATTTTTCTTGCTTATGCTCCGATAATGCACCGCTGCCTTGTTCTTGGCCAGACCACTCCGCTGGCCGTCATGCTTCTTGCCATCTGCGTTTTTTTGCTGCTGCGGGGACACAATATTGGCGCGGGGCTGGCGCTCGGAGCTTTGTGCGCTCTCAAGATCCCGCCACTGCTGCTGCTTGGGGTGTTTGCCGCGCGGCGGCGCTGGGCTACTGTTGCTACTGCGGTTGCCGTGCTGATCCTCACGGTATCGGCATCATGGCTCTGGCTCGGCACGGAGGGCATGAGCCAATATGCAGAACGGGTTTTCGGTGCAAACACCCGTGGAGGGCTGGCTGCCTTCAATAACCAAAGCCTCGACGGCCTTTGGATGCGTACATTCAGCGACGCTGGCCTGACCAACTGGACTCCTTCCCCGCGCCCTTATGCCACTACCATTGCCACTTCACTATCGTTACTGGTCATCGCGATTGGAGTATTGCTGACCGGATGGAAATTCTTCTTCTCAGCCCCCGCCATCGGCAGAGGCGCCAGCGATACGAATACCGTCGAACTTGAAGTGGGCCTCGGAGCCGCACTCATGGTTCTTGTTCTGCCTGTGACCTGGACGCACTACTTCCTGCTCCTGTCGGTACCGTTTGCTCTGCTCCCGATCTGGTGGCAACGCAATAATCTGCCCGGCATTCGGCTGGCCACGGGCGTGCTGCTGACTGGCGTCTTGCTGACCACGTGGCCGCATGTGCAGGAAAACGATTACTACGCCGCCCGCGAGACGCTCGGCTCGTTGCGGCTCATCCTCGCTGGGCGCACCGTGGGCGCGCTTCTGCTTCTCGGACTATGCATGGCCGGTATGATACTGTGGAACAAAACCGGAACGGCGAAGCCATCGGATCGAGCGTCCGCCGACTGAAAGACGCCGCCCTCCTGACGGCTGACCGGCATTTCAATGCCTCGGCTTACAGCACTTCGTACAGAACATAATTCGGCGTCCGTTTCAGCAACCGGCAGGAGGCGGGCACTCCTGCCACGGAAGCATGGAGAACAACGTAACGGATTCCGTGCGCCCTGGCGTATGAGACCATTTCCGCGGGCGTACGAAGAGCGGAAACCTCTCGAAGTCTCGTTGACCACTGCAAGTAAAAGGCGGGAGACCACATGACCGCCGCCCCCTGTTTCCAGTCCACCCAAACCTTCCGGCGCGACTGCAACTGAAAATAATCGACATGGTCATTGTCATCCATCGGCAGCAAAAACGGACCATGCAAGCGGCTGTCCCGGATCCACGAAGTCAATTCCGCCCAGCTCTGGTTCACGGGAAGCGTAAGCTGGAAACGTTGATTTTCCTCGAAACTTCTGACCTGATGCCAGCAAAAAGCGGCCGTATAACAAAAGAGCAGGAACACCAGCGACCAGCCCACCGCTGTGCGCCGATACTGGCCAAAAGCCAGAAGAGCGAACACCCCAAGCGACACCATCAGCGTTAAACCCCGAATCGAAGCGAGTTGATGCTGCCAGAAAAAATCCGTCAGCGCGAGCACGAAGAGTAGTACGCAGAGACCGGCGAGCAGCTTCCGACGCGCCTCGATCCACCGGAAAATTCCCCAACGATCGAAACGGGCAGCGAACCCGCCGCCGGGCAGCGCCGCGAGCATCGACGTCAGAAGCACCGCCATGCCGATAATCCTGATCTCCAGCATGGCCAGCGAGAGCAACACGACTGCGCCGATAACTCGCATCGCAAACTCCTCGGGATTCAGCAACAACCTGACTCCCGCCAAAGCGATCAGAACGGTCGCGAGCGCCTGCCCGATACCGGCGGCGCGAATCAGGTGCAGATTGAAAATGAACCGGTTGTCAAACAGATAGGGCAACGGCACGCCCACAATCACAAGCAGCAACGCGCTGAGTTGAAGAGCAACCCAGAAGCGGCTCTGCGGCAGATGCCGCGAGGCAAGCAATCCCGCGCAGAGCAGCAGCAGATGCTTCAGCATCGATTTCCACTCGATTGCCTCGATCAGAAAATGCTTCGGATAATATGAGCGGACATAGTCGATGTAGCTGAAATCGACAGCTTCGTGCTTACCGCTGACGGCGAAGTAGATCCAGAGCGCCGCAGGCAACGCGAAAAGCGCGAACCCGGCCAGAGCTTTCAGGAACGTCGCCACGGAAAAGGGCCGCTTCACCGCGAAGAGCACCAGCGTATTCATCCCGAAAAGCCAGATGCCAATGAACGCGTTGACAGAAAACGCGATGCCCATCATCATGTAGGCCAGAACGATCCGGTCGGCATAGAGAAACCCGGCGGACAAAAATACGAACACCCAGGTCACCTCGCTGTGCGTGAAGTAATGGATGAACATTCCGTGGCCGCCGACAATGGAGAACATTTGCAACAACGGGGTCAGCGTCAGCACCATCATCGCCAGCAGGACTTCGAGCGGCCTGTCCAGTCCGGCACTCCTCGCCAGATAGACCAATCCCGCAAATGCCGCGATTCTGCTGGCGAGATTCGCGACAGAAAAAACCTGCTCGACATTGGCTTCGGTAGTCACGGCCCTGAGGATCGGCCAGACGATCGAGGTAAAATTGTTCAGCGTCGCGTAAAACGCATCGTCGCGAAACTCGGGCAGGCGAGTCAGATTCAGCACATACGGCAGATGAAAAACGTTGTTGATCACCCCGAATGAAAACCCCGTGAGCAGCAACGACACGTAGCCAAATACCAACGGTATAAGCACATAACTGACGGCGTTCCATAGCTGCGGAGGCATCCGATGGTTCAAGGCATCTTTCATGCTGTCGGTAACAGAAATTCCGGCGATCTCCCGAAAAGCGTCAGAACGCCTTCCGGCTCATGCCGGGAGTTCGTAATTGAAGAGGTCACTTCGGTAACGTATGGTATAACGCGCAAAAGCAGAACGGCGGCGAATGCGATCCGTTCGCGAGTAAAAACCACGGTGTAAAATAACGGTCAGAGGCCAGCATCCGTCAAAAAAATCAGCGAACGAAATGAGGCGATTGAACAGGAAGGCTCTTCAGGGGGGGATTCAAACCGTCACGAACGGTTTCGAGGAGGACGGCAAACTCAAGGGCGACGCTAAAAGACGGAATGATGAATGGTTACCGATCCCGGCGGCTGAAGCAGAACGCCCAGCCAGCCGATGCGTCAGGTTCCGGATCAGGAGTTCGAGATAAACCAGATGCCAATGCAGATCATGACGATCCCCGCTCCCCTCGACAACGAGATGTGCTCGCCGATCATTGCGCCGACCACCGCCGTGACCAGAAAACCGATTCCCACCATCGGATACGCCTTGCTCACCTCCCACTTCGACAGCACCCACAGCCAGACGACCGCGCCGAATCCATAAAGCAGGAAGCCGCCAAGAACAAACTTGTCAGTCAGGATAACCAGAAGCGTCTTGATCGAAAAGGGTTGCTGCATCGCCGTCTTGACGGCATCGGCTGACATGCCCGCTTTCAGCGAAAACTGCGCCGCCGCTGAAATCAGGATACTGCAAAAGGCAACGACAAAAGTATTCATGGCATCAAT
>Ga0209575_10001251_pt1 | contig 10714 bp, 5 predicted proteins | sample Medcelwee11metaG_FD_187172 | JGI IMG/M metagenome (GOLD analysis project Ga0209575, IMG submission 187172) | Freshwater pond sediment microbial communities from the University of Edinburgh, under environmental carbon perturbations - Medium... | ecosystem: Environmental > Aquatic > Freshwater >...
TTTCAAGCGCGAAGGACGCCCTTCCGAAAAGGAGATTCTCTCCGCCCGCCTGATCGACCGCGCTCTGCGCCCGCTCTTCCCTGACGGTTACTACCACGAGACCCAGATCATCATTTCAGTCATCTCCTCCGACACGATCAACGACGCCGACGTGCTTGGCGGCATCGCCGCTTCGGCTGCCATCATGGTGTCGGATATTCCGTTCCAGAACCCGATGTCGGAAGTTCGCGTCGGTCGCGTCAACGGTTTCTTCATCGTCAACCCCGACATGAACGAGCTGTCGCAGAGCGATATGGACATCTGCATCGGCGGCACCGAGGACACCATCTGCATGCTCGAAGGTGAGATGAAGGAGATCTCCGAAGTCGAAATGCTCGACGCCATCCGCTTCGGCCACGAAGCCATCAAGAAAATCTGCGCCCTCCAGCGTGAACTCGCCACAGAGGTAGCCAAGCCCAAACGCCCATTCTCTCCGACCGTCGCGCCGGACGTACTGGCCAATTTCGTCGAGGAGCACTGCTCGGCCGAGCTGAAAGCTCTGGCCTACACCCCGCTCGCCAAGGAGGAGCGCGCCGAAAAGACCAAAGCCATCTACACGCAAACCCTCAGAAAAACCCTCACGCACTTCACCGACCGCGTCGGCCCCGATCAGATCGAAGCCGATCCGTCCAGCGCCTTCTGCCTGAACGAGCATATGATCGAGGAGTGCATCCACGCCGTCGAAAAGAAGGTGATGCGTCACATGATTCTCGACGATAGCAAACGCCTCGATGGCCGTACGCTCGAACAGGTTCGTCCGATCAGCATCGAGCTGGGCCTCATTCCGAGGGCGCACGGTTCGGCGCTCTTCACGCGCGGCGAAACGCAGGCGCTCGTCACGCTCACGCTCGGCACCAAAAAGGACGCCCAGTCGGTCGATACGCTCACCGACGACAAGGACAAGCGCTTCATGCTGCACTACAACTTCCCGCCCTTCTCGGTCGGCGAAACCGGCAGGCTCGGCGGCACCGGACGGCGCGAGATCGGCCACGGCAACCTCGCCGAGCGCTCCATCAAGATGGTGATGCCTCCGGAGCAGGAGTTCCCGTACACCGTGCGCCTTGTGTCGGACATCCTCGAATCGAACGGTTCGTCGTCGATGGCCTCGGTCTGCGGCGGCACGCTGGCCGCGATGGACGGCGGCATTCCGCTCCGCAAGCCGGTCTCCGGCATCGCGATGGGCCTCATCAAGGAGGGCGACCACTACGCCGTGCTCTCCGACATTCTCGGCAACGAGGATCATCTCGGCGACATGGACTTCAAGGTTGCCGGCACCCGCGACGGCATCACCGCCTGCCAGATGGACATCAAGATCGACGGCCTCGACTACCACATCCTCGAAACCGCGCTCGAACAGGCGCGTCACGGACGCCTGCACATCCTCGACATTATGACCGAGGCCCTTCCCGAATCGCGCGAAGACATCGGCAGATACGCGCCGCGCCTCACCACCATCCAGATTCCGGTGGACGCCATCGGCATGGTGATCGGCAAGGGCGGCGAAACCATCCGCAGCATCACCGAGGAGACCGGCGCGGAGATCAACATCGAAGACGACGGCACGGTGACCATCGCCTGCTCCAGCCCCGAAGGCACCAAAGCGGCGGTCGAAACCATCAAGACCCTCGTCTCCAAGCCGGAGGTCGGCACGGTTTACATGGGCAAGGTTCGCGACATCCGCGACGAGCTTGGCGCTTTCGTCGAGTTCCTGCCAAAGACCGACGGCCTGGTGCACATCTCGGAGATTGCACGGGAGCGCATCGCCAAGGTGAGCGACGTGCTCAAGGTGGGTGACCGGGTCAAGGTGAAGCTGATCGACGTGCGCAAAGATCCGCGCACCGGCAAAACCAAGTTCGCCCTCTCGATCAAGGCGCTGCTCGATAGCGATGAGCAGCCAGCCGGAACAAACGGCACGGCACAGCCGAAACGCGACTGAACGCAGCAATACTGAAAACGAAGGCAGTGCGGGGGAAATAACCCTGCACTGCCTTTTTTTGTTGGCTCCCGGAAGAATATGTACCTGTCAGGAGTTATGCTTATTTTTCAGGCATCTTGCTTCATGAAAGCCAACGAAACACCCTTTTACAAGTGAATCGATAAGTACTGAAGACCCGCTCACCCAATGGGACGCTTGCGGAAGTTTAAAAAAGAACAGGTTGCTGTAGAGGAGGAAGCTGGCAGCGCGGTGCAGGCAATGAACAAAAGCGAAAAACAGAGATAAATTTATAGATGACAAGTAATCAGCAACGCGCAGCACTGCAACGCCAGATATGGCAAATCGCCAATGATGTACGGGGCGCAGTGGATGGGTGGGATTTTAAACAGTATGTTCTTGGCACTCTGTTTTACCGCTTTATCAGTGAAAACTTTGCGGGCTATATCGAAGCCGGTGATGAGGATATCAAGTATGCCGAGCTTGACGATGATGTAATCTTCCCGGAACTCAAAGACGACGCCATCAAAACCAAGGGCTACTTCATTTACCCCAGCCAACTCTTCGCGAACATTGCCGCAGGCGCTAATTCCAATGACAGCCTGAACATTGATCTTGCCGCCATCTTTGCCGCAATCGAAGCTTCCGCCAACGGCTACCCGTCGGAAATGGATATAAAAGGCCTGTTTGCTGATTTTGATACCACCAGCAACCGCCTCGGCAATACCGTTGCCGACAAGAACAAGCGTCTGGCCGATGTACTCAAAGGGGTTGCCAAACTGGATTTTGGCGATTTTCACGACAGCCAGATCGACCTGTTTGGCGACGCCTACGAGTTTCTCATCTCAAACTATGCCGCCAACGCCGGTAAATCCGGCGGTGAGTTTTTCACCCCGCAGCACGTCTCCAGGCTGATTGCCCAGCTTGCAATGCACAAGCAAACCAGCGTCAACAAAATCTACGATCCCGCTTGTGGTTCCGGCTCTTTGCTGCTGCAGGCGAAAAAGCACTTTGACAACCATATCATCGAAGAGGGTTTTTTCGGCCAGGAGATCAACCACACCACCTGCAACCTGGCGCGGATGAACATGTTTCTGCACAACATCAACTACGACAAGTTCAACATCCAGCTTGGCAACACGCTGATTGATCCGCATTTTGGCGATGAAAAACCTTTTGACGCCATTGTCTCCAATCCGCCCTATTCGGTGAAGTGGAAAGGCAGCGACGATCCGACGCTGATTAACGATGAGCGTTTTGCCCCTGCCGGTGTGCTCGCTCCTAAATCCAAAGCCGATTTTGCCTTTGTGCTCCATGCCCTGAGCTACCTTTCCAGCAAAGGCCGTGCGGCGATTGTCTGCTTTCCCGGTATTTTTTACCGTGGCGGCGCAGAGCAGAAAATCCGCCAGTATCTGGTGGATAACAACTATGTGGAGACGGTGATCTCCCTTGCGCCCAACCTGTTCTACGGCACCACCATAGCCGTCAATATTCTCGTGCTCTCCAAACACAAGAGCGACACCACCACCCGGTTCATCGATGCCAGCGGCCTGTTCAAGAAAGAGACCAATAATAACGTACTCACTGACAGCCACATCAAGCAGATCATGGAGGCGTTCGACAGCAAAGAGAAGATGGATCACTTTGCGGAGTCCGTGGAATACGATAAGATCGCAGAAAATGATTACAACCTGTCCGTCAGCAGCTATGTGGAAGCGAGGGATACTCGGGAAGTGATTGACATTGAGCAGCTCAACGCCGAACTGAAAACCACCGTCGCCAAAATTAATCAGCTTCGTGCCGATATTGATGCCATTGTGGCCGAGATCGAGGGAGGCGGCCAGTGAGTGATACGCAGATTTCTCTGATGCAACCTCCAGAGGGCTACGGCGACTGGTTGGCCGAGTTGAAGCAGAGAATTCATACTGCTCAACAGCGCGCAACGCTGGCGGTCAATCGCGAATTGGTTCTACTCTACTGGCAGATCGGTCACGACATTCTGGCGCGGCAAGCTGAACAGGGCTGGGGAGCAAAGGTTATTGAGCGACTCGCCCTTGATTTGCGTAACGCCTTCCCTGAGATGAAGGGTTTTTCTCGCACCAACCTGCTGTATATGCGCTCCTTTGCCGAGGCCTGGCCAGATGAGCATATTGTCCAACAGGCTGTTGGACAATTGCCGTGGGGGCACAATCTGGTTTTGCTGGGCAAGCTGAAAACAGCGGAAGATCGTTTGGCCTATGCACAAAAAACACTTGAGCATGGCTGGTCTCGCGCTGTGCTGGTCATGCAGATCGAGACGCGCCTTATCGAGAGGCAAGGCAATGCCATCACCAATTTTGAGCAGTGTTTGCCCAAGCCTGAATCCGATCTCGCTCGTGAATCACTCAAAGATCCATATCGGTTTGATTTTCTGGGACTTGGCGATGAGGCGCAGGAGCGGGAGATTGAACGTGCGCTGGTTCGGCACGTGACCGAGTTTCTGCTGGAATTGGGAGCGGGATTTGCCTTTGTTGGCAAACAGGTGCATCTGGAGGTCGGGGGTGATGACTTCTTTCTTGACCTGCTGTTTTACCATTTGAAATTGCGCTGCTATGTGGTGATTGAGCTTAAAGCCGGAGATTTCAAGCCGGAACATCTTGGGCAGTTGGGTTTCTACCTGACCGCTGTGGATCGCCAGGTTAAAGCGGCAGAGGATCAGCCTACCATCGGGCTGTTGCTGTGCAAGAGCAAAAACAAGGTGGTGGCTGAGTACGCTTTGGGTGACAAAACCCAGCCAATGGGTATTGCTGAATACAAACTCAGGGAATCTTTGCCGGAGTCTCTGGAGACCAGCCTGCCCAGTATCGAGCAGATTGAACGGGAGCTGCAAGGAGGTGAGGAATGAGTACTGTGAGCTTTATGGAAAGACTGCTCGATGGTGCTGAGGTGGAATGGACGGCGCTGGGTGATGCTGTAAATTTTCAGCGAGGAAAACGACTTGTAAAATCGCAATTAGAAGAGAGCGGCAAGTGTGCTGTTTATCAAAACAGTATGACGCCGCTTGGTTACTACCATGAAAGCAATGTCAAAGCGGAATCTACGTTTATTATCAGTGCGGGTGCTGCCGGTGAAATTGGATATAGCAAAGACGAGTTCTGGGCTGCTGACGATGTTTATTTTGCGATTACACCAGAAAAGTTGAACGGCAGATTTCTGTATCATTTTTTATTGATGCAAAAAGGAACGATCGCTGGACAGGTTCGCCGTGCTAGTATTCCGCGTTTATCAAAGTCAGCAATTGAAAAACTCTCCATTCCCATCCCATGCCCTGACAATCCAGAAAAATCACTTAAAATCCAGGCGGAAATCGTTCGCATTCTGGACGCCTTCACCGAGCTTACCACCGAGCTTACCACCGAGCTTACCACCGAGCTTACCGCACGCAAAAAGCAATATACCTACTATCGCGATCAGTTGTTGAGTTTTGAGGATGGCGAAGTGAAATGGAAGACGTTGGAAGACGTTTGTTTGTCAATCTCCGCTGGCGGTGATGTTCCTAAATATTGCGCTAAAGACCAAGCCCAACCAACGAATGAGTTCCCGTATCCGATTTTTGCTAATGCGACAGAAGCAAAAGGGCTATATGGATACACTGACGAATATAAAATCGAAAGCGATGCTGTAACAATTTCAGCACGAGGGGCAAAGATTGGCTATCACACAATCAGAGAAGCCAAGTTTACACCTATTATTCGTTTGATAGTTTTAGTTGCAAATAAAAGCATCATTTCGACCAAGTATCTAAATTACGCTTTAGATATGACTCCAATTGGTGGTACGAAAGGCGGAATCCCTCAGTTAACGGTTCCAACAGTAAAGAAAATCGCCATTCCAATACCGTACCCCAACGACCCCGAAAAATCGATAGCGGAGCAAGCGCGTATCGTCGCCATCCTCGACAAGTTCGACGCTTTGACCAACTCCATCAGAGAAGGTTTACCGCGCGAAATTGAATTGCGGCAGAAGCAGTACGAGTATTATCGGGATTTGCTTTTCAGTTTCCCGAAACCGGAGGTGGAGGCATGAGATGAGCAAGACACTAAGGCAAATAGCCCAGCAGCTAAAGGATGCCAATAAAAAGGTGCAGTTGATCTATGCCTTTAATGGCGCGGGTAAAACCCGCCTTTCACGGGAGTTTAAAGAACTCGTCGCACCGAAAAATAAAGATGGTGAAGAAACGGAAGATCGTCAGGTAAAGGTTCTTTATTACAACGCATTCACCGAAGACCTGTTTTACTGGGATAACGATCTGGAGGGTGATGCCGAGAGAAAATTGAAAATCCAGCCTAACGCTTATACAAAATGGGTGTTGGAGGAACAGGGGCAGGATCAAAACGCAATTTCTCATTTTCAGTACTACACCAGTGATAAATTAACGCCGCATTTTAACGAAGAATACATTACCAAAGACAAAGACGGTAAAGAGATTATGGTAAAGGCTTTCTCTGAAGTCACTTTTTCTTTTGAGCGCGGCAATGATGAACCTACCGAACACATCAAGATTTCAAAAGGTGAAGAGAGTAATTTCATTTGGAGTATTTTCTACAGCCTCATTGAACAAGTCATTGAAATCTTGAATGTCGCAGAACCGAGTGATCGTCAAACGAATCAGTATGATCAATTAGAATACATTTTTATCGATGATCCTGTCAGTTCGCTGGACGAAAATCATTTGATCGAGTTGGCGGTACATCTGGCACAACTGATTAAATCCAGTTATTTTACTGTTGGCCAAGGGCTAAGGTTTATCATTTCAACACACAGTCCTCTTTTTTACAATGTCCTTTACAATGAGCTTGGGGTAAAGTCTGGCTACATTTTAAGGCGAAATGAAGATGAGACATTTGAACTTGTCGAAAAGAAAGGGGATTCAAACCATATTTTTTCTTATCACCTCTACTTAAAGCAGCTTCTTGAAGAAGCCATTGCTAAGAACTCAGTCCAAAAATACCACTTTACGCTATTGCGTAACCTTTATGAAAAAACCGCCAGTTTTTTAGGCTATCCCAGATGGTCAGAGTTGTTGCCTGATGATAAGCAGCTTTACTTCAACCGCATCATTCAATTCACAAGTCACTCTACCTTGTCGGATGATGTTGTCGCTGAACCAACTCCACAAGAGAAGCAAATCGTGAAGTTCTTGCTTGAGCATTTGAGGGATAACTTTGGCTATCGGCAAGAGGAGGTGCAAAATGCCTGATTACAAAACCATTGCGGAATCGAAGAACTTCATCATTCTCGATAAATACGCCAGAGAGTGGACGGTCTGTGAGAGTTTCCAGAGCGAAGACGCTTTGGAGACAGAGTTTATCCGTGATCTGGAAAACCAGGGCTATGAGTATCTCCCCGGCTTAAACACTCCCGAGAAAATGCTGGCCAACGTGCGCGAGCAGTTGCAGGCGTTGAACAGGGTGCAGTTTTCAGAGGGTGAGTGGATGCGCTTTGTGGAGACCTGGCTGGATAAACCCAGCGATGCCATTATCGATAAAACCCGAAAAATTCATAATGATTACATTCACGACTTTGTCTTTGATGACGGCCATATCCAGAACATCTATCTCGTAGATAAGAAAAACATTGCCCGCAATAAATGTCAGGTAATCCGGCAGTTTGAGCAAGCAGGTATCCACGCAAACCGCTACGATGTGACGGTGCTGGTCAACGGTTTGCCTTTGGTGCAGATCGAGCTGAAAAAACGCGGCGTGGCGATTCGTGAAGCCTTTAATCAGGTGCACCGCTACAGCAAAGAGAGCCTCAACAGCGAGCACTCCTTGTACAAATATCTTCAACTGTTTGTGATCTCAAACGGAACCGACAGCCGTTATTTCGCCAATACCACCCAGCGCAACAAGAACAGCTTCGATTTCACAATGAACTGGGCGAAAGCTGATAACAGCCTGATTAAAGACCTGAAAGATTTCACGGCCACCTTTTTCCAGAAAAACACCCTGCTCAATGTGCTGCTGCATTATTCGGTGTTTGATGTCAGTGACACACTGCTGGTGATGCGCCCCTATCAGATTGCGGCCACCGAACGCATGTTGTGGAAGATTAACAGCTCGTACGAAGCGAAAAAATGGAGCAAGCCGGAAGGCGGCGGCTTTATCTGGCACACCACCGGTTCCGGCAAAACCTTAACCAGTTTCAAGGCGGCACGTTTGGCGACTGAGCTGGAGTTTATCGACAAGGTGTTTTTTGTGGTCGATCGAAAAGACCTGGACTACCAGACCATGAAGGAGTATCAGCGCTTTTCGCCGGACAGCGTCAATGGCTCCGACAGCACTGCCGGCCTCAAACGCAATCTGGATAAAGATGACAACAAGATCATTGTCACCACCATCCAGAAGCTCAATAACCTGATGAAAGGCGAAAGCGACCTGCCGATCTACAACAAGCAAGTTGTGTTTATTTTTGATGAGGCGCATCGCAGCCAGTTTGGTGAAGCACAGAAGAACCTGAAGAAAAAGTTCAAGAAGTTTTATCAGTTCGGCTTTACCGGCACACCAATCTTTCCGGAAAATGCCCTCGGCGCGGAGACCACGGCAAACGTGTTTGGCCGCGAGCTGCATTCGTATGTCATCACTGACGCCATCCGTGATGAAAAGGTGCTCAAGTTCAAGGTGGACTACAACGATGTGCGCCCAAAGTTTAAGGCTATTGAACGCGAGCTGGATGAGAAAAAGCTCAATGCGGCGGAAAACAAACAGGCCTTGCTGCACCCTGACCGAATCAAGGAAATCACGAAGTACATCCTGAATAACTTCCGACAGAAAACACATCGCCTGCAAGGTGGCGCGAAAGGCTTCAATGCCATGTTTGCCGTAAGTAGCGTGGATGCTGCCAAGCTCTATTACGAGTCGTTCAAGCGATTGCAGCAAGGCAGAGATAAATCACTGAACGTGGCAACGATCTTCTCGTTTGCGGCCAATGAGGAACAGGATGCCTTAGGCGACATTCCCGATGAAAGCTTTGAAGTGTCCGCCATGAGCCTTAGCGCCAAGGAGTTTTTGAACGCGACGATAGCGGACTACAATGCGCTGTTTAAAACCAATTTCGGCGTGGATAGTTATGGCTTTCAAAACTACTACCGGGACCTTGCCAAGCGCGTAAAAAGCCAGGAAATCGATCTCGTGATTGTGGTGGGGATGTTTCTGACCGGCTTTGATGCCCCTGTGCTGAACACCCTGTTTGTCGATAAAAATTTGCGTTACCACGGCCTGTTGCAAGCCTTTTCGCGCACCAATCGGATTTTTGATGCAACCAAAACCTTCGGTAATATTGTCACCTTTCGCGATTTAGAGCAGGCCACAATCGATGCTATTACACTCTTTGGCGATAAAAACACCAAAAACGTGGTGTTGGAGAAAAGCTATAAGGAGTACATGGAAGGCTTTACCGATACGGCAACTGGTGAAGCCCGTCGCGGTTACATGGAGGTGGTAACGGAACTGCAGCAGCGCTTTCCAAACCCGGATGAGATTGTGAGGGAGTCCGACAAAAAAGCCTTTGCGAAACTGTTTGGCGAATATTTGCGGGTGGAGAATGTGCTGCAAAACTACGATGAATTTGCCAGTCTGAAGGCCCTGCAAAGTGTTGATATGACCGATACGGAAGCGATCGAGGCTTTTAAAGCCCTGCATTATTTAAGCGATGAAGATTTGCAGGCTATGCAGACAATAGAGATTCCTGCTGAACGCAAAATTCAGGATTATCGCTCTACTTACAACGATATTCGCGATTGGCTGCGTCATCAAAAAGCCGCTGATCAAAAAGATTCTGCCAACATTGATTGGGGTGATGTGGTCTTTGAGGTTGATCTGCTTAAGTCCCAGGAGATCAATCTGGACTACATTCTGGAATTGATTTTTGAGCACAACAAGAAAACCAAAAGTAAATCAGACCTGGTTGACGAAGTACGCCGGGTGATTCGCGCCAGTCTTGGCAACCGCGCCAAAGAGAACTTGCTGGTTGATTTTATAAATCAAACCGATCTTGACCAGATTGGTGACAAGGCCAGCGTGATCGATGCCTTTTTTACGTTTGCCCAGGCGGAGCAAAAACGAGAAGCAGAAGCATTAATTGATTCAGAGGGTTTGAAAGAAGATGCTGCAAAGCGTTATATCGCCACCTCGTTAAAACGGGAGTTTGCCAGTGATAATGGTACGGAGCTCAACGCCCTTCTGCCTAAGATGAGCCCGTTAAATCCGCAATATCTCCCCAAAAAACAGAGCGTTTTCCAAAAGATAGCCGCTTTTGTTGAGAAGTTTAAGGGGGTGGGTGGCAAGGTGTAATGTAAAATGCGGATACCTCTGTGATCAATAAGAGTGCTAACACACACCCTTCAGGGCAACCAAGAGCCGGGCAAGTCCCGGCTTTTTTTGTGGCCGGAGTGGTCTCCGTATGACCGTTGATTAAATTTTCAGAAAGAATCAGTATGTTCTCCCCACACGGCGGGGGCAGGCGCTTTTTCTCTGTTTTGCGACAGATTTGTAACGTTGTACTCGTAAGCCATTATAAAATATAGTAATAGCATGAAATACGACTTTTCAGCTTTAGAGAAAAAGTGGCAGGCCCGGTGGGCAAACGAAGAGACCTTCGCCTCGGGACAGGATCGGGAGAAACCGAAATATTACGTGCTCGACATGTTCCCCTACCCGAGCGGTTCGGGGCTGCACGTCGGCCACCTCGAAGGCTACACGGCCA
>Ga0209575_10001252_pt1 | contig 10714 bp, 10 predicted proteins | sample Medcelwee11metaG_FD_187172 | JGI IMG/M metagenome (GOLD analysis project Ga0209575, IMG submission 187172) | Freshwater pond sediment microbial communities from the University of Edinburgh, under environmental carbon perturbations - Medium... | ecosystem: Environmental > Aquatic > Freshwater >...
AGTATCTTGATGCTCTTGAAATAATGATTGCTGATGGAAACGTCAGCGTAGATGAGCTTAGAGAATTGATCAAAAATATTGTAAATGGCTATCATGTAAACGGTTTCTCGTCAGAAACAAAAAAGATGCCTATAATGTCAAGGTAAGGTTTATAGATATAAATACATTATGAAAAAAAGATATTTTATGCAAAGCACTAAGGTATGGTAGGCATCGCTATTCTTCACCATTTTATTTATTTTCACCTGAAATTCAGAACTCAGTACAGGAACAGTTGTAGTGAGGATTAATCAAATACCTTATTAGGTTGACGGAAGTCTAAACTCCTCTATGGGAATCGACGAAGACAAAAGAGGAGCCTTGCTGGTTGCCGCAGATTACGCGCGATGAGACGATGGCTCATGACTTGAACCAAGATAAGCGTAATGCCTTGATAAAAAAGAACTTGTACGCTATAGGTCTGACACGAAAGAGCTGAGTAAGTAGTTACAACTGTATGCCAAAATCTGACGAAAGTATCATATCCCTTCTCAAACGCCTCTGGCGGAATCTCAGCAAGAAGCGCAAGGCGCAATTTTCTGTACTTATGGTGCTGATGATTTTCACCTCGTTTGCCGAGGTATTCAGTCTGGGGGCGGTTTTGCCGTTTCTTGGCGTGCTGACTGATCCTGAGCGTGTGTTTCAGAATGATATTGTGAGAGGGGTTGCCGGGCTTGTCGGCGTGACAACGCCGCACGGAATGCTTCTGCCAGTGACCATAACTTTTGCGGTGGCGGCGTTGCTCTCAGGGGGGATGCGTCTTCTGCAGATATGGGCGAATACGAGGGTATCGTTTGCCACAGGTGCCGATCTAAGTATCGCGCTCTACCGGAGGACGCTTTATCAGCCTTATTCTGTGCACGTCTCGCGTAATAGCAGCAATGTAATCGATGCTGTTTCCACGAAGGTCAATGCGGTGATTTTCAGTGGCATCATTCCCGTGATCAACATGGTGACGGCGTCGCTTATTATATTTGCAATTATGGCGACCCTGATCGTCATCAACCCGGTGATTGCGCTGTCGGCATTCGGGGGTTTTGGGTTGACGTATGCGGTGGTCATCAAGCTGACACGCGCCAGGCTCAAGTTCAACGGAGTACTTATTGCCAGGGAGTCGAGCAGGGTCGTAAAGTCCCTGCAAGAAGGGCTCGGAGGTATCCGGGATGTGTTGATCGATGGGAATCAGTCCGTCTATTGCGATGTCTATAGCAGGGCGGTGTTTCCGTTGCGCAAGGCTCAGGGTAGCAATAACTTCATCAACCAGAGTCCGCGTTATGGAGTAGAGACGATCAGCATGATTCTCATAGCCGGGCTTGCCTATTGGATGGCCGGACAGGCGGGTGGCATGGCACTAGCCATTCCCGTGCTTGGTACGCTGGCCCTTGGTGCCCAGAGGATGTTACCGGCCCTGCAGCAGGTATTCGCCGGTTGGTCAGCATTGCAGGGAAATTCAGCGTCAATGGAAGAGGTGCTCGACCTGCTTGAGCAGCCTGTGCCGGAAAATAGCGGAGAGAGACCGAAAGGTTCCTTGCCGTTCGAGCAGTCGTTGGTGTTGCGCGGGTTGTCATTCCGCTATACGCACGATGCACCTGAGGTACTGTCGGAGATTGATTTGATAATTCCTAAAGGCAGCCGAATCGGGTTTATCGGAACGACAGGGAGTGGCAAAAGCACCCTACTCGACATCGTGATGGGGCTTCTGGAGCCTACGAAGGGTGCTATCGAGGTGGACGGCATTCCCGTGACCATGAGTAATCGCAGCTCCTGGCAGAAGCACATTGCCCATGTGCCGCAGTCGATTTTTCTCTCTGATGCCTCCATTGAGGAGAACATTGCGCTTGGGGTTCCGAAGGGCAATATTGACAAGGAGCGCGTCAGGCAAGCGGCAGGGCAGGCGCAGATTGCAGATATAATTGAATCATGGCCGAAGCAGTATGAGACTGTGGTTGGTGAGCGTGGTGTCCGGCTATCCGGCGGGCAGCGTCAGCGTATTGGCATCGCCCGTGCGCTTTATAAGCAGGCAGATGTGATTATCTTCGACGAAGCTACCAGTGCACTTGACAGTCAGACTGAAGAGGCTGTGATGCAGGCGATTGAAAAGCTGCATGAGGAGCTTACGGTGCTTATCATCGCCCACAGGCTGACAACATTAAAGAATTGTCATAGAATCGTTGAATTGGAAAATGGCAAGATTAAACAACAGGGAAGCTATCTATGTGTCATTAATGAATATTTACCGGAATAATAAATAGTAATAATCATGCAGTAGAATAAAAGAAATGAGATGTAATGTTATTGAGATAATGTATTATTTCAATAAACTCAGCCATGTTATAATGCATAAAGTTAGTTTTATTAAATAATGTTATTATGGGTGTATGCCGAATAAAAAAATCAATTGAAGGGTTAATAAAAATAAGAACGCTCTGAGCATTGCCTGTTAGCGTCAGTTGAAAGTCGCTTTTGCAAAATGCCAAAAGCATGACTATTACTAAGAACATTTAAATGTTTAATTTGCTAGATAGGTATAACAAAGTTATCGAATATATAACATATCTGTATATAAAAATAAAAGTTTATTAAATAATTATAGGTAAGTGGAAAATATATGAGGATATCACATTCACATAAATTTATTTTCTTGGCGACTCCTCGTACTGGTAGCACTACAACAAGAAATGTTTTAGACAAATATTCTGATATTTCGAGCATACTCATATCGGATATAACAAAAGAATTTCCGTTTTATCACCATATCTCTGCTCTGGAATTGAAACGTATTTTTGAGTGTCGAGGTTGGGATTGGGATAGTTATGAAAAATTCTGTTTTGTCCGCAATCCTTACGACCGAGTCGTATCCTTGTATCATCACTATTTGAAGATGAGAAAAAATTGGAAAGTTAAAAATTTGAAAACTTTTAAAACAAAATTAATATTTATAACGACGCGTCCTCCGTCATTTAGAGACTATGTAATGAACATTAATACAAATGATAGATTGCCTACATCATTAGAGTCTTTTCTTTGTGATGAAGATGGTAATTTTTTGGTCAATGAGATATTGATGTTTGAGAAATTAAAGGATGATCTACCAAGGTACTTAAATAAATTAAATATTTCAATTACTTCTGAAGACATACCATATCTCAATTCTTCCGGCGACAGGAAACAATATAGAGAGTACTATGATGAAGAGTTAAAAAATAAAGTGAAAGAATTGTATAAGTATGAAATTGAGCGATTTGGATACACGTTCTAAAGTTAAGCTTTTTTTGATATCAACGAAAGATCGTGGATATTGGGTGATTAGGTATAATTCTTAGAATTGTTCAAGCAGAATGTCATGTTCAGGACTAAGCTATCTTACTACAGAGGTTTTGAAGCAGTAATATTATCATAAACGGCAATCTTTAGTTTTAAAATTGTATACATATTTGTTTGATATTTCTCTAGTGAATTATGATTATAATATATTCTCGCTATTAATTATATGAACAAAGAGCAATTGAATGCGTTGTTGATCATTGCCATTGAGACTGCGATTACTGCCAGTAAAGTAATTATCTCCGTCTATGAATCCGGTGATTTCACTGTTGAGGCAAAGGCGGACAAATCACCCTTGACCAAAGCTGACCAGCTCGCTCATGCAGCCATTGTTGCGAAACTGGAGGCGACCAAAGTGCCGGTGCTGAGCGAAGAGGGGCAGAATATTCCATTTGCAGAACGTGTATCATGGCGGAGATTGTGGGTTGTAGACCCACTGGATGGAACTAAGGAGTTTATATCGCGCAACGGTGAATTTACTGTTAATATAGCCTTTATCGAAGAAGGAAAACCAATTCTCGGCGTCATCTACGTACCGGTGCTGCACGAGCTATTTTTCGGGATCGTTGGTAGCGGAGCCTACAAAGTCGATGCTGCGAATCGTTTTGATGGCATCAGCGAACTGATGGCGGCGGCCATCAGGTTGCCAATTAAGCGTGATGATGCAAAATACAGAGTAGTTGGTAGTCGTTCGCACATGAACGAACGTACGTTATCGTTCATCGAATCACTGCGCAAAACTTATCCAAATCTGGAGATCGTACAGCGCGGCAGTTCGCTCAAGATTTGCATGGTGGCTTCCGGCGAGGCGGACATATACCCTCGTTTTGGCCCAACTATGGAGTGGGACACGGCCGCCGGTCACGCCATCGCCTTGGCCGCCGGAAAAAGAATTGCGAAATCAGATGAGAAAGGCGACCTTATCTATAACAAAAAGGATCTTTTAAACCCATACTTTATTGTGAAATGAACAATAATATCTATTCTGTTTTTGACAAGATTCTTGGGCGAAAAGAAAAAGAGCTATTTCTAGGGCAAGGAGGATGCGTTCTATGGTTTACAGGATTGTCTGGAGCGGGAAAAACGACAATTGCCTGCTGTGTTGAGCGCGAGTTGGCTTCGCGAGGTATTTTGACTCAAGTACTCGATGGAGATAATATTCGTAGCGGATTGAATAAAAATCTGCATTTTGACTTAGAAAGTCGAATGGAAAACATTCGCAGGATTGCTGAAGTCAGTAAACTGTTTGTCAATTGCGGAGTGGTGACGCTTAATTGTTTTATCAGTCCAGAGCGAGATATGCGTAAAATGGCGCGGGACATCATAGGAGAGAATGATTTTTTTGAAATCTATGTCGATGCATCACTCGAAATGTGTGAAATACGAGATATAAAAGGTTTGTATCGCAAAGCACGTGCAGGAGAGATTCCGAATTTTACAGGAATTCATCAGGAATACGAAGAACCAGAAAACCCGGCTATTCATCTTCGAACTGATATAGAGTCTCTCGAATCTTGTGTGAAAACTGTGGTAGATATTGTGGTTCCAAAGATTAAAGCAGTATTATAATAAATATATTTTTGAAATGATGGTATATTTACAATATGAATTTGAGATGCTGGCGTTATTTTGAAAGAATTTTAAAAATTGCTATGGTTAAATAATGAGTTATGTTAAATGAAAAGTTGAAAAAAAATAAGATTATTGAAATTGCAAAAGATTTATTAAAAGTAAGACTAAAAGATACAATTAATAAGTTGTTGTTAATTCTATTTGGGAGAAAATGGAAAATAATATTTATAAATGAGTATCCGAAGTGTGGAGGAACTTGGTTGAGATACATGTTAGAAGAAGCGTTGTTATCAAAAGGTTACAATACAAATAAAAAAGAAATCAAAATTATAAAAGAAAAACATATCTTACAAAGGCATTGGTTAAGATATACAAAATACGCATATAGAACAATTGTTATAATCCGTGATCCTCGTGATGTTTATAATTCATTTTACTTTCATGAAAATTATCATAATCCAAATCAAAAATATAAAACAATATTTGGTTATGATGAAAGAAAAATAGATAAGGAAAATATGTATAGTTATATAAACAGTAAGCTATTGTACCCTGAATTAACAACACCCGGTTTTTCATATAAAGTATTTTGGGACACATTCAAAGTTAAAAAAGATATTTTATTTATAAGGTACGAAGATCTTAAGAGAGATACAGTAAGAGAGTTGAAAAAAGTATTCGAATATATAGGGGTGGATGTTGATGAGGATAAAATAAATGAAGCTATAAAAAAATACGATTTCGAAAATATGAAAAAAAAACAAGAAAACGCTGATGGAAGAAAAAACCATGTGAGAAAGGGTGTTGTTGGTGATTGGCAAAATAATTTCGATGAAAATACTATAGACCTATTTAAAAAATATTATAATGATACAATAATTGATATGAAATATGAAGATGGTGAAGCTTGGGGTAAAAAGTGAAAAGATAAAAAAGGCAAGCATTTGTATTTTATATGTATAACGTGTATGATATTAATGATTATATTCAAAGTATTGTGGGAAAAAAGCTAATAAGTATTATGGATATAATATGTATTATGATAAAATAAATAAAAAATAGTAATAGATGATGCAAGTGCATATAGAAAAAGAAATGTATTTAAGCTGACTGCATGAAAATACTTTGGATTACAAATATAGTATTTCCGGAGCCAAGTAAGACTCTTAATATTCCTGCATCTGTAACGGGTGGATGGATGTATGGATTATTAGAGGATTAATCCGTAAAAGTAAATACTCATTTCCTTGCTAGTAAAATTCCAAAATAAGGTTCTTCGCAAACTATCGTGGGTAAATAGTGTATAAGGATCAATTGACATGAGGCACAAAAACAGTGTTGTTATTACTCCGGCAACAAAAGATCGCAATCGCTGCCGCTGAAAGATTTTGGGATAAAGCCCCGATTTATTTTGTTTTATCCATATTCCCCGGACTGAAGTCCGGGGCGATTGTTTAAGAGTTTTAATGGCCGGAGCAATAAAAGATGATTTTATAATCCGCAGCTCGCTGCGTGGAAGTTGATTATGAGTTAAAAATTTTTTCAGACTGTTAAACCTGTTCATCAGCTAGGGTCTTGTGAGCATCCCTAATGTCACCCATGAAATTCTGCGAAGAACTATTTTTATCAATGTATAGATGATAGGTATTAATTAAATAGTGTTGTGTTATGAATTGCGTTAGTGTTATAATCCCTTGGGGGAAAGCAACAGGAGATATAAATAGAGCCATTCAAAGTGTTCTTGATCAGACATTGAAAGCGGATAAAGTGCTTGTATTGTCAAATGGTACGATTAAAAGTGATGATGTGAGAGCATTGCAAAAAAGTTTTGATTTATCTATTGTTAATATATATCAAATGCGGGGGTGTAGTAATGCAAATACTGCAAGAAATTATGGTGCAGCATTGTCAGGTTCTAATTGGGTGGCATACTTAGATTCAGATGATTGGTGGGACGCGTCTCATTTAGAGCAGTCTATGTATGTTTTGAAGCACACTAAGAGCGATTTTATTTATTCAGGAATGAGAGTCTATTCAAAGAATGGTAACGTGAATGAAATGGTTGCTGAGGATTATCAAAAAAGCGGTTGTATCGAGAACTATTTATTAAAATATCTCCCGGCTCAGACTTCTTCATATGTTATAAAGCGAGAGGTGGTGTTAGAGAACCCATGGGATTTTTCGCTCCGCAGGCATCAAGACTTTGACTTTTTGGCTAGGCTTGGACGATATTATCGTGGTTGTAGTAAGCGTGAAATTACAGTTAATGTTGATTGGACCGTGTCAACGAAGCACCAAGCTCATATAGATTGCTTTAAGGTATTAGATTCGTTTAGGGATAATCTGATTCCTGAGTTGTATGATCGACACTTATTTGTTCTTTTTATGTCTGCCCTCAAAGCTAAGGATTATGCGTGGATAAGATATATGCATAAAATATTTAGAGCATTAATAAGAATAGGGTATAGGAAAACGTATCCTTAAGCAGAGTATATGTAAAATAAAAAATATGTATTTTGTGTTTTTTATATGAAAATTCTTTGGATTACAAATACAATATTTCCTGAACCAAGTAAAGCTCTGGGCTTGCCAGTTCCTGCTGTTGGCGGTTGGATGTATGGTCTAGCTGATAAAATAAAAGATGAATACGGTGTAGAGCTTGCAGTAGCGACAGTATATAAGGGTGGCGATTGTAAGTGCCTTGATTTAGGTGGAATAAAATATTATTTATTGCCGTGCAAAAATATTAGTAAATATAATAAGTATTTAGAGAATTATTGGAAAGAAGTATTTCAGAGTTATGTGCCTGATCTTGTGCATATACACGGAACGGAATTTCCTCATGGGCTAGCTTGTATTAATTCATCAAAAGATGAGAAATTTGTTGTTTCTATACAGGGTTTGGTTAGTGTCATTGAAAGATATTATTATGCCGGAATATCATTAACAGGCATAGTGAAAAATATAACAATAAGAGACGTTGTAAAAAGAGATACTATTATTAACGCGAAAAAAAAATTTATAAAAAGAGGGTGGTATGAGAAAGAATATATAAAAAAAGCTGGGAATGTAATTGGTCGAACAGAATGGGATAAAGCGCATACAAAAGCAATAAACAAATCTGTTGTCTATTATCATTGTGACGAAATCCTTAGAGGTGAGTTTTATGTGGCAAAAAAATGGGATATCAACAACATAAAGAGAAATACAATATTTTTAAGTCAGGCAGGTTACCCAATAAAAGGGCTACATCAAGTATTAAAAGCGGTTTCATTAATAAAAGATGAATATCCGGATATAAGAATTAATATTGCTGGAGTATCAATAATAAAAATAGCAAGCATAGAAGATAAAATTAGAACTAATGGGTATGGGTTATACATAAAAAGATTAATAAAAAAATTAGGGCTTGGCGAGAATGTTATATTTAAAGGATTATTAAATGAATGTGAGATGATTGAAGAGTATCTCTCGACTCACATATTTATATGCCCATCAAGTATAGAAAATAGTCCAAACTCAATAGGAGAGGCGCAGATATTGGGTGTGCCGACGATTGCGTCTTATGTTGGAGGAATTCAGGACATGATAAAGCATAAAGAGACAGGCATATTATATCGTTTTGAAGAGGTCGAAATGCTGTCTGATTATATTAGAACGATATTATCAGATGATTCGTTTGCGATGAAAATATCTTCGCTTAGTATTGTTTCAGCAGAAAAAAGACATGATAGAGTTACAAATAGTCGGAAAATGGTAAAAATATATAAAGACATATGCGGTGTTTAAATAAAAGAAAAAGAGAATTGATTCAATATGATTAAAAAACGCCTTAAAAAATAAAATAATCTGATGCTTCTTATTAAGTCATCATTTACAGAATAAATAATTGTGCAATAGTGTTAACTGCTTTTTTGGTGAATATTATAGCAATTACTTTTGCAGCAATTGCTAAGAATAAAGATTCTGCTTGGTTGAAAGCCGCTTTTATTGTCGTATTTATATTCTTAGCTATTCGGTATGGATATGGTAATGATTATATGGGTTATTTAAAATATTTTTTAGATGTTAATAAATATGTATACGGATTTTCTGATTATATAAAAAACATAACGTATGTTGAGGCATATTCAGGGATTCGAGATGTAGAAATTGGTTGGGCGATATTATGCAAAATATCCCAGCCAATAGGTTTTTTTGCTATGGTAGCAAGTATTAGCGGCCTGTATTGCTATGTTCATTATAAATTGATTAAAGAATACGTACCATCATTATATTACTGGTTATCAGTTGCTATTTTTGTTTTTGACCCAAAATACGTGTTAATTCAAGCTTCAGCAATGAGGCAATCAGTAGCAGTAATAGTAGTGATGATGTCATTTTATTATCTAAAAAATAAGAATATTTTAAGGTATGGAATCGGCATTTATATGTCATCTTTGTTTCATAAAAGTTCTATAGTGAATTTGCCTGTTTATTTGTTAACTTTAAAAAATAGGCCACCAAAAATAATTCACATAATAGTTGTGGTTATTCTGTTTGTTGTTATTGTGAGTATGACAGCATATTTCGGTCAGTATTTGAATTTGATTCTTGCAAATTATTTTGATGATTATAGAATATATGATATGAGAATTGGTAAAGCAAATAGCGGTATCGGGCTAATATATTTACTGGTTATTATTGCGATAATTCTCTATTATTCTATGAAAGAACATGGAGACATGCTGTTATTAAATAAAATAGCTGTAATAGCGCTTCTTATAGGCGCACTGGCGACGATTAATGTTATGATGGGTAGAATTGCATATTATTACATATTTTCTTTGTTAGTTTCGATCCCTTATGTTGTTTATAAAATAGAAAATAAAATGTTAAAAGCTGGCTTTGTGATAAGCTATATATTGTATGTTTGTTTTGCATGGTATTCTCATTTTTATTCGCCTGTATGGCATGATGCCTATTATGAATACCACACTATATTTGAGTCTCTTAAAATATATTAAAATATGATAAAACTGTTTATGGGGTTAAAGTTGAAAAAAGCACATATTTATTCAAATCGGGAATTAAAAAACATAATAATTCGATTACTGACAACCAAGTTGTGATCAAGATGTGCCATACCGATAAGCAGGTTAATTGTACTGGTATATTAGAGTACGAGGATGTGTCGGCGTACCTGTGGAATGCATTTGCTGGTACAGTGAACGAAAGGTTTACTGGTGCATTATCGCTTTCATTAAGAAAATATCTCAATAAAGCTGTCGATTCAGTGAATTACAAAGAATTCTATCAAATAGAATTCTATCAACTATATATAGTTGCTTAAGCTGCGTAATCCGAAGAACATGCATGAGCAGCAAAAGGCATTTATGGCGGGCGACTTTTATAGATGTCAAATATCTGCGATGGCGGCATTTCAAAAATATGGTGATATTTTTGAAAAAAGATATTATCACCGTGGTGTCAGATAATGCTAAATAGCAAGCTTCAAATCGTCAAGGTATCAGCAAGATGATTTTACAATAATAAAGATTAGTTGGATTATACTATTGCCGGTGTAAATCCAGCGTGATTATCGGTTTCTAACGTAGTAAAAGATTATGTAGCCAGCGACATTTTGCATAGTACTGAGATTATTATTAATCCGGCCAATAAAACTCGCAAATATATTATATTGCGAGTATGGAAAAAATCGATATTAGAAAACTCTCTGACCGTGAGCGCGCTTTATTGCGCAAACAGGTGATTCGCTTGCGAAAACAAGGAAAAGGCA
>Ga0209575_10001253_pt1 | contig 10712 bp, 11 predicted proteins | sample Medcelwee11metaG_FD_187172 | JGI IMG/M metagenome (GOLD analysis project Ga0209575, IMG submission 187172) | Freshwater pond sediment microbial communities from the University of Edinburgh, under environmental carbon perturbations - Medium... | ecosystem: Environmental > Aquatic > Freshwater >...
CCTCTACCGGATGTGCCGATGGAGACTAAAGACGGTTTCAGCCTGAGTGAGGTCTCCAGACATTCGACTGAGGATAACTGCTGGCTGGCGATTGACGGAAAAGTGTATGACGTCTCAAGCTTTGTCGGGGACCATCCTGGCGGTGAATCGATACTCCAAGGCTGCGGGACCGATGCGACTGAACTTTTCCTGACCAGGCCGATGGGATCAGGGACACCGCATTCGGCACGGGCTGAAGCCATGCTGGAAAATTATTTCATAGGGATGCTGGATGGTTAGACCGAGTGTTCTTCCTGGTAAAAATGTAGTGAGAGCGACTGTTCGACCTCGTCATGGAGCGGGAGAAGGGAGGGATATCAGGAACCCTCCTTCAAGTCTGAACAAGAATGAGACAAGTGTCATCAGAAAAAGCCATGTCGTCAAAGGAGCGAGGAGGCTCAAACTGACCGCTGTCAGGAATGATGTCGAAAGGAGGATGTCTGATTTCAGGTCGTTCTCCAGGAGGCCTGGCAGGGAATGGTTCAGCGAGCTCTGCTTCTGCATCCTGACAGCCAATTCCCGCGCGAGGAGCGCGATCGCCATCCAGCAAGAGCTAGGGGCGCAAGGATTCCTATCCTGTGGGAAAGAAGTGGTCTGCTCCTGCATCATGCGCCACAAGCACCGGTTCCACAACACCAAGACTGGATATATCCTTGAAGCGAGGAGGCATAGAGATATCAAGAAGATAATCATGAAACTTGAGAAGAATGAAGGGGTCGGTCGGGCAAGGGAATGGCTGGTCGAAAATGTCAAGGGGCTGGGCTACAAGGAAGCCTCGCATTACCTCCGGAACGTCGGGTATGATGGGATCGCTATCCTTGACAGGCATATCCTGAACCTCCTTGCAGACGACGGTATTATTGAAAGAAAGAAGTCAGGCCTACAGAAGAGCGCATACCTGCAGATCGAGGGATTGTTTAAAAAAGTAGCACAAGAGGCTGGGATGACACCGATCGAGCTTGACCTCTATATGTGGTATATGAAGACGGGAGAGGTACTGAAATGAACCAGAAACATGTGGGGTTTGCACTTATACTGTTTGGTATTACGACGGGCCTCCTGGGATATGTCATCAAGGTCCAGCAGGATGAACTGATAAGCCATCGGGTATCTGAAATCGGCAGTTGCATGCTCGATGATGGCACTTGCCTACATGGGGACAGAAACTGGACTGCGGTGCTCGTGGCAGGTTTCCTATCCGCATCGTCGATACTATTCGGTATATATCTCGCATTCATTGATCGGACACAGGAATCCCTTGCACAACATCAAGTGACGGTGACTGAAGCGCTCAGGGGAGCGAAAGAGGAAGAGAGAAAGAAAGACGAGTTCAAAGCGTTCCTCGCAGGGTTCAGCCCGGATGAAAAAAAAGTCTTGCTTGCGGTGCGCGACCAGGATGGCATCCTACAGTCCACCCTCAAGTACAGGACAGGGATAGGCAAGGCCAAGCTTTCCCTCATTCTCGCAGATCTTGAGAAGAAAGAGGTTGTGCACAGAAAAGAGAAAGGGAAGACAAAACAAGTGTTCCTGAGAGATTCCTACTGATGTCTTGAAGTAGAAAAATGGAAGTAAGAGAGATATAGAGATTGGGGAGATTACAGAAGAAAAGTAGAAGAACAAGAGTAGAAGAATTGAAGAGAATTATGGAGGGGCACACGAATGAACATTCTGATGATAACCCCTCATCGGTTCCCAGAGATCAGCGGGAATTCGACTGATGTGGAGAGGATCGCCAGCGGCCTCATGAAGAAGGGACATACTGTCGTCGTGACGACCCCTTCGGAGGCAGAAAGCGTAACAGGTAGATTCGATGTGAAACATGCTTTCCATGCCTATAGGTGCAGGGTGGTCCGGAAAGTGTTTCCAGGAATCCCCTTCATTGTCACTATGACCGGGACGGATTACAACCATGACATTGATGATCCTAAAAAGGCTCCTGAGATTATGCGGGTGTTACGTGAAGCGAAAGCGGTCACGTTCCTCAATCCTGGGGCAAGGGATAGTGTTGTCGCAAGGTTACCCGTCCTCAAAGAGAAAGCATATTCCATCAGGAGGGGATGCGAAGAGATGAAAGCATCTTCTATAGATTTTCGTGAACAGTGGGGCACTGGCGACTCGACAGTCTTCACCATGGTTGGAGGCTTACGAGAGGTGAAAAACAATCTCTATCCGATCCCCCTTCTTGGGAAGCTCCATGCAGAAGGTCTTGATATCAGATATGTCATGGTCGGCCCTGTCCTAGACAAGCGGGTCATGGAGCGATTCGATGCTCTAAAAGAAAAGTATCCCTTCGCGTCGTATGAAGGAAGCGTCCCGCATAGTGAGATGGAGGGGGTGTATCGTGCGTCAGATGTCATCGTGAACTCTTCCATTTCAGAAGGCGACAGCAATGCTATCAGCGAAGCGAAATGCGTCGGGAAAGCGGTCCTGGCAATAGATATACCTGGCAATTCCCAGGCGATCACTGATGGAGTGGATGGTTTGCTTTTTTCAGGAGACGATGATTTTATTAGGAAAGCGAGGATGCTGTGCCAGGATACGACACTGAGGAAAAAGCTCGGGGATCGCGCCCATTGCATGCATCACCTCAACCTCGACGAAAGTGAGGAGTATATCAGCGCGTATGGTAATATGATAAGATGAACGCAGGTATAAGGGAAAAAAAGTAAAGTCAGTCCCGAAAGATGATATGGATGTTCTTTGTCTTCCCGCCGAAGAATTTTTCCGTATACAGTGCGGCGGCATGGGGATCATAAGCCTTGCAACTGAATATGTCGATAAATGATCTGTTGGTGTGGTTCGCGAAATGACCTGAGACGAGGGATGTCTCGATCAACTGGGTCATGGAGAACCCCGCGACTTTCTCGTCCTCACCGAAATTGACGACAACGGTCTCGCCGAAAGCCTTCATATCTATCTCCTTGAGGAGTCCTCGGACATATTCCTTGATCTTCTTCGCATCCCTTATGGTATTGGGATCGCAATCGTGGATGTCGATCGATGTCAGCATACCCCAGGGCTTCTCTTTTTCGTAGCGTCGTTTCCAGTCATTGTTGATTGTCATTTGTCACATCTCCTTTCATGTCTTGGATGGTCTCGTTCGGATGCCGTTCTCGTTTGTAAAACCAGTAGGGTAATCGCGCGCCTTGTCCAGAACCGATAATCTCTCTTTCTCCTTCATCCCAGAGATTCTTGCGTCCTTATCTGTCATATTATATCCTGTGGGATTATTGTAGAGCGTCGATTGCTTATTTTTAAACCTATTGTTTTTCCATTGGACAGGTGTTGAGACCAGACAAGTACACCCGTCGACCTCAATATTTATCCTCGTTATCGGAAGGTACCCTTAACGGGACTGCACATATAGCTACCGCCTAACCCCTTGAAAAGGAAAGCATCCAAGAGCAATCCGACAAACAAATCCCCCCAGCATCTGAAATTGCAAAGGTTTTATAAAGGGAAGCAGGTTCATGAGCCCAGTCCGGACATCGGATTGCGCAAGCTGAGAACGTACAATGACCGATTCTTCACACTTAAGCAAGTCCATGACGGCGCATCGCTGGTCTATTAGCCAGCAATCGAGGTAAGAACATGAGTGGAGAAATGCGCGGAAAGGTAAAATTTTTCAATGAAGGAAAAGGCTTCGGCTTCATAACCGGAGAAGACGGAAACGATTATTTCGTACACGTCACCGGTATCGCCCAGGGGACCACGGTCACCGAGGGAGATGAAGTGACTTTCGTCGTCGTCAACGGTGAAAGGGGAAAGCGTGCTGAAAAAGTCACTGCGGTCTGAATTCCTGCTGACTAACTCTTTATCATTTATTTTTTTTATACTGGTTCCTCCTAGGTAGACCTTGGATAGTTCTAGGTAACTTTTTTGAGGATGTTTCATTATTAAAATCTGATTTTTCCACCAGTGTATCACTGGTGGTATGAGTGGAAAAATCAGGGTTTGAGAAATCGCCCCGAGCCCCTCAGGGCGAGCATGCCACCGATCTGTAACCGGTGGTGGGCGATTTCGATTGACAAAGAATTGGTATTAGAACTCCGATCTGATCACGAACTGCGTTTCGCTTTTTCAGGGTCACCTTTTCTTCCATAAGCGTCACCTCTGTGATACATCTCATCCGATAATGCCCTGCAAGAGAAAACGCAGTAGTGATTATCTGATGATAATCAACGTCAAGACACTTTGCTTAAAGGCGGCCCTTGTTGAGGGTGTTCTTCTGCTTTATAGAAAACAAAAAGGATCAGAAGGCTTACAATCACCAGTGCCAGGCGATAATTGACATCCTGATACCTGAATGAGATGATGTGCTCACCCGGTCCGACTGCCACTCCCATGAGTGTCCCTTTCTCCCTCTGGACCGCCACCCGCGCATCATCTATATATCCTTCCCATAATGGCCAATAGGTCATGCTGAAATGCGCTGTGCACTCATGTTCTGCTATGATCATGGCATGGTAGCCTTCTTTTTCGCGCCATTCTCGTGTAATATCCCCGCATCCGGGATCTACTCTGAAATAGCCGGACTCACCAGTTTTTTGTACATACCAGGGAGGGACATAGGCTATCTCTTCCATCCCTGAGATCCGCTTTTCACTCACCACATAGGATACTCCTAATGCAGACAGATCAAGCTCATCAAGCTCCTTCCCTTTGATTGAAGAGGTGGTGAGGGAATCCTGGCTTCCTAAACCTCCGTAGAGGAGAGGTTGGCCAGAGTAGAGGTGGAGGAGCGCCTGAGAGGGCTCAAAAGGGGCATCGATGAGGTGAACCCTCCCTTCAGGGAGGGGGGCAAGAATCGCTCCGATCTCTTTCATTGTTGTCACAGGACTAGGAGAGAGGACATTGATTGTCTCCTGGCGTATTTTTGTCTCCATGACAGCCTGGGCGAAAAGGGAGGTGAGCAAAGCGAATAGAAGTATGATGAGGATTTTATTTTTCGACATCCAGGCGGCAGCATCCGCGAAAGCGAGGAGCAGGAAAAAGTGGAAGAGGAAGAGGAACCGATGGAGCTCAAAAAAGGAGAATCCCGGGATCGAGACGAGATATTTTCCACCGCAGAATAGGACGAAACCAAGGGCGAGACCCAGGAGGATGAACCTCTGCAGCGGCTTTTGTTTTGAACCTCGCCATGCCAATATAACACCTGCAGCAGAGATGATGGTGAGTGCGGGGAAGAGCCTCCCATAATCCAATATGTCCCCTTTTATGAGGCTCCAGGTGACTTTAGGGAAACCATAGGAATAAAGTTCTTCGTCGCTTTTTGTCATCCCAAGATATGAATCGCGATGCTCGATGATGGGGACCAGCCAGAAGGAGAGCAGTATGAGGGTAAGGAATACAATCCCTCCTGACCGAATCAGCCTTTTCTTTGTCAAGCCTCTTGAGAGGACGATCGCTGCAAGGGTCAGCACTGCCATGACACCAACCATTGCATGGACGAGGAAGAGAAGGGCAAGGCCAAGACCGGCCATCCACATGGCGATCCTGCCATCGACCGCATGCCACAGGAGCGCAAGAGAGATCGGGAAGACCGCTATCGCCCAAAGCTGGGTATAAAGCCCCCAACCGAAAACACCAGCCGGTTCGATCCCGAATCCAGTGAAGCTTGAGATAAGGAGGGGCGCAAGAGCGGCTGATAGAGAGAAATTTTCGGAGAATCCCATCCATCGAAGAGAGAAGAAGAGGGAGAATGGTACAGCGGCGAAGAGCATGATGACCAGTGTCCTGTAGGCTGCGATAGGACCGAGGTTTGTGAAAAAGAGGGAGCTCACGAGATGGGGTATGGGCTGATGGAAGAAGAACAAGGGAAATCCGAGATGGCTTGCATCGTACCATCTGAACATTCCGGTCTCAAAGAGGTCGTCTATCTGGGCGATATGGCCTGCGTTGTCCCCTGCAAATAGCGCGTCACCATAGGTGCCGATGACAGCAAGAGCAAGATAAAGCGCAGCGATCCACAAAATGGCGTAATATTTTGGAGCCAGAGCTTGCGCCAGTCTCGCAAAGAAAGTCCGCACGAACGCCTTCACTATGGAAGGAATATCCCCGCCCGCTTTCATGAGGGAGAAGAGTGAGGGCAGTCATAAAAAGCTATCCCTTGAAGGGAGCGTTCTGACTGGACTCGCGTCCATATCGATAGTATTCCTGTTCTTGCTCCGCAATCGGGATATGTCGATTGAATGTGACAGGAATATAATGTGAATGGAACATAATGTGACAGAAATATATTTCTTCACTCATTGAAAAAAACAAACGGAAAGAATGTCGTTCACTAGAAACCACCCAAACATTTATATATTAATATAGATATTCGTATACCAAGATAGTCTAATCGCTTACATCAGTTAAGAAAATGACAAAAAAAGGGGAGATGGGAATAGGGACTCTTATCGTCTTCATCGCCTTGCTTCTCATCGCAGTGAGCGTTTCAGGTCTCCTCCTCCGTGTCGCCGGGGAAGTGCAGGAAAAAGAGCTCACCACAGCGAAGAAAGCGAGCGCCCAGGTCTCGACGAATGTACGGATCATCGAGGTCTCAGCTACCGACGGCATCGATAGCGCCATCAATAATTTCTCTATCATCATGAAACTCGCACCGGGTTCAGAGGATATCAAGCTGAAGGACGCGCTTCTCATCCTCTCTGCCAATGACGGAACAGCGACGCTATCTTATGGTGGAAGGAACGCCTCCCTTGAAAACGAGGTCGAGGGATATTACTCCATCACATCGCAAGGGGTTGAGGATATCGAAAGGGAAGGGCCACCTTTTGAAGAGCAGACCCCTCTCGCACATGATTATGATCTTGATAATATGATTGATTACCTTGTGGGGGGTCTTGATGGTGATTATGCCTATCTCCTCCTCAGCACGACAGGAGCCCAGGTCAGGCTTGGTCATTGCGACGGCACAGGGGTGTTCATCACTGAACTTGAGAACAGCATTTATGCCTATAGGGATCAGGGAGACCCTTACTCATGCGAAGATGTCACTGACCTCGCTTCGATCACGCTTTACAGGAACCAATCAGCCTCTGATCTTGGAAAAGGTTTCTATTCAGTCGAGACCATCCAATCAGGGATCAACCCGATCCCCGGAACCATGCAAAGGGGCGATGTGTTGAGGGTGCGTTTCCAGGCGCCATGCGATATCGGAGAGGATGAGACAGTCACCATCAGGTTCATCCCGAAATTCGGGACACCGACCATCACCCAGTTCCGGACTCCAGAAGGGATTGAGGAAGAACGGGTTTATCTTTTTCCTTAGGGATGCTTCAGAATGCAGCCTTTATCATGTACCCTGTGAAGGATCCTATGCTTAATCTCTCTGTCCTTAAAAGTCCCAGGTGATTTTTTCGGCCGCTTTGTTCATAAAAGGCTGAACGCGCCTTTCTGGCCCAGGAAGAGGACTGTCCCTAGGGTAGGGATCCAATGATGGATTCCATGGGCTAGCAATATGATGTATAATCCGCAGGCGATGTCGATGAAGCTCACGAAGTTCCTCATCATCGCGAAGATGAGCCCTTTCATGATGATGATCATGGCGACCCAGGTGATCCAATCCAACGGCAGGTAGGCAGCGAGCATGATGACGATGACTCCGAGAATGTCGAATACCCCCAGCATCTTCGCAAAGACCATTTTATCTGGAGGATGCGGGAAACATTTAAATATGCTGGTAAAGTACTCATGACTGTTAGCATTACTACTAATATGGATTTGCTCAATGTGCTAGGGAACGAGAAGAGAAGGGCGATATTGAGGATACTTTCGACCAGGCCTTCGCATATCTCAGCCCTCGCCCGTGAGATCGGGGTCTCAGTACCGGTCGCCCTCAAGCATATCCGGCTTCTTGAAGGGGCTGGTCTTGTGGAAAGGACCACTGCGGGAAGCACCTCCATCATAGCCATTCGCGAAGAGACAATCGGGCTCTTAAAAAAACTTGATGATATCATCGATAAGCCGCTTGTGGTGAAAGCGAGGAAAGGTGAGACCATCCATCAGCTGCTCATGCGTGAAGAAGGGTTCACCATCGAGAAAGCACCGGGGACAAACGACTTTTTCATCACCGCTATCGACGGAGTGAAAGGATATTATATCTTCCAGGTGGACGGAAGGATCCCAGATGTAGGGGTCAAGGAATATACCATCGAGGATGACACCACTATCGAATTCCAAAAGCTTATCCCAGTCATTGGCAAGAGGTTGCGGATACAGATCGAATGAGGGATGAAGATGGAGATCATAGATTGTATCATGACCAGGAGGAGCATAAGGAAGTACCGCCAGAAAGAGATCCCTGACGCGAAGCTCCGCACCATGCTAGAGTGCGCAATGATGGCGCCTTCAGCAGGGAATTCACAGCCATGGCAGTTTGTGGTCATCAGGGACAAAGAGATCCTGCGAAAACTCGCGACCATCCACCCCTATGCGACCATGGCGGGCCAGGCAGGACTCGCTATCCTGGTCTGCGGGGATGAATCAAAGGAGAGATTCTCAGGATTCTTCCCGCAGGACTGCGCGGCAGCATCACAAAATATCCTCTTATCAGCCCATGGCCTTGGTCTGGGTGCGGTCTGGGCCGGGATATATCCCGAGAACGGACGGGTCATGGCATTCCAGGAGGAATTCCATCTCCCAAAAGGGATCATCCCTTTCTCACTTATCCTTGTAGGATTCCCTGATGAGACAAAGGATTCTCAGAACCGTTTCGACCCAGGGAGGGTCCATTTGGACAGCTGGGAAGGATGATTAGTATAATAAGTTGAAATTTTCTATGAGATCATCTTATTCAGTTGTCATTCAGTTCATATTCCGCTCCTGTTCGCGGTAGAGGTTCCAGAGTTAATTACCACTATTTAGGGATAATTTAAAAAGAGAAGATTAGCTCTATCTACCATGCATCATTTAGATATCGCCAAGATGACCTATAGCTCCGGCAAGATTGTCGAGGTATCAGATGAATTGATCAGAAACATCTTTCATGAAGTTGGGAAAGATCTCGGGGTTCCCAGCCAGGATTACTCTTTGCGCCTCTTGTTCATTCCTGAAAAAATGCAAAGGAGGATGCCCTTCAACGCTGCAATAAATTTGGGAGAAGGCATCCTTGTGACACCAAAAGCACAGCATGAAGCGGTACTCTATCATGAAGGAGTCCATTATAACATGGGGAAAAAAGGATTGCTTTTCGCACCAGATCCCAGGAATGGAACCATATATGATAGGCTCATTGATGAAAGCGTCGCTGAATTGGCGACCTACCAAAAATTCGGATATAATGATAAATTTACAAGTGATTCAGTCGAATTGTTTTCGAACCTGAAAAAGAAGATTGAATCTCTCCAAAAATCCAATTATGATGGAGAGAATGCGGAAATGAAGAACCTGGAACAAATATTTACATCGGTCCGGATACCAGGAGAGATCATATCGAAACACCGTGAGATTGAGGACAAATATAGGGGCACGCAAGACCTAGATTCCATAAGTCCTGACCTGGAAGAATTCTTAAAGTATATTTCAGGAATGAATAAACCAGAGATGTACTCTCATTGTACTGAAGCCATCAGGGCATTAGCCACGGATAACGCGAAGAGGATATTGAAAAAAGGGATCACATCAAAAAAAATGGTGGCAACACTTGATGACAGTGTAAAGAATGGTTGGCCAGCATATGCAATATATTTTGTGGATATCATCGGAGAATAAAGATAAGGTAACGTGCCTGAACGGACCCATTGTTGTGGCGAAAAACAAAGAATAATATCTCATACGATTCAATCGAAATCGCCCACCACCGGTATCAGACCGGTGGCATGCTTTCCCTGTGGGGCTCGGGGCGACTCAGTCGAACAAGTTCTCCCAAGTGTGCAAAGAGCAAACCACAGTCGAATGCGTTCTCTGAAGTATGCGAAGGGTACACATCCATAGACCCAGATATTTCCACTCAAATGTGATATAAAAGTTGAAAATTCAGATTTTGGGACGGTGCGAAAAACCCTATTTTATTTGACGTAATGACTTATTATTGAATTAAAAAAATTCCTCCCGGCCTTAAGGATGAATAGATATATTTCTGTTATGATTACTGCTAGTGGAATCAAGGAGGTGTGCAGATGGATAAACAAGTGATCAAAGTGGCAGGACAGACTGGGAGATTCTCAAATCTTAAGAGCCATTATGAAGGAAAGATCAGGGAGCATCCCCTTAGATCAGCGGCAATAGCTTTAGGGCTGGGAGTGGTCACCGGAGCAGTCGCTGTTTCCCTCATGAATCGGAAGCATAGAGTGTCCTGAATGGATTTTTTTTCTTTTTTTTTAGTACGTATTCTCGTGAAGAATGAAGAAAGGCCGCAGAGACAATAAAGAGAGTATCAATGCCTAAGCGTGGGCACAACCCCTAATAGGTGACAAAAATAAAACCCAAAGCTTTTTAAATGGGTTCCGATTCCATCGGATGAGATGAAACGAAGCTCACGCCGCTGGAAGAAAAAAGGACAGATGCGCTGGAAGTGGCAGCGCAAGAAGATGAAGAAAGAGAAGAGAAAGCGAGCTAATAAGTAGGCGCTATCGATTTCTTAGGTATTTCCAACACAGCAGGCCTAAAGTTATCTCTCCCATGATGAGGAGAAGCCCGATCTTTCCTGTATCAAGACCAGCGAGGCTTTC
>Ga0209575_10001254_pt1 | contig 10710 bp, 6 predicted proteins | sample Medcelwee11metaG_FD_187172 | JGI IMG/M metagenome (GOLD analysis project Ga0209575, IMG submission 187172) | Freshwater pond sediment microbial communities from the University of Edinburgh, under environmental carbon perturbations - Medium... | ecosystem: Environmental > Aquatic > Freshwater >...
CTATGTCGGGTTCTCTCTTTCTATACTCCCAATATTTTTCAATTATTATATGAATTTTTCTATTAAAACTAGTCAGATACGTACTTAAATTGTCTTTATTTTTATAGTGTCATCTCTATGTTTTGTTTGTGTTTGTTGTTTATTTCGGAGAAAACGCTTACATTTGTCCCCCAACAAGAAATGACAAAATCAGCTAACATCATAAAACACATTAGCTTAGCGACCATAAATCTCTTTTACTAAAACAATAATGATTCCTGATTAATCAGTATCATTTCGCATCAAAGATATCACACAAATGTCAATCAGACAGATAGACGAGCAAGTAATAGTCAGGTTATCGAAGGGTGAAGAAAGTGCTTTTTCTTTGCTCTATGATTGCTATTATACCTACCTGAATACAGTTGCATTATGTTATGTTTTTGATAAAAATGTGGCTAATGAAATTGTAAATGATGTCTTTGTGAATGTATGGCATAAAAGAAAAACAATAATATATCCTATTCATTTCTATCTTGTTCAATCGGTAAAAAACGGCTGTCTGAATCATATTCGCGCCCAACAGTCTCATGATCGGATAATGAGTGAACACCGAAAACAACTTTTGGAATTTCAGGAGGAATATGTTCTTTCAAACCACACCCCTCTGGAATACATTGAAACAAAGGAAATTGAAATGGAAGTAAGGTCTGCTGTTGAACGATTGCCGGAAAAATGTCGGGTTGTTTTTGAACAGTATTTTTATTTGGGAAAGGTGCCGGAAGATATTGCAACTGATCTGCTGATTAGTGTGAGTACGGTTCGGGTGCACATAAAAAACGCATTGGATAAATTGCGGATTTCTTTGAAGCACTTAATTGGACTTACTATTTTTCTTATTATAAAAATAATTTCCCATTTTTAAAAAAAGCTGCGATTTAAAAACAAAATAAAGAATGACGATTAAATGCTAATACACGATTTATTTTCATAGAATGCAAAACGAAGATTCACATATTGATGATTTAATGTTAGATTTTTTCTCGGGAAGTATCTCCGAGAAAGACCGTCAGTACCTGTTTCAGCTTTTATTATCAAACGAAACCTACCAATCAAGGTTTGATTCAATGATAAAACTGCGGGCTGTTTCTTTCATTCCTTATATTGAATCTCAAAAACAAGACAATTATCAGGCTTTGATGCGCAAAATAAAAAGCAAACCCAATAAACAGCCGAATCGTTGGCTACGTTCATTTTTACGGGTTGCTGCTATAGTTATCTTTGTTATCTCTCTTTCCGTCGCTTCGTTTTACGTGTATCATGATATCACTGCACTCGGCAATAAGGATATTTGTTATGAAACCATTGTCCCCGCAGGTTCCCAAACTAAAGTCATTTTACCCGACAGTTCAGTAGTATGGCTGAACTCAGAATCAACATTGAAATATTATCAGAATTTCGGACACAAAAGACGTGATGTCTATCTGATTGGAGAAGGTTATTTTGAAGTGCAAAAAAATATGAAGAAGCCATTTTTTGTTCATACAGATTATATTGATGTAAAGGTTCTGGGTACTGTATTTAATGTCCGTGCTTATAAAGGAGATAACACAACAGAAATAAGCTTAATTCAAGGTTTTGTGGATGTTTTGCTCACAAACTCACACCAATCAACTAGCTTCTCACTGAAAGTTAACGAGAGACTAATTTACAACAAACAAACACAAATAATATCTAAATACGCTACCGAGGCCAGTAAATCTGCCTTGTGGACAATCGGCAAACTCAGTTTTGTGGATGCTACCATCGACCAAATAGCAAAAGATCTGGAACGGAAATTTAACGTAAAAATACGAATTGATTCGGAACAAATTAAACAAGAACATTTCTCCGGAAGCCTGAATCTGAATAATTCACTCAAAGAAATTCTGACCTACCTTGATGTAGATAAAAAATTCGTTTTCGTTCAAGCGGGTGATACAATTCACATTAGGACAAATTAGGATCCACTGCATTTCACAATGTTTGTTAATTTCCTCCTCTGCAAGAATAATCTCAGGCTGCCTATAAAGAACTACCTTGATTCTCTCTGCTAAATCTTAATATACAACCACTTATCTCAATCTCCTTGCACCTTCTGATAAATAATTTACAAAAAATAACGGACTGGTCTAAATGTTTTGAGGACGAGATGTGTATTTAATTTACAGATGCCAATAAATAGCAGGCCTGATCATTCATAATGCAAGAAAAACATAAACAATTCAACGATTTAATCCTAAGTTACATGTCGGGAAATATTTCCGATAAGGATGAACGTCTGCTTTCGGAAATACTACAATCAAATACTGAATATAAAGAATATTTTTACGAGATAGCTAAAACCAGAGCTATCGGGCTTATACCGGCTGTCGAAAAAAACAAAAAAACGAATTATAATTGGTTAATGTTCCGACTGAAGAAAAATGTCATTTTCCATATATACAACAATCGTTTCCCTTCTTTTGCACGTGTAGCTGCAATCATTGTTTTTGCGGTTCTTTCCGGTATTACTTCTTATTATATCCTTCACAGAACAAGCGAATATGACAATAAATCAATGATTTGTGAAACCGTAGTTCCTCTGGGCTCACAAGCCAAAATTATTCTGCCTGATGGTACGGTTGTCTGGTTAAATTCAGGCTCAATATTAAAATACAATAATTCATACGGAACCAAAAACCGTGAAGTTTTTCTATCAGGAGAAGGATATTTTGATGTAAAAAAAGATAAAAGCAAGCCATTTTTGGTAAACACAACTAAGATCGGAATAAAAGTATTGGGAACAGTTTTTAATGTAAGCTCCTACATCAACGACCCGACTATAGAAGTCAACTTGCTCGAAGGTAAAGTGGATATCACTGCTTTGGATAATAAAAAAACAACAAAAATGTCATTACTCCCTAACGAAAAAATAGTTTATAATAAAAAAACAAGGACCATGATTTCATATAAAACCAATGCAGCCAAATCTGCGTTGTGGACAACCGGTAAATTGTGTTTCGTTGATGCAACCATGGAAAATATTACCAATAATCTGGAACGTAAATTCGATGTACAGATTCTTCTTGAAACGAAACAAATTAAAGATGAGATTTTTTCGGGCACACTGGATTTGAATCAGCCTCTGAGATTAATTTTGGACTATATTGATGTTGACAAGAAATTCGAAAAAGTTCAAACCGGAAAAAGAATTGTTATAAAAGACAAAAACAACTAACCAAAACATCAAAGTTCTGATTACCAGCACAAACACAATAAATAATCTTAAATAATTAGTAATGAAAATTAGTTTTGAAAAACACAAGATGAATTCAATCAATTCTTCGGGGATTTATCCCGTACCATTCAAAATGGTGATTTTATTTTTAATGCTTTTTGTAACCTGTTTCTTTTCTACGATTTCAGCACAGAATGAGAAAATTACGTTAAAGCTTAAAAACAAAACACTCAGTGAGGTCATAAACGAAATTGAGGTAAAAAGCGGATACTCGTTTCTTGTACGAAACAACGATGTGAATTTGAAAGAAATCGTTTCTATTGAAGTCGTAAATAAAAGTATAGAAGAAATATTGACACAGTTATTTAAACAACGTCAAATCAGCTTTGAAATTATGGGCAAAAGCGTTTCAGTTTTTAAACCACAAAAGAATCAGGATGGTTCACCTACCCGACATACACGAAAAATAACCGGTTATGTTACCGATTCCAACGGAGATCCGGTTATCGGGGCTACGGTCATCGAATTATCCACAAAAAACGGAACGATAACAGATATTGGAGGAGCATTTGTTTTGGAAGTTAGTGAAAAATCAATAGTTCAGGTTTCATATATTGGATATACACCCGCTGAAATAAAAATTGGGAATCAGAACAATTTGACTATTCGATTGAAAGAAAGCACTAAAATATTGGATGAACTGGTGGTGATTGGATATGGAACGATTAAAAAGAAAGATCTCACCGGGGCAGTTACTACTATAAGCAGTGAAAACATAACCAATAGAAAAACAACTCAATTATCTACAGCCCTTCAGGGGGCCATGTCGGGAGTTATGGTTACGAGAAACAGCAACGAGCCAGGTTCAACCGGAACAATTAAAGTTCGTGGCATCACCACAATCAGCAATAGTGATCCATTAGTAATTGTTGATGGTGTCCCCGCGTCTATCAATGACATAAATCCAAATGATGTAGAAAATATTTCAGTATTAAAAGATGCGGCCTCTGCAGCCATCTATGGTGCAAGAGCGGCTTCTGGAGTAATTGTAGTCACCACGAAACGGGCTGAGTCTGATAAATTGTCTATTAATTATACATTCGAACAAGGTATAGACATGGTCAGCAAGGATCCTCAATCAGTTGATGTAAAACGTTTTATGGAGATGGCCAATGAACTGACATGGAATGATGCAGGAAACGGGAATGATAAATATCCTTTATATTCTGATTACACCATTCAAAACTACAACCAACTTCATGCAGAAAATCCGGATTTATATCCTGATACCGACTGGAGATCTCTGATTCTAAACAAATACGCTTCGAAGCAAAGCCATATTTTCGGTATTTCCGGAGGAACGAAGGCTGTTAGAACGAAAGTTGGAATCGTATATGACAAAATTGGTGGATTATACCAAAATAAAGATTACGAACGATTAACGCTCAGGGTTAATAATGACTTTGTAATCAACAAATTTATTTCAGCAGCACTGGACGTTAATTTCAAACAATCAAACAATACCAATCCTATTTCCGATCCAATGGACAGGGTAAGAATTGCAGCTCCTGTCTATGCTGCATTATGGCAGGATGGTCGTATAGGAGAAGGAAAATCAGGGGATAATGCTTATGCAGCATTAATGTATGGAGGAATATCAACTAACAGATACAATCAATTCGGAGGCAAATTATCTTTAAGCGTTACCCCATTGGAAAATTTAAAGTTTACGGCCATTGTATCACCTACTTTAAATTATGAAAAGGGTAAAAGTTTTACACAAAAAATAAATTATACGGCAGCCTCCGATGCAACAAATATTATAGGAACAATCTCGGGTCATTCAGCTACAAGTCTGATTGAAAAAAGAAACGATATTAATTATATCACTACTCAGTTTTTAGGTAATTACAACAAAGAAACTAAGGCCGGGAATTTCAATGCTATGGTTGGATATGAAAGTTATTATTATTTTAATGAAAGCCTTTCTGCTTCGAGAGACCAATACGAACTTTCCAGTTATCCCTATTTGGATAATGGCCCGCTCGAATTAAGAGATAATAGCGGAAATGCCTACGAGATAGCCTATCAGTCTGTTTTTGGACGCTTAATTTACAGTTATAAAAGTAAGTATTTATTTCAAGCGAATTTAAGATATGATGCATCATCACGTTTCGCCCCCGAATATCGCTGGGGAGCGTTTCCCTCATTTTCCACCGGCTGGGTTATTTCCGAGGAGAATTTCATGAAAGATATCCCCGTTTTATCTTACCTGAAAATCAGAGGTTCATGGGGCTCTTTAGGGAATGAGCGTATTGGCACCTATCCATATCAATCAACAATCATATTCACTTCCGGGATTTTTTATCAGGGAACTACGAAAGTTTCAAAATTAACTGCCGCGCAACAACAGTTTGCAATACGAGATATTACCTGGGAAACTACCGAAACATTCGATGTGGGGGTAGATCTTAATTTTTTCAAAAACAAACTAAAACTGACAGCCGACTATTATCAAAAAACAACAAAAGATATGTTGTTGGCAATTGAAATTCCAGACTATATAGGATATGAAAATCCCGATCAAAACACGGGAAGAATGTATACAAAAGGATTTGATTTTGAACTGGGGTGGAATGATAAGATTGGCAATTGGAGATATGGAGCCTCATTTAATTTGTCTGATTTTCGCTCCATTATGGGCGACTTAGGTGGAACCGAGTTTCTGGGGAATCAAATAAAAAAAGAAGGCAGTGAGTATAATGAATGGTATGGATATGTATCAAACGGACTTTTTCAAACCTCGGAAGAAGTTTCACAATCGGCAAAATTAAACGACAACACCAAGCCTGGTGACATTAAGTATGTTGATCTCAGTGGTCCCGATGGCATCCCTGATGGCAAAATCTCTCCGGAATACGACCGTGTTTTATTAGGAGGATCATTACCCCGTTTTATGTATGGCGGCGTTATATCCGGAGGATATAAAGAATTTGATATATCGGTGACTATGCAAGGGATAGGAAAACAATTAGTTAACACATATAATATGGCTGTACCGTATTCACAAGGTTGGGGAAATATGCCGAAAAATATTGATGGAAAATACTGGAGTGTCAACAATACTGCTGAACAAAATTTAAAAGCTGAATATCCGCGTTTAACCCGAACCGGGGTAGAGAATAACTATATTCTATCAGATTTTTGGCTAAAAGACGGTTCTTATTTTCGTTTGAAAAATATTACATTGAGCTACACCTATGCAGTTCCCGCTGATATTTCAAAAAATATAGGAATAAATCGAATCAAAGGGTACATTAGCGGAACCGATTTGTTCTCTATCGACAATTATCCAACAGGCTGGGATCCTGAATTAGGAGGCATGTCATCTTACCCTGTCACCAGTTCGGTTGTGGCAGGAATATCTATTAATCTTTAATAATACAGAAATGAAAAGAACTAATATATACTCAATCATACTGCTTATCATCGTATTTTTCGCTTCATGTCAGGATTTGAATCTAAATCCTCTTTATTATGGTTCGAGCGAAAACTGGTATTCTTCGGAAGAAGAATTGGAGATGTCCGTAAATGGTCTTTATCGCTCAGTATTCTGGAGTAGAGCAGAAGATAGTTGGGATGATGATTTTCAATCGAGGGCTACAGTATCTTCCATTACAGGAGGAACAATAAATGGTGAATCCAGCGAAGTTAAAACACTTTGGGCAAACTCTTATAAAGCCATTGCCCGTGCGAATGTTTTACTTAAGAACACCGAAAAAGCAAGAAAGTTAGGTATTTCAGAGAAAAAAGTAAAGCAATATGCTGCAGAAGCCCTATTTATAAGAGCTGCTCAATACGCAAATCTTGTTGCATATTTTGGAGATATCGTATATGTTGATCGGGACATCACCATTGATGAGGCTTTTTCAATGAGTAGAACGAATAAAGACACCGTCATGCAAAAAGTATATGCTGATTTTGACTCGGCAGTTGTTGATTTACCAATCAGCTATTCTGAAAATGAAATTGGACGCGCTACAAAAGGAGCTGCTTATGCACTGAAAGCTCGTTATGCTCTGTACAACGGAGATTGGTCAATTGCTGCAGATGCTGCCAAAAGTTGCATGGATTTAGGAATATATACGCTACACAGTAATTATGCAAGTCTTTTCTTAGCTTCAACTAAGAAATCCTCCGAATCAATTTTAGTTTTTCCACGTTCCGTCGAATTCAATAGTCTGGTTTATGCTCCCGGAACAGTACAAGCTTTTCTACCACGGAATCGGGGTGGTTTTGCATCACGATACCCTTCACTGGAACTGTTTTGTTCCTATTTATGTACTGATGGGAAACCGATTGATGAATCTCCATTATTTGATTCAAAAAATCCTTTTAAAAACAGGGATCCTCGTTGTACGGCAACAATTGTTGAATTTAACACTATGCACCTTGGAGTCGTATATGATCCAAATCCAAAAACAATCACTGTCACAAATTATCTGACCGGAAAATCCATATCGAATAAAGATTCAAAAGGGGTGGATCAATATGCATCTTACAATGGCCTGTTACTAAAAAAAGGAATTGATGAAGCTTGGGTAAACAGTAATACATACAAAGTGGATCCCGACCTGATTTATATCCGTCTGGCAGACGTATTATTAATTTACGCTGAAGCAAAAATTGAAAATGATGATATTGATCAATCAGTATTAGATGCCATCAATGCTGTAAGAGCAAGAGCTTATGGTGTGAGCGTAACAAGTAGTTCTTATCCTAAAATTACTACAACTGACCAAACCGAACTCAGAAAAATTATCCGATTTGAAAGACGTATGGAATTTGCCTTCGAAGGTTTACGATATATGGATATTATCAGATGGAAGATTGCCGATAAAGTATTGAACAGACCCAATTACGGATTGTTGGATAAAACGCAATTAATCAGTCTGGTAAACAACGGATACTGGTTCTTTGGACAAATTCCGGAAGTGGATGAAGACGCTGCAGTAGATTTTTCAAATTTATATAATAACGGATTTATTAAACTGATTGTACAACGATCGTTTAATGCCGACAGAAATTATTTGTGGCCCATTCCATCAAAAGAGATTCTCATAAATAACAACTTGATTCAGAATCCAAATTATTAATACAAACGACAATAAAATCCAATCTACATAATCATGCATAATCTAAAACGAATATATTTAGGAAGTCTTATGTTTTGCTCAGTATTCTCTTACTCATGTACTTCCTCTATTAATCCTCCTGACGATGTAACAAATGACATTAAAGTCGATTCGTCTCATTATAAAATAAATTTCAACAAAGAAGAACAAACTATTTTAGGATTAGGAGTTGAGATCCAAAGTGATCGATTTGGCCCTAAATATGACGCTTCTGATCCTGTAAACGGGATACCCTATGATTTGATTCCATCGGAACGTACACGGTTAGCAACAGAGTTGGTTTCGGGATTCAGGTATCTCCGTGTTGCCATGGGCTTATGGTTCAGAGGACTGACAAATAATGATAAAAACTTCACAGAGCGCTATCCCGAACAGTTGGCTTTAATAAAAGAAATGATGGCGGAAGCAAAAATGGAAGGCATCTCGTTAGAGTATTGGTCTCCTGCTCCTTATTGGAAATCTACTTATAATCTTATCGGTGGAACATTAAGAAGTTATGATGCGGCATTCTTAGCCGGGTTTGGAGATGCTTTGGCACAAGATGTTCAATATTTCAAGAATAACGGGGTAAAGGTATCTACATGGGGACTTCAAAACGAACCAATGAATGGAGATGGCAATTATCCTCAATGCAATTATTCTGATGATAATTATTTTAAAACATTCAAAGCTGTTGCTCCAAAAATCAGAACGATTTCACCTGAAACAGAAATTATTGTTGACACAAAAAATGGTAATTATGGCACATTAGGAAATTTAATACGTGCTGATGCAACAGCACAGCAGTACGTGGACTCCTGGGTATACCACAGAAGCGGTCAAAATTCAGATAATGTAATTGATGCGAGAGACAAATACTTGTATAAAACATTGGATAAACCTGTTTATCAAAATGAATGGGCTTATGATGGAGAAGAAGTGAAAACATCTTCGGGGGAATGGCGTATGGTTAATTTGGCTCAATCTATCATGAACTGGATGACCTTTGTCAATTCTCCAAAATGGTATTTTCTTCATATCTTAAAACCAACCAACGATTCAAACTGGGAAGGCTTTGGACTTGGTTATTATAGACGAAATGATGATAATGACTTTTCAAAATTCCCCGATGTAGCCAAAGGCACATTTAAACATAACTGGAGAAATTTCAACGGAATAGCCGGATTTCTAAAGTACATGGAATGGGACTCAAAAAGAATTGACGTTACCGAAGATAGCATCAGATATGATCATCGTATTATGGCATGGCGGAAGCCCGACGGCAAACACGTTTTTGCATTAACAAACAGAACTACCGAAGAATTTGATTTCGTGATTGAATTAGATAAAGTCCGGATTTTTTCGGGCCATCGTTACAACCGGGATTTTATCGATCAAACGCTACCTGCTATTAGTGGAAAAAACACTTACAAAATCAGGGTGAAGCCCATGAGCATTGAATTCTGGACTGAAGAAGATACCACTTCTGAGAACTTATCCATAAACAATACCCCCGTAAATGCTTATCGCACAAAGGAAAAAGTAATTGTTCAAGGTGTAAGGGAAGGAGAAACAATAAAGGTATTTCACACCAATGGTCAACAAATAAAGGAAATAATTGCTGATTCTAATCCTTTTTCTTTTTCCATACAATCAAAAGAGATATTATTGATCCGAACCAGTCTCAAAACACTTAAAATTTAGCGCACTCCGTCATTTTAAAAATCAATATCTTTTAAAACATAGAAAAATCAATATTTAATGAAAACAACAAAAATAGCATTTGTATTATTTCTCGTAATTTTTTCAATATTCGTTGTAAAAGCAGAAAACAAATCTTTTAGCGGTATTTATCCGCATCTGGCATCATACAATGAAGAAGGAGAGTGTGGAACAGGAGCCGTTGTTCTCTGGGCAGGTAAATTATGGTTTATCACATATGCGCCACACGAAGCATTTGGTTCGGCAGATAAATTGTATGAAATCAATGATAAATTAGAGATAACTGTCAGAACAGAAAGTCTTGGAGGTACTCCTGCAAATCGATTAATTCATAAAGAAAGTAATCAACTAAATATCGGTCCGTATTTCATTGATGGACAAGGAAATGTTAAGGCCATATCGTATAACAAGGCTCAGGGAAGATATACCGGTAGTGCAAGACACCTGTTTGATCCTAAAAACAGAATATATATTGCAACCATGGAGGAAGGTTTTTATGAAGTTGACGTGAACAGATTAAATGTCATGGAGCTATATAAAGATGGAAATAAACAAAAACAAACACATAATGACACT
>Ga0209575_10001255_pt1 | contig 10707 bp, 10 predicted proteins | sample Medcelwee11metaG_FD_187172 | JGI IMG/M metagenome (GOLD analysis project Ga0209575, IMG submission 187172) | Freshwater pond sediment microbial communities from the University of Edinburgh, under environmental carbon perturbations - Medium... | ecosystem: Environmental > Aquatic > Freshwater >...
GTGGGATTGCTTTCAATGATGTTTATCTCAAAGCGCTCGATCCGACGAGGGTCATCCGCTTGGAACTTGTAACAAGAGAATATGAAAAACTAGAAGTGATCGGCGACGGAGTAATTATTGCAACGCCTCAAGGCAGTACGGCGTATAATCGCAATGCTGGCGGAACGATTTTGCCACTTGGTAGCTCCCTTTGGTGCCTCACAGGAATTTGCACGCAAAAAAGGCTTAGGGTGACAGTTGGTCAGCAAGAAATAGCCATCAAAGTACAAAGTGAAAATGTTGTTTTGGTGACGGATAATAAAATTTTTTATGATGCGCAAGAGGTAAAGCTATTCCCGAGTGCTTACCAGGGAATAATTTGCTTCGGAGCGCAGGAAAATTTTGAACAAAGAAGATACGATGTCTAACGCTTAATCAAAAGGAGAATACCTATGTTCCAAAAACCAATCAAAGAAGTTGTGGACTATCTGTCCAAAAAGGCAAGGGTGTTCGGCGCCGGTTGCGAAAAGGTTTATGTTTCGTTGTCGGGCGGTGTCGATTCGGCGGTTGTCGCTATGATTTTGGTTCGCGCATTCGGCGAGGAAAATGTGGTGTGCGCGTATCGTGATATCCGGAGTAATCCAGAGCACGAAAAAGACGCGCGAGCGCTTGCTCAAGCGTTTGGGTTTCGTCTCATCGTCCTCAATCTTAATCTGCTCTATGATATTATTCTCTCGGAGTGTCGAGAAAAATTCTCGCAAGTTCGCTTGTCGTGGATTTCAGAGGGAGCAGAAGCGGGCAACGAAACGTGGGTGAACGCCTATGCCTCACTCAAATCTCGAATGATGACGCCAGTGGCCGGCTTTATCTCCAAAGCAATTGATGGGGGAAACGGCAGGACATTTGGTACGGGCAATATTGAGGAGGATTTACTTTTGCGCTATTATGACAAGTTTGGCGACGGTGCGGTGGATAACAATCTTCTTTCTGGCCTTACCAAAATGGAAGTGCGGCAAATCGCGCTGTGGTTTGGCAAAGAATATGACGCTTTGATTTGCAAAAAGATCGCCGAAAAAATTCCTTCGGCCGATCTGCAAGCAAATGGTGACGCGCACAACGATGAAAATGAATTAACCACACTGGCAAGATCTATGGGCTTTAATATTTCCCTCTCTTATGGCACATGCGAAGAGGAAGGAAATATTGCCTGGATAATCAAACAAGATCTTGACCTCGGAGTTGTGCGAAGAAACCGTGCGCAGTGGAATAGGAAAAAATTACAAACACAACTCGGCTACACCGACGCGCAAGCCGAGCTGACAATGTTCATGCGAGTCATGGAAAAAAATACGCAACACAAAGATCTTGGTCTACCAGGAGTGCCGCGGGAAGAGTTGCGTCGTGAAAAATTCGTAGATTGAAATCCGGCGCATTTAAAAAAAGCTTAAAAACCACCAATAGAATTATTGGTGGTTCTTATTTTTCTTTGACAAAGCCCTAAAAAGGTGCTATAATGGTAATACAGTGGATTGAGAAGGGGAATAACAACGGGTGAAAGCCCGTTTTTCTTTATTTCAAAATTCGCTAAAAGGTGGGGGAAAACACCAAAATGAAACAAAAAACGCAAAAACTAAATAAATTTACCCAAGTTTCAATCAGCTTATTTTTAGCGTTAACTTTGGTTTTGCCAGTTTCGGCCAGTGAGATTAGTCCGGAGAACGTGATCAAATACGTCAATGAAGCGCGAGCGAAAGAAGGTCTGAAGGCGCTGGTAGTGAGTGAAAAATTGAGCGCGGTGGCGACGGCCAAAGCAAATGATATGGTGGCGAACCACTATTTTGCCCATACATCTCCAGCCGGGCTCAATCCGTGGCACTGGTTTGAGAAGATTGGTTACGACTATAAATATGCGGGAGAAAACCTGGCGATCAATTTTACCACAGCGGAAGCCCAGCAAGCCGCCTGGATGAAAAGCCCGACGCATAAAAAAAATATTTTGAACGTGAACTATCAAGAGATCGGCGTGGCGGTGGCGGCGGGAGAGGTGAACGGAACGCTGGGGATCATCGCTGTCCAGGAATTTGGAACATTGGCGCATCCGGGAGCCGTGAAAGAGCAGAAGGATTTTGCTCCCGCCAAAGACAAGGTGATTCCGGAGGAGATGAAATTTGTGCCGACGGTGCTTTCGACCGGGGATCAAAAAATTGATCAAAATATCAATCAAAAAATCGATGAGAATTTGAAAAAAGTTGGTGAGCAGATTAGCGGACAAAAAAATAATCTGCCGTCAGCCCAGGCGGCAAGTGATTTTTTCTGGCTGGTGCTGTTTGTGGTCATCATTCTTCCTATCGCTTTGGTCAACGTTGTTTTTGTCGGAAGATATATCGGTATCCCATGGTTTCAGGAAGTTTTGCGAAAAAGTTATGCGACGGCCAGAACAAATGGAGCGCGGGAATATTTCCGAAAACTCAAAGTTAAAAATTATGAAAAGTATTGGATAGTAAAAGTAAGAATAATTACAACTTAATAAGCGTAGGACTTAGATTGATTTGTCTCCTGCCACTTTCACGGAAAAAATTTCTTGGTGACTGGTGGGGGATAAAAATAAAAACAAAAAGAAAACAAAATACAAAAAATAAAAATCTCGAAAGAGAAAAAAATAAAAAAAGACTAGATTCCTTGTCTTTTCCCGAGGTTTTTCGGGAACTCAAATAAAACGGTGTTGGCGTTATCGCTAAGGCCGTTTTTTTATTTTAGAATTTACGCCCGCCCCAAAAGCAAGCTTCAAAGCGCGTAGTTCCCCAGAGCCTATTGTTACTGATTTAGTCATCAGGAAAGCAGGAGTTTTTCTTGATCAACCTCGGCTATAGATAAGTTTGCTTTTGGGGCGGGCGTAAGCCCTGTACGGTATAGATTTCTAGATGGTTCAGGTCAGGAGACACTGAACCGACAATGAGGAGAGGTTGGGATGAGGTGGATTTTTTTCCAAATAGTGCTATACTCAAAATATAATTATTAAAAATGAAACTATGGATGTTATTATCACGCTTTTGATTCCGGCGTTCATCTTTTTGGTCTTGCCCGGTTTTCGGGTCGTCCAGCAATATGAAAAAGGAGTCGTCTTTCGTTTCGGAAAAATAATTTCCAGTCGCGATCCGGGACTCAACTGGATCATTCCTTACGTCGACCGGATGCGCAAAGTGGATTTTCGTACAGTGACGATGCCAATTGCTCCGCAAAAAATTATCACCAAAGATAATGTTTCCGTGGACATTTCCGCCGTGGCTTACTACAAGATTGTTGATGCGGAAAAAAGCATTGTGTCGATTGAAGACGTGAAAAGCGCGATCAATCAGATTGCACAAACGACGATCAGAAACATTGTCGGACGATTTCAGTTGGATGAAGTGTTGTCCGAGCGCGATGAGATTAACAAAGAAATCCGCACCGTGCTTGATGCCAATACGGAAACTTGGGGCGTGGTGGTGTCAGTGGTGGAAATCAAAGACATTGAATTGCCGGAGAATATGCAACGCGCAATGGCCAAGCAAGCCGAAGCGGAAAGGGAGAAGCGGGCGAAGATCATCGCGGCGGAAGGAGAGCTGCTAGCCAGCCAGAAATTGGCCGAGACGGCGGACGTGATGGCGGCGCATCCGATTGCACTGCAACTGCGTAATTTGCAGACAATGGCGGAGATCGCAGTGGAAAAAAATTCCACCATCATTTTCCCGGCGCAGTTTATGGGAACAGTCAACGAAGTTCAGAAATTTATGAGTAAGGAAAGAGTGGGTTAAGTTTTATTACAGATTGATTTTAAAAACGTCCTGGTGATTCGGGGCGTTTTTTGTTTGACAATTTTCATTTTTTAGGTTAGGATTAAAAATCTTTTGAATGAACATTGAACATTAACAGATGAAAAAAAAGGGGGGGGTGTGAATATGCAGAAAAGATTACTCTATGCTAAGGATAGTAGGTCTTTTTTTAGTAAGTCGATTTGTGGTATTGTCGGCCAGGTATTTGCTGGCGGGTGGGAGATTGATGTGGTCAAGTCGCCGTCCGCGGCGCTTGGGCTTTTGGAAAAAAATTCCTACCCAGTTGTGATTAGCGACCTTAATTTTGGCAGGAAGGAGCAGAATGGAATTGATTTTTTGCTTCTGGTGAGAGAGGCGAATCGCGACACAGAAACAATCCTTGTTGTCGGTGAATTTTATCGGCAATCGCCAACTCTTAAGCTTGATGAGTTGAAAGTAGGGTTGGCCGTTGATTTTTTTTGGAAAAAGGTTGGGAGAAGTGAGAGGATGAGACAGCGAGGAGAGCGAATCCTTGCGCAACTTTTTCAAAAAAAAGCAAGGATCAATGCGACAGGTTCCTTCCACCTGCCCGATAATCGTCTTAAGGGTGAGTGTATTTTGGGGTGTCCGTGTTGTCAGCGGAGAGATGGACATGCCTGAGATTTAGTGCAGGGGAAAAAGGTGAACGTGCCTGGTTCCCCTTTTTCTTTGGAAAAAAACAAAATTTGCATATTTATTTGCTAGGTGTATGATGAAAATAGGTACTATGTGAGTGAGCTGGCAAGTACAAATTAGACAGATTTTGCGATTATAAAAAAATGGTAATTTTGGATATTAAATTAGATCAATCCGGACAGCGTGTTTTGGGTTGATTTTTTTGGTTCTTTATTATTCGAGCCAATCTTGGCTAAAAATAAACCAGAAAACGGGGGTAGTTTATGTGTGAAAAATGTTCCCAAAAAAAGGCCTGTCAAGAAAAAAAAGGTATCGATTGTTGTATTTGTAGTATCGCGCAGTGTCTTCATGATCAGGAGGTCTGTACTTGTTCTGATGAGGACAAATATTCTAGTGGGCTTCCCATTGATAGTTCTCAAAATTGGGGAATCGTCGGTATCCAGATGCGGGGAGCAGTTTTTTGATTGCGACAGGTAAGGAGCCGCGACTCTTTCGCATGATTTTGGTTAAATGTGATCAATCTTCCAATCCTAATTTTCAGGTAATGAAAGGAGAAAATCATGCCAAATAAGAAAGTTATTGCAGTGGTTGATGATTGCCCTCTAAACTGCGAGGTAGTGAATGTGTTCTTGAAAAAATCGGGTTATAACGTCTACGTTTTTGTTGACCCAGAAGATGCTCTGGTTGCCATTCGTAATCAAAATATTCAACCCGACGTCCTCGTTACAGACAATGTCATGCCAGGGATTGGAGGAACGGAGTTGGCGCGGAAGGTGAGGGGAATGATGCCTAATATAAAAATCATTATGATGTCTGGGAGTGACCAGGCAATGTTCAATAAAGAACAGTCAGATTTTGATGATTTTTTGGCAAAGCCCTTTCACCCTAACGAAATTAGCGCGAAGGTTAGGAGTGTCTTGTCACAAGCCCAGTAAAAAAGGCGTCACGTCCGGTGGGAATTTTTCTCACCGGACGTTTATAATTTTAATAATCCCGGTCGCGGTTTTTAGGCGGATTTCGTTTTTTGGTTTTTTGTGGCATAATTAAAGCGATAAAAGTTAATCAAAATAATCAATTAATAATTAATTTTCCTAAAATAATATGAAACAAAAAACAAAAGTGGTGTATGCCTTGGCGATTGCTTTGGCGTTGGTTTCGGGGACAGTGTCATTGGCGGCGATTGCTAAAAGTGACAATGCGCAAAGTGACAGTGTTAAAAACAGTAACGCCCAGGAACAGAAGGTGCAGACCCAAAATAAGGGAGAAGCGAGCGCGATCAAAGTTAACAATGCGAACAGTGCGGCAGTGGCGACAGGAAAAAGCAAAACCAGCGTGGCGGAATTGACTGACTATGTGAAACCTGATCAGGCAAAGGGGGAGACTAACGCGAAGGTGCATACGGAAAAAACTCAGGAGGTGACGAAGAATTTGCAAAAGGCGGCCAACAGTGAAAAAGCGGCCGGTAATTCCGAAGTGAGTGGTCAGATTCGTTCAGTAGCAACGCAACAAGTACAGACACAGGTACAGACCGAGGAGGCGATTAAGGAAGTGGAAAGCAGAGGAAAAGTCAAATCTTTTATCTTTGGCGAGGACTATAAAAATCTTGGACAACTGCGCAGTGAGATCGTCCAAAATCGCAATGAAATCAGGACACTGACCAAGAATCTGACCCAGACTAAAACTAAGGAAGGCAAGGCGTTGAGTACGGACCTGGCGACTTTATTGCAAGAGCAAGAGCGACTGAAAGCGGTTGTCGCCAATAGAGAAGGTAATTTCAGTTTGTTTGGTTGGCTTTCTCGCTGGATGAGTGGCTATGAGGCACCAGAGGCGGATGACGTAGCTGACGACGCGATTGATGATCAGTTGGCGATTGATGCGCAAGTGGCGATTGATGCCGCCGCTATTCCAGCGGACACAACTGCTCCATCCGCGCCAGGAGTGTAGGGCAGACAAAATAAGTGGCTCAAGAAATAAACAACTTCGTTGCACGCGAGGTTGTTTTTTTGTGCGGCTAAAAGGGCTTATGCCACAAATTAGGCTTTTGTCAAGCCGTTGTCGGTTTGCGTAATTTTTTCCTCGGCAGTATAATCAAAATATAAAATACAATTGAATATTATTTGAGAGATGTTGATCCGCGCTGTGAAATGATTTTTTTCAGGGTGATTGGTTGCCCAAAGCGCGCGCGGGGAGTTGACTGGCAAAACCGGCTTGAATTATTTAGCAATTTTTTTGCTATATAGTTTTAGGCGGTTTTTTGTATTCTCTACGAATTACGAATAAATACGAATATACGAATATACGAATGTACGAATAAAAACCGAAAAACTTGTGTGTCATTTTCGCGGAATAAAAAAGCAAAAAAGTGGTGGGGGATGAATTTTTAGGAAAATAATTCAATTTAAGATAAGGGTGAGAAAAAAAGGTCGAAAGTGGCAGGCCGCTTTGAGTGCCTGACCCCGGTTAAATTGTCCGCCCGCCTGCAACGAATAGCATTTCGGGCAGGAGTATGGAATTTAACAGGGTAAATAATCAACTAATTAAAAATTAATAAAACTAGAAATTAAAAAATTATGACAAAAATTCTAAAAAGTCTGGCAATTATTGTGGCGGTTGTCGCAGTTGCTGGAGGGGTGACGTATGCGGCGTCATGGAACTCCATTAAGACTTCTAATAACAGTACTTTCGCTGCAGGAACAGTGGAACTAGCGATAGACAAAGGCGCGGGATTTGGCCAAGGGTCCAGTCAATTATTCACAGAAACCAATCTGGCTCCTGGAGTTGAAACGTCAGAAAAAACCTTATATTTTAGGAATGTGGGTTCTATAGATGGAAAAGTGAAGTTGAATTTGTCTTATGTAAACCAAGACAAAACCAATCCAGCTCCAGCTACAGATATGAGTGCTAATATGTTTGCAAGGAATTTGCAACTCATCAAGGGCGTGACTCAAAATGTCGATGTTACTCTATATTGGACAACACAAATTGTAAAGACTTACGCCGGTGCTGATTATGCTACTCAGCAAGTTGCTGCATTGGCGGATATGGCATTTATTCTACAGGCTCCGGTTATGCTCCAACCATGTATGGCCTAACAAGAAAGCCTTTTTATTTTGATAGCGGAAATGGAGATGGATCAGATGCTATTGAGTGGGTTACTGGCGCAACATATCAATCAACATTCCAATTTCAATTAAGTCCTAATGCGGGAAATGAATATCAGGGTAATGGAATTAACGCAACTTTGACTGCGACAATGGTTCAATATGATGGATCATTCTAGCTAAAGATGTTTCGATTCTAGTTTGTTTTGTTGCGCGACAAATGTCGTGCAACAAGGCGGAGGAGAAAAATGGTTAAATTTTATTTTTCAAAATGGTAAAGAAAATTTTTAAAATTATCGTAAATACGATTTTAATGATAGTGTTTTTGTTTGGAGCGTTGGCGATTATTTCCTTCTTGCCGATCACCGGGAATATTAAGTTACTGACTGTGATGTCAGGGTCGATGGAGCCGAAGATTAAAATTGGCAGTTTGGTAGTAGTGAAACCAGAGAGCGAATATGGTATCGGCGATATTGTTACGCGTAATACCGGTGATAAAAATATTACCATTACCCATCGGATAGTTGAAATGAGGACGGATAATGGAAAAACTATTTTTCGGACCAAGGGAGATATTAACAGTATTGCCGACAATGAAGAAACGACCCCAGACAAGATTGTCGGTAAGGTGATTTTCAATATTCCCCATATTGGCTATCCGATCGGATACGCGAAGACGACACCGGGGCTAATCCTGATTGTAGTTATTCCAGCGGTGATTATTGTGTATGAAGAATTAAGGAAGATTAGCAGTGAATTGGCGCTGATGCGGAAAAGGAAGAAAACGAATCAAATGGATTTGACAGAGAAAAAAATTGAAAAGGCGGAAATTAAATTGGATCATCCAGCGCTAACTTTTCCAGAAAAGCGATTCGCTCCTGGTGCTGAGCGGTCGCCAGTAAAAAGAAAAATTGTGTGAGTTTCGCGTTAGTTGCAAAAATTAATTGCATAAAGGTATGACCGAAAAGGAAAGGCTTAACCTGAGTAACTATAAGGAATTTTTCTGTTCATTTCGGCGGGTCGCAACTGCGATATGGTTGCTTGTTTGCTTATGGAGTGTTGCAAATATCGTCGGAACGAACGCGCAGTTTGCCAATGAAGTGAGCGCGATTGGTAGCACTTTTGCGGCGGCCGATGATTTTTCTGCGACTGGTAACGTGGTGATCAATGAGCTGATGTGGATGGGGAGTTTTGGCGATGAAAATGATGAGTGGATCGAACTTCGCAATCTGACGGACGAGGAGATTGATCTTTCCGGTTGGCGGATTTTGGGCGGGGGAAAAGGAAATAAGAATAAGCACGGGCAGGGGGACGGTGCGCATCTGCAAATTCCTGCCGGTTATTCCATCAAAGCTAATGGCTATTTCCTGATGACCAAGAAAAAATGGAACGAGACGAAAATCAATCTGACCGAGGATTTGGCGAAAGATGAGGGATTGACGCATCTCTCCGCACTTGATCTTAAAAATGGCAGTGAGAAATTGACCTTGGAAGATCCGGCCAAAAACGTGATTGATAGGGCGTGGAAAGACGGAATGGGTCATTGGCCGGCGGGTTGGCACGGGTTTATTCTTCAGATGTCGATGGAACGTGATGACGCGCCAGGGGATGGCACGAGCACTTCTCGTTGGCACACTTGCACGGACGGCAAGTGTAATGATAAGACCTACTGGAAAAGGGAAGGGGTGAATTTTGGGACGCCGGGGCAAAAGAATTTGGGCGAAGATTATGATGTGCGAGATGCATGCGATAAATCTGAGAAAGATGCTTTCAAAAAAACGACTAAAGACGCTAACGTACTTCACGAATTTTTTGGTGCGGATCCAACGGAAGAGAATTTGGAAAATATTCTTATGGAAATAAAAAATCCTTTTGAGGAACTTTTCCCATTGCCGGAAGCGGTGGAGGAAAATTTTGAGGTGCCAGGTATGCCGGAAGTGCCCGAGATACCCGAAATGCCTGAAGTTCCTGCAACGTCCACAGAGCCGGAGGCGCCAGTAGCTCCCGATGCGCCAAGTCTGCCAGGCGGAGAATAGAAGCTTCCATAGAGGCCTCTATAGAAGCCTCTATATTTTAGCGAAACACGAAATATATTTTTACTTTTTACCTGCCGAATTATCGGCTGTTTTTTTTGCTCGAATTTTTTTAGCTGGGGATAACTTGGATGATTATTTAAATCTATTGCGCTAAGCAGAATAAAAAGCTTTAGCTGACGGAAGAACTGCATGTATAATTAAACCACAAAATATCCCTTTGTCAAGCCAAAAAAAGCTTGACAAGAAATTACCAATTGATAAAATGAGAATATAAAAAGAAAAACAAATGGGTGAGCTCTGTATGATTCTGTCGTAGTTAATATTAATTAACCAACGGAGTATGGAGATAAAAATGAAAAAAATTGTAAATAGAATTCGCGCGAACCAACTTTGAGCAGTCTGCTTTGGGTTGGTTTTTTGTTATTCTCTACGAATTACGAATCTATACGAATATACGAATAAATGCGAAATACTAATGCGAAGTTTATATCGAGGGGTGAGGAAAATAAAAATAAAAAAGAACCAAAATAAAAAGTGGAACAAGGAGGAATAATGTTGAGATTGTAGTTTTACATAATGCAAAGAATTAGTCGGCAATGATATCTTGAAGCCAATTTGGTCGCTTATTTTTCGCTTTTGGCGGAAAAAAGTTTCAAGAAGGAGTCAATAGCGAAACCGGACTGCGGGTCAGTGTCGGTTTTTTTGTTTACTACGAAAATACGAATAGTTACAAATTTACAAATATACAAAAATGTTTTTCAATGCCTCCTCTCCCTTCGGGAGAGGATGTCCGAAGGACAGGTGAGGGTTTTCTCCAATGCAGGGAAGGATAACAATAAAATCAAGCCTTGATGTTATTGAAAGCACCCTCATCCGGCTTTCAGCCACCTTCTCCCGGAGGGAGAAGAGGATATATAAAGCATAATCTATATGCAAAAAAATATTACAACTGAATTGAGATTTTTATTTAGGATGTTTTTTGAAAGCCAACCATTGTTTGTGATGAGTTTTTGTCGCGGGTAGTGGCTGGCTTTTTGGATAAGCGGTTATAATTTAGGCCCCCTATTAAAGGGGGGGCACCCCCCGGAAACGGGAGTTTAAATCACATTTTGCTTATCATGGAAA
>Ga0209575_10001256_pt1 | contig 10703 bp, 10 predicted proteins | sample Medcelwee11metaG_FD_187172 | JGI IMG/M metagenome (GOLD analysis project Ga0209575, IMG submission 187172) | Freshwater pond sediment microbial communities from the University of Edinburgh, under environmental carbon perturbations - Medium... | ecosystem: Environmental > Aquatic > Freshwater >...
TGCAGCGCAGTTTAGCTTGACAAACGGCCCCTCTTTTCTTGCGCTTGTTTGGTGAAGAGCCGCCGCAATCAGCTCTTTTCCGGTTCCGGTCTCACCCCTTACGAGCACGGTTGCTTTGGATGCAGCTATCTTCTTGAGAATGCCGAACACCTCTTTCATTTTTGCGCTTTCGCCTATGATGCTTTCAAAGTTTGAAGCTTGTAGCACCTCTGATTTGTAGTAGCTATTTTGCAGTTCAAGCTTTTTCTTCTCTTCTTTGTGAGCGCTTTCAAGTTTAATGGCTTGCGCTAGCGTGGAGCCGACAATCGTCAAAAAGTTGATGCACTCCTCAAAATCAAGTGCCGTTTTTTTGGTAAGGCTAACGCCCAGTACACCGACGACGCTATCGCCGGTTATCATCGGTGTGGCGATATACGATATGTCGTCGATTCGTCTTGCGCCTGTTTTGTTCAAAAAGAGTATGTCGCTATGGATATTTTCTATGACTATCGGCTCTTTGGTGCTGGCGGCAAGTCCGGTGGCACCTTCGCCGACCTTATAAGAGGCTAGCATCTTTTGTTTTGGCGTCAAATCTACCGAGGAGAAGATGTTTAGCTCTCTTTTTTCATCATTTAGAAGATGAACCGAGCATCTTTCTAGGTTTAGATAGTTCTTGAGCGTTTTTAGGGAGTCTGAGACTTTTTGCTCTAGTGTTTGCGAGCCCATTAGTAGACGGGATAACTCAAGTAGGGTTTCTAATTCCGCCAGTTTGACGCATTCAGTACAATTTTGTAACTCTTTATGTCTCATGTTGGCACCTTACTGTAGCTTTTGCAGAATTCTAACTCAAAAATGTAGCACGCTTACAAAAATAGTTGTTTAAAATATAGGCAGTTTACCCTGCTTCTAAAATGTCGCATTTAAAGCAGTTTTGGGCATCAAGACAGCCGTAGCAAGCCGGTGCGACAGAGCTTATTTCATCAAATAAAAACTTTTTCCATCTTTTCTCGGGCGGTCTTTTTGCTGCCAAAGCAGGGTAGTTTTCGCACATGAGACGATTCATTTCGCTTCTTGAGCCAAGCCCCATATCCGCATATAGATGTCCAGCTTCGAAAGCTTTGGCGGATATATAGTTTGCTAGTGCCGTTTTAGCAAAATCGTTGACCGCATTGTCCGATAGTAGCAAGATTAATTTTTGAGCATCGTCTGTTTTTTGCATTTTTAGCTCCTTCACGGGGCTATTCATTTTTTATTCCGTAGTTTTGGATAGTGAGGAGTGTCGGGGACGAGGCGCATGGCTACGCCTCGCTCTTTTATTTTGCTATACCTTCTAATTCAACGCTAATTTTAATATCGTCGCCAACAACAAAGCCGCCAGTTTCAAGCGCTTTATTCCAGTTTAGACCAAAATCTTTTCTGTTGATTTTTGCGCTAAGAGCCATGCCGACTCTCGTGCCGCCCCATGGGTCTTGAACCGCCTTGCTTACTTCTGCGTCAAATACTACAGGCTTTGTCGTGCTTTTGATGGTCAAGTTTCCGGCAACTTTGGCTTTGCCTGCTTTTAGCGGTGTAAACTTGGTCATTGTGAAATTCATCTTTGGATATTTGGTTGCGTCAAAAAAGTCCGCACTTCTGAGGTGGTCGTCTCTTTTTTGATTGTCTGTATCTATGGTGGCAGTATCCACTGCGCCTTCGAGTTTTGTTATCTTATTTGTTTTTTCATCAACCGTAAAATTGCCGTCAAATGCGTTAAATTTGCCCTTTACATTACTAACCATCAAATGCTTAACGCTAAAACCTACGCTTGAATGTGAGTTGTCAAGCGTGTATTCCGCACCGAAAGCCGATGCGCACAGAATGGACGCCAAAACAAGGCTTGTTATCGTCTTTTTCATGTCGTTTTTCTCCTTATTTGCTGTTTTTAGCGGCTTTTAAAGCCTCTACCAGTTCGTCTATATTTTCATACGGTATATGAACCTGCCATGTCGGCTCGTCACCCTTCAGGCTAACGCCTATACTTACGACATCGTGAGAATTCGCGCCATAGGGGTGCTTCATATCTGTAAGTGTGATTTTACCACCCTCTAGGCTTGCGAGGTTTATGGTGCTTAGTAGTGTTGTTTCGCTCATATCTACTCCTTTTTGAGTGTATAAGCATTGTATGCTAAATAGCTTAAAGGGGTTTTAATCGAGAGATAATAGTACGGAGTTTTTGTAGCGCATAAACTCTAGTTTTTGCTCCAGATAACGGTTTTCTTCCCTGAGTGATTTGTAGCTTGAGTAAAGTGAGTCGGTCTCTAGGCTTGTGTAATAGATGCTAGAGGAGAGATATATCTTTGGCACAGTTATGCCTATTGCAAGAAACAAAGCCGCTAACGCCGTTATAACGGTTTTTAGCCCCAAGCCGCCCTCGCCGCTATTAAGGGCGTCAATCTCGTCTAAAAGCTGCTCTTTATCGTGTTCTATCTCAGTTGTTTCTACCAAAATGAAAAGCCCTTAATTTTGCACTTCTTGCTCTAGGATTTGCTCGTAACTCACTTTGTGATGCGGTGAGTGGTTTTTTCGTGACTATATCGCCAAGCTCATTGTTGTTTCCGCAGGTACACCTATATGCTTCAGCTGGACAAACGCAAGAATGAGACCACTCTTTAAAAGCTGTTTTTACGATTCTATCTTCAAGCGAATGAAAAGAAATAATACCCAAAATTTTACCGTTTTGAGAAAGATTTTTTACATTTTCCAAAAAATTTTCAAGTTGCTCAAGCTCCGAGTTTACCTCTATTCTAATTGCCTGAAAGGTTAGTGTTGCCGGATTTATCTTGCCGCCTTTGAAGTTTGCGCCTATTAGTGCGCTTAGTTCTTTTGCGGTTGTAAATTTTGACTCTTTGCGTCTTTTTACTATTAAAGAGGCTATTTTTTTTGAAAATCTATCTTCCCCGTAGACTCTTATTATTTTTTCTAGTTCCGCCTCGGAATAGCCGTTTACGACATCATATGCCGAAAACTCTTGTGAGCTATCCATCCGCATATCGAGTGTCTCAGACTCAAACGAGAAGCCCCTGTCTTTTTTGTCGAGCTGCAACGACGATACACCTATATCCGCCAAAATGCCCACGATATTTTCAGTATCTATCTTTGAGAGGGCGGAGGCAAAGTCGGATTTTATGATTTGAACTCTGTCGCCGAATTTTTTTAGCCTCTCACGGCTGAAATTTATCGCCTCATCATCTCTGTCTATGCCTATTAACTTGATATTTGGATGAGCGGAGAGTATCGCCTCGGAATGCCCGCCGTATCCTAGCGTAGCGTCTACGAAAACACCCTCGTCAAGCTCGGCAAAAACTCCCAAGACCTCATCTAGCAGTACCGGTTTGTGCGGAATATTCAAAGTTTAAACCTTCATAATTGATTTTTGTATGCCGTCAAAAAGCTTTTTTATATCCTCTTCGCCTATAACTAGCGGAGGCATTATGTATACCGTGTTGCCGAGCGGTCTTATGAAAATACCGTTTTTCAGCCCCTCTTTGAATATTTCAAGACTCGGTCTTGCCGCTCTAGTTTCGATTTCAAAGGCGGCTATCATCCCTGTTTGTCTGGCATTTTTGACTCTTTTGTCGTTTTGTAGCTCTTCTAGACACTGTGATATTTGGTTTATCTTCGGCGTTAGATTTTCTATTATTTTTTCACTCTCAAAAATATCCATGACCGCATTTGCGGCGGCGCATCCGAGGGCGTTTCCGCTGTATGAGTGCGAGTGTAAAAACGCTTTTTCTACACCGTCCGTATAAAAAGCCTCGTAAATATACTCTTTGCACATAACGACGGAGAGCGGCATATATCCGCCCGTAATCCCTTTTGATAGGCACATTATATCGGGAGTTATATTTGCCTGTTCGTGCGCAAAAAAGCTCCCCGTGCGCCCAAAACCCACCGCTATCTCGTCCAAAATTAGATGTACGCCGTAGTCGTCGCACGCCTGCCGTAGTTGTGACAAAAAGAGGGGAGAGTGCATTCTCATGTATCCGGCGCACTGCACTAACGGCTCTATGATTACTGCGGATACCTTGCCGTCAAATTGTTCTAGCGTTTTTTTGAGTGAGCAAATCGCTGTTTCGCTCTCTTCATCACTCTTGTCTTTCGGGGATGGGGTAATAACTGTTTTTAGCAGTATTTTTTCAAATGTTTTTTTGTATAGACCCACATCGCCGACGCTAAGAGCGCCGAGCGTCTCACCGTGGTATGAGTTTTCAAACGCCACAAACAGCTCTCTTGTTTCGCCTCTGTTTTTAAAGTATTGGAAGCTCATTTTAAGAGCCGCTTCTATTGCGCTAGAGCCGTTGTCGGCAAAAAAGACTTTAGTCAGGTTGTTGTTGCATTTTTTCACAAGCTTTTCGGCTAAATTTATCATGGGTAGATGCGTAAAGTTTGCGGTCATTATATGTGCGAAATCGTCTAATTGGGCTTTTACGGCGCTGTTTATTTGCTCGTTTGAGTGACCCAGATTATTGACCCACCAAGATGATATGCCGTCAATATAGGCTTTATCGTCAAAATCATAAAGCCTTACGCCTTTTGCTTTTTTTATCGGGATTAGCGGCGTATGCTCAAAATCTTTCATTTGCATACAAGGATGCCACACGGATGACAAATCTTTGGAAACCAGAGGGTCAAACACCATCAAAATAAGCCTTTTTTACCGAATTTTAATCCATATCTTTATAAAATGAAGTTAATTCTATCACTCAAAGGCCTCTTATGATTACATGGATGCAAAAGCATCGAAAATACCTCGTTATTACAATCTGGATTTCCACTATCGCATTTGTCGGCGCCGGCTTCGTCGGATGGGGCAGCTATGACTATGGTTCTATGGGCGGTGGCGTTGCCAAAGTCGGCAAAATAGATATAACAAAAGAAGAGTACTCCTCAACATACGGAAATATCTACAACTACTACTCCAAAATGACTGGCGGCAAACTTGACGAGCAGACCGCAAAATCGCTAAACATAGAAAATATGGCTTTGCAGACGCTTGTAAATCAAGCTCTTTTGCAAAACTTTGCAAACGAACTGGAGCTTCGGGTAACGGATGAAGAGGTGGCGTCAAAGCTTGCCTCTATGGAGCCTTTCCAAAAAGGCGGAAAGTTTGATAAAGATACTTATATGTTGGCTCTCAAAAACATAGGTATGAATCCTAAGGCTTTTGAAGAGGGGCTCAAAAAAGAGCTTTTAATGGAAAAAGTCTACGGCGTATTGCAGCCGAAAGTCCACAAGGAAGAAGCGGCGGCTCTTGCTACGGCGGCGCTTTCAAAAGATAGAGTCGGCATCAAGATAATCAATGCGGCAGGCTTTTTAAAGCCTGCATCTGAAGGCGAGATAAAAAATTTCTGGGAAAAAAATAAGGCGAAATTTAAGACTGAGCCGTCTTATGACCTTGAGAGCATAGAGGTTCCTTCTTTTGCTATAAAGCCTAGCGATGAAGATATGAAAAAAGAGTATGCAGAAAACGGTTCTTTATATTTTAAAGACGGCAAAAAAATGAGCTTTGAAGAGGCAAAAGAGTTTATCTCTAAAAATGCAAAACTAAAAATAGCAAAAAAAGATGCGTTAAAGAAGTATGTTGAATTAAAAGAGGGCAAACTAAATGGCAAGTCGATAAACGGCGTAACGGTATCTGCGGCAGCTCCGCTACCGAACGAAATAAAGTCTGAACTTTTGAAGACCAAGCAGCCTAGTACGCTAAAGCCGATACTCGTAAACGATATGTTTGTGGTATTAAAAGTGGTAAAGATTGTGCCGTCAAAAGATATGAGCTTTGAAGAGGCTAAGCCGATAGCGAAGATGGCGGTCGAGAGAGATAATGCGATAAACGCCATGAAGGCTGAAGCTGAAAAAGCGCTACAAGGTGATTTTACAACCGTGGATGTCGGATTTTTGTCAAAAAATGAGAAAAATAGCATAGCGGGACTGAGCGAGCAGGAGACCTCCCAATTGTCTTCAGCTATTTTTGAATCCAAAGAGCCGAAAGGCGCCGTATATTTATCGTCAAAAACTGTTTTATTTAAAGTTTTGGAACAAAAATTGCTAGACAAAGAACAAGCAACCAAAGATGAGCAGGTTTTCTCGAAGCTCCTACTAGGCGCAAAAGCCTCTCTTGTTAACCAAAGTGTGCTAGAATACCTGAAAAATAGGTATGAGGTAAAACTCTTTATGCGCCCAAATGGCGAAAATGACAAAAAGTAACTAGGTAAAAATGGACAATCAGGCGAAGTTAGACTTTTCTAAACCGATTTTAGCGATAGACATCGGCTCAACCAAGACTTGCGCTCTTATAGCGGAAGTAAAAGGCGGTGAGCCGCATATCACTGGAACTGGTATATCAAAATCAAACGGTCTCAAAAAAGGCGCAATAACAAATATAGAGCTTGCGTCAAAATCTATCAAGAGCGCCGTATCGGATGCAAAAAGAATAGCCGGCGTGGAGTTCGGTGAAGCCGTAGTCTCAATATCCGGGGCGTATACGAAAAGCATCAACTCTCACGGCATAGTCAATGTGCCTAGTGGCGAAATAACGCTAAAAGAGATAAATAGGGCGATACAGACGGCTATTTATAATGCAAATATACCTTCCGAGTACGAAACAATACATGTATTGCCTTACGATTTTAAGGTGGACGAGCAAGACTTCATAGAAGACCCTATCGATATGAGCGGCAATAGGCTTGAAGTGAGCGTTCATATAGTAACTGTTCAAAAATCAAGCCTTGAGAATCTGAGAAAAGCCGTAAAATTGGCAGGTCTTGAAATATCAAATATCGTGCTTAGCGCGTACGCTTCATCGATTGCGGTATTAAATAGAGATGAAAAAGAACTTGGCGTTGCGGTTATCGATATAGGCGGAGCTACGAGCAATCTTGCGGTGCATCTAGGTAACTCTATCAGATACAACGACTTTTTGGCTGTAGGCTCAAACCACATCACAAACGACCTCTCGATGGCTCTTCATACGCCTATACGAGATGCTGAGAATGTAAAACTTGAATACGGCTCTTTGCATTCAGGCTCAAGCGCCATCATAGAGCTACCGACTGTCGGCAACGAAGCGGAAAAACAAGAAGTCTCCCTTGAGATAGTCTCTAGCGTCATATACGCAAGAGCGGAAGAGACGCTAATGATACTCGCAAAATCACTGGAAAAAAGCGGGTTCAAAAACCAAATCGGAGCAGGCGTCGTATTTACGGGCGGCATGACTAAGCTTGAAGGGCTTAGGGATTTGGCTGTCAGCATATTTGACAATATGCCTGTTAGATTTGCCAAGCCAAAAGATATGGACGGGCTTTTTGAAAACCTAAAAGACCCGTCTTGCTCGACAGTGATAGGTCTTGTGCTGTATTCGTCAGGCAAAAACGCTCTTTACGAGATAGACTCTTCAAGGAGACTAAGACTTAAAGAGAATGTTGTGGCTGCGGCTATGTCAAATGAAAAGCCGAGAGATGAAGAAGAGAAGAAAGGCGCAGAGCTTGACGCCCCTAGAACATATAGGGCTCCGGAGAGAGTTTTGCAAGCAAGCGGCTCGAAAGAGGCAAACAAAAAACTTCTCGAACACATTGATCTCCCCGATAGAAGCGGCGGCGGTGTCAAAGCTTACTTTGTAAGGTTTTGGCGATGGGCTACCCAATTATTTTAAATCTTAGCCAAGGAATATAGATGAACGGTCTGTTTCAAGTTGAAGAACTACGAACTAAAACGGGTGCAAAAATAAAAGTTATAGGTGTCGGCGGCGGCGGCTGTAATATGATAAACCACATGATAAGCGAAAATGTAAGCGGTATCGAGCTTGTTGTAGCAAATACGGACTCTCAAGCCCTTGACGGCTCTATGGCTCCTACCAAGATACAACTAGGGGCGAAGCTCACAAGAGGTCTTGGCGCGGGCATGAAGCCTGAAATCGGCAGAGGTGCGGCGGAAGAGAGCTACCAAGAGATAAAATCTATGCTTGAAGGCGCAGACATGGTATTTGTGGCCGCAGGTCTTGGCGGTGGAACAGGTACGGGGGCTGCAGAAGTAGTAGCTGCTGCGGCAAAAGAGATAGGTGCGCTTACCGTAGCCGTTGTTACAAAACCGTTCATCTTTGAGGGTCAAAAAAGAAGAAAATATGCAGAAGAAGGACTTCTCGGCATAAAGAAAGTATGCGATTCGATAGTCGTAATACCAAATGACAAGCTTCTTGCTATAGTAGATAAAAATATGGGTATCAAAGACAGCTTTAGAATAGTCGATAATGTGCTTTCGCGCGCAGTGACGGGTATAAGCGGCGTAATACTAAAGCACGGCGATAACGACATCAACCTTGACTTTGCCGACCTTAAAACGGTTATGAGCCATAAAGGCACGGCGCTTATGGGCGTGGGTGAGTCTAGCGGGAATGACGCCGCATACCAAGCAATCAAAAATGCGATAGAGTCTCCGTTGTTTGACAATATCTCAATCAGCGGCGCGATGGGCGTGCTAGTGCATGTAAATATGCACCCGAACTATCCGCTAGTCCAAATACAGCAAGCTATGTCTATCGTATATGAAAGTGCGGATGCGGACGCCGATGTAATATTCGGTACGACTACGGATGATAGCTTGGAAATCGACAGAGTTGTTATTACTATAGTTGCTACCGGCTTCGAAAAAGAGGCCGTAAATAACTATCCGATAAAACAAGCTGAAAAAGAGTCTAATATGGCCGAAAAACCGCAAGTTAGAAATATTAGAAAAATAAGCGGCGGGTACGATATTACTTTTGACGAAGACGAGCTACAAGTTCCTACTTATCTTAGAAGACAGATGGACTAACGAACCTATAAAAAAGGGGCTTTCATGAAGGTTATGATTGATTCCTTGGAGCAAGATTTCTCCGATAAAAAAATTCTCCTAAAAGAGTCTGATGCCGCTTTTGCAAAAGCGGTAGCGGCTAAAATTTTTAAAGATTTGAATTGTGAAGTTCATATCGTAAAAGATTTTTCTCAGCTAAAAGAGGCCGTTGAAAACGGCAAAAACTCCTTTTTTGTGGGTATATTCGACTACTCCGCAGATACTCCGAGCGATATAGAGTCCATAGATTACGCTCTTTCAAAATCTCTTCCAGCCATTGTTTTGACCGAAAGTTTCGATGACGATACGAGAGATATGCTGCTCTCAAAAGATATTGTAGATTATGTGCTCAAAAGAAGCATAGACGATATAGACTATTTAGTTCGCCTAATAAGGCAGCTTGCCAGAAACAGCGCCATGGAAGTATTGATAGTCGATGACTCCTCCGTATATAGAAAAAACTTAGTAGATATTTTAAAAAACCAACTTTTTACAATATATGAGGCTGGAGACGGCGAAGAGGCTGTCTCGCTTATCGCCAAGCATGAAAATATAAAGCTTGTTTTGACTGATTACTTTATGCCTAAGATGGACGGTTTTGAGCTTGTTACGAAGCTTAGAAAAAGTAAAAGTAAAGATGAGTTAGCCATCATCGCAATATCCGGTGATATTGGCGAAATGGTGGTTTCCAAGTTTTTGAAATTCGGAGCAACCGACTATATTAAAAAACCGTTTAGCAAAGAAGAGTTTGTTTGTAGAATTAATAACCATGTGGAGCATATATCTCTTATAGAGTTTCAAAAAGAACTTGTTAATTTCGACTTTTTGACGGGACTTTACAATAGAAAATATCTTATGGGTGCCGGTCAAACTTTGCATGCAAATGCGGTAAGAGGCAACATAGGGTTTATTATCGGGATGATTGATATTGATAATTTTAGGCTCATAAACGACAGATACGGTCACGAAGTCGGAGATATGATTATCAAAGATTTGTCCAAAAAAATGAAAGAGTGTTTCAGAAGTTCCGACATTATATGCAGGTTCGGCGGCGAAGAATTTTGCGTGCTTCTTACAAATGTAGAAGATAGATATATTGCTACCACTTTCGATAAGTTTATACATAGCGTTAGAAAAAGCGAGATTGTTACTAAGCAACAAGAGATTGTACAGTACACTATATCTGTTGGTGTGTGCGCTACGCTACACGATAGTTTCGAGGGTATGATTAAAGTGGCAAATGAAGAGCTAGATGCGGCAAAAAAAGCCGGTAAAGATAGGGTGATAACGGATATGATTCCCTCTTAAGCCGTTATTTCTCTGCCTTCCAAAAAGCTTCTGATTATTTCGTTTTTGCTATTTTTGAAGCTCTGGGCATCCCCGCTTTCTATGATTGTCCCCTCGTAAAGCATTGCCACATAGTCGGCACATTTGAACGCCTCTTTGATGTCGTGGCTTATTAGTATCGATGTTATCTTAAACTCTTTTTGCAACTTGATAATCATTTGGCTTATCTGGTCGCTGATAATCGGGTCTAACCCTGTTGTCGGTTCATCGTAAAGCAGTATTTGCGGTTTTAGGATGATTGTTCTGGCGAGTCCAGCTCTTTTTCTCATGCCGCCCGAGAGTTCATCGGGAAAAAGCTTGGATACCCTGTCCGGCTCTAGGGCTACCATATTAAGCGCCGCATACACCTCTTTTTTAATCTCGTCTTCCGATAAATCCGTGTGCTCTCTAAGCGGAAATGCAACATTATCATATACATTCATACTGTCAAAAAGTGCGCCGCTTTGGAATAAAAATCCTATCTTTTTACGAAGAGCCAAAAGCTCCTCGCCCTCAAGCCCCGTTATTATTTTGCC
>Ga0209575_10001258_pt1 | contig 10698 bp, 8 predicted proteins | sample Medcelwee11metaG_FD_187172 | JGI IMG/M metagenome (GOLD analysis project Ga0209575, IMG submission 187172) | Freshwater pond sediment microbial communities from the University of Edinburgh, under environmental carbon perturbations - Medium... | ecosystem: Environmental > Aquatic > Freshwater >...
ACCAGCAAGCGTGGTCGCTGAGTGCTGCCGCCGCGTCCCCGGCTTCCCACAGCGACCACGCTTGCTGGTTGAGCGTATCAGACACCGGCAAAGCGAGATTAGCCAAGCTGCGGTGGTATTGCGGGCTTACACCGGGCGGGAAAAGGGGATTGGCTTGCCCCCGGCGGCGCTGATAATAACGATACAGTTGCCAGCCTAACCCCAACAAGGCGATGAGTACCGCAGTCCACAAGGCGACTTCCAACAATAACGCCAGGGTTTTGATGAACCCAGCGGGCAATTGGAAATCCAGGTCGAATCGGCGTTCGTCTTGGGCAGAATCAGCACCAAAACCAGGCCAAGTGCTTCGATCCTTGGGCGGTACCGCTAGGCTATCACGGCGTTGCCAGCGTTTCAGTTCACGATGCGTTTGAAACGGCTTGTCCCCCAAAATCTCCTGAATCGCCTGTGCCGCTTGGGCGGGCGAAGTGGCTGGCGTCTCTGCGTAAGCAGCCCAAGTCCAGACCAGTACCAACACCGAGAACAACCCGGCTTTCATAAAGGACGCACCAGCCACACCACCACATACTGCCCATCGGCTTGCGGCATCCGCAATGCGGTTAACGCAAAGCGCAGGCGTTCCCCGTTGGCGTGTAAGCCCTCCAACACTTCCCGGTACAAATCACCGTGGGCACCGTTGAGAAAACTGAAATAATGCCGAAACACAAAACTCTGACTCTGGTGTGGAATCAACTGAGTCAGCGGCGCACCCCGCAACGCTTCTAACGTGTAGCCATAGCTGTCGGCAAAACAGGGATTGGCATAACACAGGTGTTGACGCCAGTCGGTGATGCACACGCCCAGATCCAAGCGCGTGAGTAATTGTGCGGGCAAGGGGCCGTCGAGCAAATCCAGCGCGACTTGAGGCTGGCGGGTGGTGATTTCCTCACCCAACAACCAGCGCGCCCAACCGTCCACCTCCAGATGTTGCGAGACATCCGACCAGCGGATGCGCTTATAACTGCCATCACTACAGGCGATGTCCATTTCCCACGCCTTGCCAAAGCCTGTACTTAAGGGCTGCTCGCGAAACCCACGGTACTGCGGCTGCGGGTACAACAAGGCCAAAGGATCGGGATGCTGGCGGATTTGCTCGGCAGAAAAACCGGTGATTTTTTCGCTTTGCCGGTTCCAAAAGACCAAACGGCCCTGGGCATCAAAAGCATTCAACATCAGCGGCAGATTTTCTACCAACAGCCGTAAATGCCGTTCATTATCCAGCAACTGGCGATGCGCCATTTCGCGCTCGGTAATGTCCTCACCAATGCCCCACACGGTATAACCTGGAAACTGGATTTCACTGTTGACCATCCAGGCAATGATGCGCTCGCTGCCGTCTTTACAGCGCACTCGCCACTCGCCCCGGCGATAACCGGGCGGATCAGTGAGAACACGACCCACCGCCGTGAGCATCCGTTGGCGATATTGGGTATCGGGATACAATAATTCCAAAGCCTGCGAATTATGCAAGATTTCCTCAGCGCTGTAGCCCGTCACCCGCGCACATTCGCGATTCCACAACACAATATTGCCCGCCTCGTCCAGCGCATCTACCATGATCGGCAGCTTGTCCACCACCGCGCTCAAACGGCGCATACTGTTTTGCAAAAACTCTTCACTGTCACGCAAACGGCGCAAGGCTTCTTCGCGCTCGGTCACATCCTCGCCCACGCCCCACACCGCAAAGCCGGGAATTTTAATCGCGCTGTTGACTGACCAAGCAATGATTTTGCGGCTGCCATCTTTACACTGCGTCACCCATTCGCCGCGCCGATAACCCGGATCGGTGTGCAACACATGCTGCACCGCCGACACCACCTTCTCGCGATAACTGGCGTCGGGATACAACAAATTCAGCGCATAAGGATTGTCCAAAATATCGTCAGCGCTATAGCCCGTGATCCGCTCACATTCACGATTCCACAGCACAAAATGCCCCTGCTCATCCAAGGCATCCACCATAATCGGCAGATTTTCAATAGTCAGTTGCAAACGGCTGGTATTTTCTTGCAACATCCGCAAGTTTTGCAGACGGGCGCTGATGTCACTGAGCAAACACGCCACCCAAGTCTGCCCCACCTGCTGCACTGGATACAAGGCGCAAGCAGTCTCAAACACAAAACCTTCTTGATGCTGCGCCGACCATTCATGGCTGCTGTTTTGCGTTTCCAGCAAAGCTTCCCGCCACGCTTGCAACACCTGACCATGCAAATAATCGGGAAATAAACCGGTGACAGTGGCCCCCAACAACTGCTCAGCACGATGACCGACCAGCTCGCACAAGGCTTTATTCACATAGACAAAACGATGCTCGGCATCACTCAGCGCAATCCCCAAATCGGCGTTATCACACAGCGTCGCCAACAGCGTCGAAAGCGCCGGAGCCGCTGCACGCACAGGCGGAATCCCCGTCAACAGATAAGACTGCTGCACGGCATCCCAATCGCATTGCCAGCACATGGTCTCCTGATGGAGAGCCAGGGGCAGTTCAACCTGGGCACTGCCGTTGCGCCGCGCCGTCTGTAACGCTTGCGCCCCCTGTTCGCGCCAAGCGGGAGCCAAACACTGCAACCAAGGAGTTTGCAACAACGCAGCAGACGGCGTAGCAAGCCACTGATCCCAGGCGGGATTAATCTGAGAGAAACACCCCTGTGCATCCAGCACCGCCAACAAACTGCCCGCACGGATAAAAAACTGAGATGTTGGGTCGCTGGCAACCGTCATGCAGAACATCCAATGAACGGCCTGGGGCCGAGTGAATAGGCAGTTATCAAACACCGAGGCGGTGACCACCACACGGGCGGCAGAGGCTTGCCATGTTACTGGATTTAGACGGACAGGCACAGCAGTGCCCGGCAAAAAAACCTACCACAGATGTGGCGTGCCAGTTCCGCGCTCTGCGCGTGGGGCGCAGAGCGCCCGCCGCTCGTGCCGCGTAGAACGCTGGCATGAGAAAAAATACAGAGCGTTCCCACCATGTTTGCCGCGATTGGTCTTATCGTGATTATCCACATGATCGAAGGCTATATTCTCAATCCACGCATCTATGGCTACCGGCTACGGATTAATCCAGTGATAGTGCTGATTATCCTCACCATCGGCGGCAAACTGTTTCAATTTTGGGGCTTAATCCTAGGCGTGCCGATCTGCATTTACCTATTCGGCCATGCCATCCGCTTTCCTAAACCAACCACAGAAACCACCACAGAAACCACCACAGAAACCACCACAGAAACCACCACAGAAACCACCACAGAAACCACCACAGAAACCACCACAGAAACCACCACAGAAACCACTAAAGAAACCATCAAAGAAACAACTGGGTAGGGGATGGGTTTTGCACTGGGGAATGCGATATAGCTAAATCACCTCTTTCGTATGGGTTTTCGACTCCGCTCAGCACAAGCCAGACGCGCTTTTCTCGTGGCTGGTTCCCAAGCTCCCAGCTTGGGAATCCGGTCTTGGAAGCTCCAGCTTCCTGTAATACCACCAAGCTGGAGCTTGGCTCACCGCGTTCCCAATCTGGAGATTGGGAACGAGCCAAAAGGAAAGTCGAAAATGTCCGCACTTGGTGCCTGTATGCGCAAGTTGGTACATCTCTGCTTTGGTGTTCTCAAGCATCAAACCAGTTATTTATCTAAATCCGCCTGAATTTAAACTTTTATTGCTAAAAACGATTTGATAGCAGAGACGGTATCTACAAAACTACTTCTGCCAGAAAATAGAGGAAAATTTCATAAAGTTGACTATACTTAATCTATACAGTCGGCGTAGGGTGCGCGTCGGTTTTTTGGCGCACACGCGGAACATCGGCGCGATGATTCTATCCGCGTTCGCTACGGAACTAAGGCGTCCGGGCCTCGGCCCGGAAGTTTTCGGCTTATTCAGCCGGCAAACTGAAGCCGAACATCGCCCCTCGGCCCGGCGCGCTTTCCAACAGCATCCGCCCGCCGTGCGCCTCTACCACTTTCTTGGCGATAGCCAGGCCCAGGCCGGTGCTTTTCTCCCCACCGGTTGGCTGGGAGCTGGCTTTATGGAATTCACCAAACAAACCCGCCTGCTCTTCCCGGCTCAGGCCAGGGCCGTGGTCTTGAACCCACACTTCAACTGCGTTGTCGAGCAAATGCACAGAGACTTCCACGCGGCTGTCGGGTGGGGAAAATTTGACCGCATTGGACAGTAAATTGTCCAACACCTGAGTCATCCGGTTGCTGTCGAAGCTCAGACGTGGCAACGGCGGATATTTGCTTTCAATGGTGATGCGCTTGAGTTCTGCGCGAATCTGCTGGATCGCCACGCGCTCGACAACCAGTTCCTCCAGCGCGTGTTGGCCTGGCTGAAGTTCCAACCTGCCGCGCTCGATGGCGGACAAATCCAGCAAGTCGTTGACCAGGCTCAACATCCGTTGCACTGTGGCGTTAATCAGCTTGAGGCAGGACTGGCGTTCTTCCGGCGACATGCGTGGGTCGCGTAGCATCATCATCTCGGTATAACCGAGGATACCGCTCAATGGACTGTGCAGATCGTGGGCAGCCATACCGAGGAAACGGTTCTTCTGCTCGTTGATCTGGCGCAAGTGGCTCAGGCTGGCGCGCAAGGCCAGATGAGTTCTGACCCTGGCGCAGACTTCCTGTTGCTGGAACGGCTTAGTAATGTAATCCACGCAGCCCGCCTCGAAACCCTGCAAAATATCCTCAGCTTCGCTCTTAGCGGTGATGAACACCACCGGAATGTCGGTCAGCGCCGGGGACTGACGCAGACGGCGGCAAGTCTCGAAACCATCCAGCCCCGGCATCATCACGTCGAGCAGAATCAAATCCGGCAGAAAATGCCCAGCGATTTTCAATGCCTTTTCCCCGCTTTGCGCCACGGCCAGTTGATAGCCAAAAGGCTTGAGGGTACTGTTTAGCACGTCCAGATTAGCCGGGGTATCGTCCACCAGCAGAATTTTCATCGTCGCGGGATCAAACAGGCTCATCGGCGCGCACCTCGTTCAAAATTCCCATGATTTCCTCCATCCGGTAGGCATTCGCCAGGCGTCTCAACTCACCTGCCAGCCGATCTTGCCCGACCAGCCGAGCCAGCGCCCCTTCTAGCCGAGTGATCATGCAGAACTCTGCCGCTTCGCGCAATTCCGCCAACAGCGCAACAGGCAGGCGGACTTCGCGCCAATCGCTTGTTTGCTCGGCAATCGCCTGGCTTTCCAGGTAGCGGTATTCTAACCCCAGCAGCCGGCCCATACAGGCATACAATTCGTCAGCGCGCAACGGCTTGCCGAGAAAACCGTCGCTGCCAGCCTGAATAAAATGCTCGGCTTCGTGGGCAAAAGCCGAAGCCGACACTATCACGGTTTTGCAACGTCCGCCGCTCAACCGGGCGATTTCCTGCAAGGCTTCCACGCCGTTCATGCCCGGCATCCGGTAATCCATGAAGACAATATCGAAAGCGGTTTCCTGCACCCGTTGCAACGCTGTTGCGCCGCTATCCGCTTCGACCACTGTGACGCCGATGCGTTGTAGCAGCTTGCTCAACACTTCGCGGTTCACTTCCACGTCATCCACCACCAGCGCCGATACGCCACAACCAGACGGCAGGCCGGGCAAGGCCGAATGCGTAGCGAGGCGCGCCGGCAACAGCGGCAACTCAAAGAAGAAACACGCCCCCTGCCCCGGCTCAGAACGCACGTTCAATTCACCGCCCATCAGCTCCACCTGCCGCCGCGCAATCGCCAGCCCCAGGCCAGTACCGCCTTTCTGCTGGCCCGCGCTATCCTGCTGGAAAGCATCGAAAATTTTGGCTTGAGCATCCAGACGAATACCCGCGCCAGAATCGCTGATTTTGAAAACAAACCCGCCCTCGGCCAGCGTCACCCGCAATTCTACCCAGCCCTGCTCGGTGAACTTGACCGCATTGCCCAATAGATTGATCAAAACCTGGCGTAGCTTACCTGCATCGCCGTGTACGGGCAGCGGGCCGCTGGCAGGAAACTCGGCTCGCCAATCCAGGTGTTTTTCTGCACAACGGTGCAGGAACAGGCCGTACACGTCGCGCACCAGTTCCACCAGGTCGAAATCCTCCAGCTTCAGTTCCATGCGGCCAGCCTCGATTTTCGACAAATCCAGCACGTCGTTGATCAATTCCAGCAAATGCCGGCCACTGCGACCTATGGTATCCACGGCCTTGCGCTGCTCGCTGTTCAACTCACCGTCGCGTTGCAGCCATTGCGCGTAGCCCAGCACCGCGTTGAGCGGAGTGCGGATTTCGTGGCTCATGTTGGCTAGAAACATAGATTTGGCGTGGTTGGCGGCTTCGGCCTCGTGTTTCGCCACCCGCAACGCCTGCTCGACTTTCTCGCGCTCGCCGATTTCCTGGCGCAGTTGGCGGTTGAGTTGTTCCAGTGTACGGCGGCTGATTTCCACGTCAGTGTAGGAATCTTCCAGGCGATCCATCATGTGATTGAAATTCAGCCCCATCTGCGCGATTTCGTCCGCGCCGAGGTTGGCTGGCAAGCGGCGGCGCAAATCGCCCGCTGCCACTTCGCATAGCACCGGGATCAGATGCGCGATGCGGTCAAAGATTTTGAATTTGAGCAGCGCCAGCAGAAAGATTGACACCAACAGCGTGATGAGGAACGGCAGCAGATTGTCCAAAATCAATCGCTGGCGGGCCTGATCGAACGGGCGGCTGTCCAGCGCCACGCCCAGTTCCGCGACCTGCTGACCATCAGCGTTGTCCAGCCGGGCCAGCTTAACCCGGTACTCGTGTTGCGCGTAAGACAGGTGTTCCCGGTTCACAGGATAGGCAGGCAAGAGGCCGTGGAAACTGCTCGATACCGGGTGCTGCTGCCCGTCGTAGAGCAGCATCTCGGCACCATTCAGGCGCGCGGTATGTTCGGCCAGTTCCGGGTGCCAGTTGAGCGCCTTAAGCATCAGGATATGCCCGGCCACGTCACCCACCTCGTAATGCAGCGGCACCACGGCCTTGAGGCACAGCACGGTAAGCGGCGCGTCCGCTGGGGCGCGCTTGAACAGGCTGGTGGGCAGGACTTCCAGGCTGGTGCCAGGCTTCAGGTGTACGCGCAGAAAGCTCGGCACAGGCGATGGCCCTTTGTCAGGCAGGATTTCGCTACTGGCGAGCAGACGCTCGGCGTCGAAAAACAGCAGCAGATCAATGCCGTAAAGCTGGGCGATATTTTGCAGCAGGATATTCATGGCCCGGTAATTGTCGTATTCAAACAAATCCACCAGCTTGCCGTTCTGTTCCCGCAACACCAGCGCGATCAGCTCAAACTTGTCCAACTCGTTGTGCAACATGGCCTGGGCCAGGCCGAGTTTGGCCTCGATATCCGCGTCCAGCTTGCGGCTGGCGTCGCCATGCCAACGCCAGGTCGAATAAACGCCGCTCGCCACGATCAGGGCGATGAGCAACGCGAACACCAGCAAGATTTTGGTGAGCAGGCGTTGCCCGGCGGGTTTGCCCATTCAGGGCAACTCCTCTGTCCGCCGCAGCACTGGATAGCCTTCCTTTTCCCAGCGCAACACCCCGCCCTTGAGTACCCCCAGCACTTTATAGCCCTTGTCAATCAGAAACTTGGCTGCGCTCGGCGATTGCATCATAGCCCCGTCAATCACAATAATCTCGCGATCCTTGGGGATTTTTTCGTAGTCGTGATCCAGATTGACCAACGGGATGAAGACCGCGCCTTCTAGCGTCGCCTCTGTTTCGCCCCACCACAATGGGCGCACATCGAGGATATAAACCAGCCGCTTGCGGAGCAGTTCGAGTACCTCGTTGGGACTAAATTTTTTTACCTCGATGCGGTCGAGCGCATGATTTTTCGCCAGCGGATAATCAAATCGGTTCCAGTCGGGAATCCCGCCCTCGAACCAATAGACCTGGGTATAGCCCATCTCCAATGCCTTTTTCGCGGCCTTTTTGCTGTAGGCGCACTTGCTGCCCATGCAATAGAAAATCAGCGGATAGGCTTTGTCCGCCGGCAGTTTGTCGGTGCTATCCATCTCCAGCACCGGAATATTGATCGAGCCGAGAATATGCTGGATGTTGTATTCAATGCGGCTGAGGGCGTGTACCACCAGCACCTTGTCATGCTCCATCATGTATTTGACCTCTGGCGCGGTGAGGATTTGCAGGCCATCGGTTTCAGACCCCGCGTGTGCGGGGAACGCCAACGCGCACAGCGTCAGCAGCAGAGAAATAAGGTAACGGTGGATCATGGGGGTCTCCTCGAATGCGGATTGGCTCAAAAACCTGCCAGGTTTTCAAAACCTGGCAGGTTTAGATTTGAAAGAAAACACAGAGAAGAGGCGAACGCTCGGCCAGGGGCCTCATGCGGTTGCGCTACCGTGCGGTGTGAAGAGATAGCCCTTGCCCCAGACCGTGCGAATATAGCGGGGATTGCGCGGATCGTCCTCGATCTTACCGCGCAGGCGCTTGACCCGCACATCTATGGTGCGATCAAAAGGCGTGTGTTCGTAACCCTTGAGCGCCTCCATCAGCGCATCCCGGTTCAATTCCTGTTCCGGGTGAGTGGCGAACAGCTTGAGCAGATCGAATTCGGCGCTGGTCAAACTCACCGATTCACCGTCGCGGGTCAGGGTACGGCTGTCCAGGTTCAGGCAAAACGGGCCGAAACGCACACTCTGGCGCTTTTCCTCTGGCAACGCGGCCTGGGGACGGCGCAACATGACGCGGATACGAGCCAACAGTTCGCGCGGATTGGCCGGTTTGGGCAGATAGTCGTCCACCCCGACTTCCAGACCGACGATACGATCCACGTCCTTGCCGAACGAAGACAGCATGATAATCGGCAGCGTGTTGCCAGCAGCGCGCAGGCGGCGGGTGATAGCCAGGCCGTCCTCGCCGGGTAGAACCAGGTCGAGTACCATCACATCCACCTGATGTTCTGCCAGGTAGCGATCCATGCCAACGGCATCCATCGCGCAGCCGACAGTCATGCCCTGGTCGGTCAGATAGTATTCCAGCGACTTGAGCATCAGCGGCTCGTCGTCTACCAGAAGAACATGGGGGCGGTATACGGTCATTGTGCGGTTTCTCGTTATGCGATCCGCCAGCGCGGCGAATCTCTCCTTCCTCCCAGATACTGTCACAATTTGTCACACTTTTCCAGGCATTTGCAACAATTTGTCACCGCATTATTGAATCGCGCCGGGTATGATGTACCCATGTTCGATGTTGAACACGGCTTCAAGATAAAAAAGCCAAACACAGTCAGCAATAAGACACTTTAACCTTGCAAACACCTTCTGAGGAGATTACCCCATGCGCACCTTGTCCAAAGTCCTGTTGTCCGCCGCTGTCCTGTCTGGCTTGGCCCTGAGCAGCAACGCCGTGCTGGCCGCTACTCTTGACGGAGCGGAAAAAACCCACCTGGTGTTCATGCGCGAAGAAGAAAAACTGGCCCGCGATGTGTACATTACCCTGGGCAATATGTATCCGACTGCCACGGTGTTCGCCAGCATTGACGACTCCGAGCAGCAGCACACCACCACCGTGAAGAGCAAGCTGACCAAGTATGGTCTCCCTGACCCCAGCACCAGCGATGCAGTGGGCATGTTCACTGGGGTTGATTACGGCGCATATTTCACCGAGAAATACAACCACCTGGTGACCGACGGCAGCAACAGCGAACTGGATGCGCTGTATGCAGGCGCTTTCATTGAAGAACTGGATATGCACGACATCGTGGAATGCCCGCAGGCCATCATGGCGCTCAAGGGCTACCCGGAAGGCGGCTGCGGCATGAACTACACAGATGTCACTGACCTGAAGAATATGTACAACAGCCTGGTGGAAGGCTCCAAGAACCACCTGCGCGCCTATGTCGGCCAGATCGAAGCAGTGACCGGTGTGCCCTATGTCGCGCAATACCTGCCGCAGGCCACGGTGAACCAGATTTTGGGCCGCTAAGAAAAAACGGTAGATTATCCGTTCTCCCTCGAATAGCCGTGGACTTTTCGCAAGTTCACGGCTATTTTTTTATCTCTCGCCCCTGGAGGAAAACACCATGCGCCTGGCTTTCTTGATTCTGCTCGGCCCCTTGCTATTGCCGGCCCTGCCGCTGCCGGCGCAAGAACTGCCGTCAGCGGTACTAGACGCGGATCACGACGGGGTGCCCGACGGCCACGATCAATGCCCGGACACACCACAAGTGCAGAAAACCGATCCCCAATCCACATACGCGCCGCTGTTTGACAAGGAACAACTGAGTCCTGAACCCGCGAGTGTGGCGGTGGACGCAACAGGCTGTCCGCGCGACACGGATCACGACGGGGTGGCGGATTACCTGGATTTTTGCCCGGACAACACTCAGGAAGAACTCTCCGCTGGGATTCATCCCAACGGCTGCCCCAAGCACAGCGACAGCGACGGCACCCCGGATTACCGCGACAAGTGCCCGGACACGCCGCGCGGCGTATCAGCCGACCGCTTCGGTTGTCCGGTGGAAAAAAAGCCCTAAACACCGGGGACATGTGGCGCAGTCACCACCGGGCCGAGGCCCGGACGCCTTCGCAGCGTCTCGGCCTATCCATTTAGGGCGAGACGCCCTTATTCCATTGTATGATAGCCTACCCTTCACGCCGTGTGCAACTTTCTCATGGCTTCGACAATAGCGCC
>Ga0209575_10001259_pt1 | contig 10678 bp, 8 predicted proteins | sample Medcelwee11metaG_FD_187172 | JGI IMG/M metagenome (GOLD analysis project Ga0209575, IMG submission 187172) | Freshwater pond sediment microbial communities from the University of Edinburgh, under environmental carbon perturbations - Medium... | ecosystem: Environmental > Aquatic > Freshwater >...
CTAGGATACCTAAAATCATACCAACTAATGGAACCCAGAACAAAAATAAGCTGATTATCCCTAAGACTAAACTTGCAATCCCAAAACCATTATTTTTTGTTTTTTTCACAAACATATTTCTTTCAGAATATTATATAAATATTTCGAATATCAAAATTGTTTGTGCTTTTCCGAAACTGCTTTACCTCGTAGCTCATTCCACACTTGTCAATGCTATTCGAGTTAATGAGTGAGAACGGGCCCTTGACAAAAGATTCACCAGCGCGTCCAGAGTTCCACCCGAACATTTAAATATCCTCTCCGCGTCATTAGGTCGTGAGGCATTAACGATGATCGTCCGCATCTCCCAGAGGATAACGGTAGTCCGGTCGCAGAAACCTGCGAGAAAGAACCTGAATGAGGACCTGCAGTGGCTCGCGACCTCCCTTGGACTCTTCAACCTGCGCGACAAAGAGCGCTCCATGTTCCGTGTCTTCATCGAGCTCCTCAAGGCGTCAAAGAAAGGGAACGCGCTTTCTTCTGATGAGCTGGCAGAGAACCTCAAGCTCTCCCGCGGTACTGTCATGCATCATGTGAATAAGCTCATGGAGATCGGCCTTGTCGTCAATGACCGCAAGAAATATCTTCTCCGCGTCAGCAATCTCTCTGCCCTCATCGACGAGCTAGAGATGGATTCAAGGAGGATCTTCCGCGAGATGCGCGAAGTGGCTGGAGACATCGACAAATATCTGGGGATGTAGGCCGCGCTTCTCAACCAATTCACTTAGAGGTCGCTTTACCAACAACCTAAGCTCGTCAGCAGCATATTGGAGGAAAGACACATGAAAGCTGAGTCACGATCGACCCAATTCTTTTTTAATATCAGGCCTCGCTACATGCCTATCGTTCGCTGCGAGAGAGCTCAATAATCGATCGGCCCATTTTTCAAAGAGCAGGCGGATGCTTCTTCACTTAGTCCATTTACTTAGATCCTGTTTTTACCGCAAACAGGTTACGCCAACAAGGAAACACACAAAGAAAACCTGTTTTTTACCGGATGGGATTGTGACTCACGATACCTTTTTATATCAATCCCCCTGGAGAGCGCTTGACCCAGGAAGAAAGACGGATAATGTAAAAAAAATGAAGATTACTCACCTCCCGAATGAGAAGAAAAATGATTCTTGAGTGGAGTTGTTTCGAAAAACTTGACATCAAGAGTGTGATAATCCGGGAAGAGTAGGAGTGATGGGTCGACCGCGCTGAAGCGGGGATGGTGATAAGATGTTAGAAATCAAAGGGAATTCACTCTACCTGATAAAAAAATATATCCTCACCAATTACAATGAAGAATTCTACCTGAAGCTCATTGGGAAATGCGATCCGTCGGTGCAGAAAACACTCAAAGAACCGATCCTTTCAAATAGAAACTATCCCGGGATGGCTTACTTTGGGCTCATCACCGCTTTTTTCAAAGCCGAGGGAAAGGAAGAGTTATACAAGATGTGTGAATTTAAAGTGAATAACCAATTGAATTGGCTCTACAAGACCTTGATGGCAGTCACCCCCTGGAAGATGTTCGTTACCAATATACAGATGATCTGGAGCATCCACTTCAACGAGGGCAAAGCTGAAGGGAGATTTACCGGTGACAATTCTTTTGTGCTCCACCTCTCAGGGATCGAAATGAATGATGTGGTTGGAATTCATCTGTCCCACTACATGAAGATATTTTTTGAAAAGGCATCAGGTAAGAGAATAGAGGCAGACCACAAGCTCATTGACAAGACTCACCTTGATATGATCTATACAATCGGGGATCCGATAGGTGCATGAAGCATCCCTTTTATGGTTTCACCCAGGAACTTTGTCGATGGGAGTGGATCATTGGCTCTCTGGATTGACGTTACAGATGCGCGGAATGATAAGGATTGCTTATCGAGGACAGGTTGGATGGGCATATCACTTCCATCATACTCACCGATGAGCCAGGAAGATGGCTGTGGAGATGTCGATAGAAAAATTGGAAAAGCGAACATAGACATTTCAGGCAGGGAATGAAGAAAACGGAGGGGTCAAAATGGTGAAGATCGCTATTGCGAGCGATGACAGGAAGAAGATATCAAATCATTTCGGGAAAGCGAAAGGGTTCGTCGTTGTCTTGCTTGATAAGGACAAGGAGACAGGGAGAGAGTATCGGGAGAATGCCGGACGGAATTCTGGTGAGTGCGGGAGCTGTGATCATCATTCGATGATCCGCAATGTGAAGGATTGCGGCTTTGTCATCAGCCATGGGATGGGTCAGAAGATATTTATCGATCTAGTCGATGAGGGGATAGTCCCTATTATTACTGATGAAGAGACTGTTGAAGGGGCTCTTGTGGCTTTTAGGAATAAGTCAATCAGTAACCGACTCGAAAGATTGCATTGATGACCAATCGGAGCCGTAGAATATCCCAACATTGGCGCCCTCTGGTCACAGTTCCGAGATTGGGTGTACCGTTTTTGGTCGCTTTTCTCTGGATCTGCATTATACTCAGATCCATAGGTGCAAGTAATGGGCTTGAATACTAGTTCCTCTGACATTAGGTTAAGAAATATCATTTGAGCACCGTGGCACAGGTCGTCGTTTGGGAACCAAGGAAACCCTTACGAAAAAAAGAGATTATTGCTTCAAAAATTCTATTGACTTGAGAATGATGCTTCAGTGTTCCCTGACAGTCCCTCTATTGAGTTTCGTGATGCTATTGACCTGCCTGGCATTGGCGCGCGGGTGAATCTAAACATAAAAAAAAAAAAAAAAATCAATACCAATACCTGGGGTACCATTCATCATCCTTGAATGGCAGCTCTACCTCTCCCACTTCCACACTGAGGTCATCAAGGTCGTTCATGAGGATGGTCTTCGATGAGACGGTATAGAGGACATCATCCATGAAGAGCGCACGCCTGACCGCGCTTGGCGATGTATAATACCAGTAATCACTCCTCTCGTTCCCGTCCTGGTGGGTGACTTTCCCTTTCACAGAGAATCCGTCTTCTGGGGTGAGCGAGAACACATAGGCACCCTGCCAAATCTTCTGCTGGTAGTAGCCGTATCTGTCGCTGTAATACCTTTCACCTTTCACCTCGCGGACCGGTATGACAAGGAGATCCTTCTCTTTGTCGAAGAGGAATGCCTTATGGTCATAGAGCGCTTCTGAATCGGTCCCGGATTCGCCTATCTCATATTTGTCGAGAAGTTTTGGGCTTGTGACATCCGATACGTCGAAGAGCGCGAGCTTGACCCCGGCGGTCGATACCCCTCCCCATTCATTCGCTTCGGTCTCCTTCCCTATCCCGATGATGTGGTCTTCGTCATACGGGTGGAGGTAGTCAGAGTATCCTGGTATCTTGAGCTCTCCCAGGATCTTCGGTTTAGTCGCGTCCGAAAGGTCTATCACGAAAAGCGGGTCTATCCTCTTGAAAGTCACCATGTAGAGCCTGTCTCCGATGAACCTTGTCGAGTAGATCCTCTCGTCAGGGGCGATGTCCTCGAGGCTTCCGACCTGCTTCATGGATGCGTCAAGCACGAAGACGTTATTGTACATCTCGCTCTTGCCTGACCAGATCTCTGTGGTGGTAGCGACCCTGAGGTTTCCTGAGTGCTCGTCCATGGAGAACTGGTTGAGGAGATATCCTTTGACCTCCCCTCTCGCTACATAATCGATCTTCCCTTCATCGATGCCGATCTTGTGGATGATGGTCTTCCTTCTCTCCGCTTCGATCTTCGCTTCATATTCATCGACAGCTTCCTCGATGTCTTCAATGAGGCTGATCTTCTCGCGTTCATCCATCCCGTTGTACATCTCCTCAAGGATGGTGGCTATCTCATCCCATTGCTCATAATCCTCGCTTGATCCTGCCTTGACGGCATTGATCTTTGATTGGGTCTCAGGAGGCAGCAGAGGGATGACCACTTCAAAGAAGCGTTCCTTCTGATGTCCGTCATAATACCTCCAGGGCAGGTTCTTCTGGTAGGCGATATAGATGTTGTCTGTCGAGACATAGAGGGTGTTCGAATAGCCGAGCATGAAAGTCTTTGCGTTGATATCATCATCCTCTTTGATATTGAATGAAGCAACGGTGTTGAACTGATAGTTGTCTTCAGGGTTGTCGAAGTAATACACCTCTGGTCTCACCATGATGTCCCCTGTGCCCTTGATGAACGGCAGGTCGATGTCATGATAATAGTAGTTGACCCCTTCGTTCACCACGAAATAGACATAATCCCCTATCATGCGCGCCTGGAAGAAATTTCCCCGGATAGTATAGTCCTGGACAAGTTCAGGGTCTGTCCTGTCAGCGATATCATAGAGATACGCATGGGTCACCTGGCTCCATTGAGGCCTCGGCGCGAAATCGTATTCAGCGATGATCGGGAACTCATCCGAATCGGTCGCGAAGACGACGAGCCTGTCCCCATTGACAAAGATATTCTGCGGGGATCCCTTGATAGGTGTCTCTGAGACGATCTCAGCGTCCTTTGCCGGGAATGCGTCCACTATGACAAGGATATCACCAGTGATGGTATAGATATAGTTCCCGTCGTTCTTGACGATATCTGCTTCATCCACCCCCTTGACCTGGACATTGGTCTGGGAATAGGTCGTGGCTGTCCCGCTGTCAGATCCACCTGCAGTCGGCGCTGCGGAAACCTTGGCCATCCCATCCATCGCCACCATCTCTGCGACGATCCCTCCTGATCTCATGGAGCTGCCGCTTAATGAGGAAGAGGTTCCTGCTTCCTTCAGGTAGCTGAGGAGATCGGCTTTCGTTTCGAACTTCTTCAGTCCGTCTGTCGTCTCTGATCCCGTCTCTCCTGTCGTTACTGGCGTCGTGACAGGGGTTTTTATCGTTGGTGTCTCAGCAACCTGTGTGCAGGCGACAAGCAGCGCTGCCACGAGGACGAAAACAGACAGTAATATGATATTCTTTTGTTCCATAGGTCATCACCTATAGCCCATCTATTCTTCAGTATATAAATAACCTTTCTTTAGTTCGAATAGGGTTGAAGGTATAAAGGGATGTAATCCGTCGGTGGGTTCGATGATGGCCAAGCAGAAATCATCCGAAAATCATCCGATAGTTATCAATCGAAATCGCCCACCACCGGTCACAGACCGGTGGCATGCTCGCCCTGAGGGGCTCGGGGCGATTTCTCAGACTCTGATTTTTCCACTAAAAACATCAGTGAAACACTGGTGGAAAAATCAGATTCTAACCCCTGAAGGGACTACTAAGGTCGATCAGTCATGACGACGTGTGGGCGCGAGGGCATACAGAGGTCTCCTTAGGTCCGCATCATCGGAAAGTTTGATGGTGAAACTATGGTTGTTCTTCAGAAATCCTTTAAGACCGGGATTGAGGGATTCGAGTTCATGTTGAGGGAAACCGGTCTTATCTGAGATCAAAGGTAGCGAGTCTTTCGGGAGGACGAAATAGATCCCGTTGCCATTCTGTAAAGGAGTGTTCAACACATTGACATATTCGAGGACATTCTTCCCCCTGGGAATACCATTATTCCGGTCTATCATCCCCGGGCCGGAATGGTACCTGGCCATGGCGAGGGCATGGTCTGCAACAGAAACATTCTTCCCGTCCTCCGGCCTGAGGCAATACCTGAAATAAGCGAATCCTTTCAGGAGGTTGTAATCCCCCCTTTTCCTGCTCAGTTCGAGGTCCTTGCTTTCAAGCGCATCGATGATGTTCACGACATTGTGGTAAGTCTTCCTGTCTGAATCGAGATCTGCCCGGATCTGCTTGAGACTTCTTGCGAGGCTTTGTGCCTGTTCACTGGGAACGTTTTTCATCTTCGATAGTGCCCCAGCTATTTTTGATTCTCCCCCGCTGATGCTCTTTTTGAGCGCTCCTTGCATCTCATAGAGGTCAGAGAGTGAAGTGGCATGCTCTCCCATCAGCTTGCGTATCTCCCTGAAAACAGGACTGTTCCTATCACTGGCAAGGTCTTCGAGGACGATCCGATTCACATAGAGGGCTGTACCAGGGAGAAGTTGGGCGATACCCTCTGCAGGAGGGTTGGCATTGGAACGGAGGAGATGTCCATTCTTGTCTCTATGTTTGAATCCTGATTCCTGATCGAACTGTGCTTTCATGAGGCCATAAGGTATCCCTTCTTTTTCGCAGAGGAGCCCCAGATACCCTTCTAGATCGTGTTCCCCAGGAAGTTTTTTTTTCATCTGGACAATGAACCCATCAAGGAATTTTTCCTTGTCTCTCGTGTAGCTGTCGATGATATCATCAACCCTTTTTTCGAGGGGTTTATCCCTGATCCACTTATTCGGCACTGAGGGATCAAGCGCTGGAGGGATTATGTTTTTATTAGCAGGTTTATCCTGAGGAAGCTGATTGAGATGGTAACCGATACTGATATAATCCCGGTTTCGCTGATTGCCTTTTCCGATATCCTTAGATGGTCTTTTTTTCTGCCTGTCCATATCGGCTTTTTGGACCGGGGATTGCAGCATGTTCGGCCAGTAAGCCGCTTCCTTCAATCCATTCTCTGAAGCGACCAGGCTGAAATAGACCATGCTCCCAAGCCCGGCGACGAATGATGCGTCCCTGAGAATATCAACTATCCCTGTCTTTTTTTCCTTTCTTCGTGTTTGAGCCAATTGGTAGGGGTCTTTCATGTTGTCGTGCGGAGTCCAGGATGGAATATCCAAGATGGAATAAGTCTTCTGAGAGGCGAAGTTCAGGTTAGGTTTAAATATCTTTCGTTGATAGTCACGTATTAGTGGTAATGTTATGTGCTCCTTCATCTACTACACCCAAGTGCTCAAAAGTGTTTAAATAAGCACTCCTGGAAACATCCTATGAAGCAAAGGCATTGCCATGGCAGAACTGAAACGGGTCCTTTCCTACAAGGTCATCCTCCTCATCGTCATCAACTCCATCATGGGGACAGGGATATTCTTCCTGCCAGCTCTGGGAGCGAAGAAAGGAGGGCCGGCATCCCTCATCTCCTGGGTGATCTTTTCCCTCATTTCAATCTATATCGCCATGTGCTTCGGCGAGCTCACCTCCATGTATCCGCGATCAGGAGGGGTCTATGAGTTCTCCAAGCAGGTGTACGGAAGGTTCGGCTCATTCCTCATCGGGTGGACCAATCTCATCACCGAGAACCTGACAATCGCCATGCTCATCCTCGGAGCGATACGCTACCTTGTCCCGGCTGGCCCCCCTGTCCTCAGTATTGCGGTCTCGATCGCGCTCATCTTTGCATTCTCTGCCATCGCCTACCGGGGTATGCAGGTATCAGCGACCATGCTTGTCACCTTCTCTTTGATCACTATCGGCACCATTCTCGCAATAATCATCCCGGGGTTCTTCACCTTTGACGCGGGGAATCTCACCCCTTTCATCCCGTTCGGAGGGATATCGATATTCCTCACCATCTTCTTCATCGCCGAGACCTTCTTCGGATGGGAATCACCGACGTTCCTCGCAGGAGAGGTGAAGGACGGCGAGAAAGTCATGCCAAAGGCACTCATCCATGGGACAATCATCATCTCCCTCATATCGCTCGTCTTCGTCTTCGTCTCCATGGGTTCATTGGGATGGGAAAGATTCGCTGACGCCCCTGCCCCCATCTCAGCTATAGCAGGCCTCATTTACGGACCAGCAGGGGTGAAGGCATTCTCTCTTCTCGTCTATCTGGCGATAATCGGTTCAGTCGCTTCTTGGGTCGTCTCAGCGCCCAGGCTTATCCTCTCCATGGCTAAAGACAGGCTTTTCCCTTCCAGGTTCCAGGCGATCCATCCCACGCTCGGCACTCCCTACAAGGCCATCATCCTGCAGTTCCTGATCTCCTCAGCATTGATTATCGTCGGAGCGGGGTCATACTATACTCTCCTGCACCTCCTCGTTCCCCTCCTCATCATGATGTACTGCATGGTCCTCCTCTCTGTCGTCATCCTCAGGTATAAGAAACCTGACCACCCCAGGCATTATCGGGCGCCGCTAGGAAAGACAGGCCCTATCATCATCATCGTCATCTTCCTCTCGCTCCTGCTCTTCTGGCTCATGGACGATCCTACTTCTATCGACACCCTTCTTTTCGCGTTATCACTTGTTGCGCTCGGGATACCCCTCTTTTTCCTGCTCGAGGTCTATTATGATCCCACATCGGTGCGGCGTTTCGACAACATCTTCGCTTATGTGGCGCTCTTCACTGAACGCATCATGGTACCGAAAAAGGTCAGGGAGGAGATCATCAGGCTCATTGGTGACTCGAAAGACAAGAAAGTCCTGGAGTTCGGCTGCTCTGTCGGGACATTCACCTTGCGCTTGGCTGAGGCCGTAGGCAAGGGAGGCAGGGTATATGCGACTGACATCTCAGAAGTCAATGTGGCGATCGCGAAAAAGCGATTCGAAAAGAGGGATACCCCTCATATCGTCACCATCCATGACCGCCACCATGCCGTGAGGGTCCATCCCGATGTCCCCATCGTCGATAACGTCGTCGGGATAGCGACTCTTGGATATGTGCAGAATATCAGGGACGTCCTCCTCCATATGAACAGGAGGCTGCCAGTCGGAGGGAAGGTCTGCTTTGTCGAATACGACAGGTTCTTCCATTTCCTCCCGACTGTCGATTGGCTCTCGCTCGACCAGAGGATAACGCATTATTTCAGGGATTCAGGATTCAATGTGCGGGTGGAGCGCAGGCGTGGTCTGCTCTGGGAGAATATCTACATCTATGGGACTAAGCAAAGGGAAGTGCAAAGAGAGATATCCTTTGATCCTGATAAGCTCGTTTGAAAGTTTCCTCTTCATTTTACCAAGAAACATCGCTTGAGCATCGCTCCCTCCCGTGGCGCGGGTCGGCGGTGGGGTTGGGCCCTCCGGGCTACCGCCGTAGGACATTTTTTCGAAGGAAAAATGACCGTCCGCGCCTGGGGAGGGAGGGAGTGATGCGTTGAAGCAACGGCAGAGCATTCTGAAGTTCAAATGGTATCGAGACGCAATTTGGACAACGATTGACGAGAATCACCACGAACGTGCAAACGGGCCTCCTGATAGTAAAATTATTAAATCAGGAAATGGTCATCCTATAAGGTGATATTCATGGATGGATTCAAGACAATCGATGATTTCCGTTTCAAAGACAAGCGCGTGCTCCTCAGGGCAGAATTCAATGTCCCCCTCGATAAGGATCTGAAAATTTCAGAGGATAGCAGGATTGTCCTCACCTTGCCGACCATACGTCGTATCCTTAAAGACAAGCCGAAGAGACTGGTCATCATGGCGCATCTCGGAAGGCCGAAAGGGAAGAGGGTTCCTGAGATGAGCCTTGCACCAGTCGCCCGCAGGCTCTCTGAGCTCCTCAAGGAGCCTGTCGGGCTCGCGAATGACTGCACTGATAAAAAACTCCCCCCAGAAAGGGTGGTTCTCCTCGAGAATCTCAGGTTCCATGACGAAGAGAGCAAAGGCGACCCGGAATTCGCCCGGATCCTCGCGGGACACGGGGACATCTATGTGAATGACGCGTTCGGGGTATGCCACAGGAAAGACGCCTCAGTCGCGCACATCCCTTCATTCCTTCCATCAGCAGCCGGATACCTTGTCCGCGACGAGATTTCGGGCATGTCATCGATCATCGATGATCCAAAACGGCCATACGCGTTCCTGTTCGGGGCTTCGAAACTCGACAAGATCGATCTCCTGGAGCGCATGCTGGAGCGCTGCGATCATGTCCTCATGGGTGGAGCGATCGTCTTTACCTTCCATAAAGCCCTCGGCCATGAGGTCGGGAAGAGCCTGGTCGATGACGGGAATCTCAACCTTGCGCAGAGGCTCTATGCCAAGCACAAGGACAAGATCATCCTTCCAGAGGATTTCGTCTGCGCCCCTTCCATGGACGCGATATCCCCGGCGAAGATATGTCCTTCCGGCAAGATCCCCAAAGACCTGATCGGGCTTGATATCGGGCCTGCGACAGTGAAAGCCTTCAAGAAAGCCCTCAAGCCATGCAAGACCGTCGTTTGGAATGGGCCTATGGGGGTCTTCGAAATCGACAGGTTCGGTATAGCGACCGAAGAGATCGGAGGATACCTTGCAGGGCTCAAAGCGAAGACTCTTGTCGGTGGAGGAGACACCGTGTCGGCATTGAAGAAGTATAGCCTTACCGGGAAATTCACCCACGTCTCAACAGGAGGAGGCGCATCCCTCATGTTCATCCAGGGGGAAGAGCTGCCGGGGATATCTGCGCTCAAGGAGAGCGCAAGGCGCTTCAGCGCTTCCTGAAAAGGGCTGAAAAGAAACGCTTCAGGCTGTAGCCTGACTTGAGGCTGCCTTCAGGAGCCCCTCCGGGAGGGATGAGGGGGTAATCCTTCAGGAGGTGCTGGATCCTGTTTGACGCTGTCTCGATGAGAATATTATATTCCAGCGAGAGATCATCTCTCACGATGGGAGGAAGGCCGAGATCCCGTGAAAGGTTGCTGTAGAAATCCAATCCGATTGTGAACGATTCATCAGGGTCTTTCTTCAGGATGGGGGCTTTCAGTATCCGATCATCCCTGTTCAGATGGTCTGCGAACATAAGATAGAGCCTTGTCAGGCCTTCCCTCCTCCCTTCAGTCGGCAGATCCTTGTAATCCGGGAACACCACATGGGCGTAGCGGACCACATAGGCGAA
>Ga0209575_10001260_pt1 | contig 10676 bp, 9 predicted proteins | sample Medcelwee11metaG_FD_187172 | JGI IMG/M metagenome (GOLD analysis project Ga0209575, IMG submission 187172) | Freshwater pond sediment microbial communities from the University of Edinburgh, under environmental carbon perturbations - Medium... | ecosystem: Environmental > Aquatic > Freshwater >...
ATGTGTTCGGCTGCATACTGGATAGGCGCTGCGGCTGATAAAATTTATTGCAGCCCTACAGCAGAGGTCGGCTCTATAGGCGTCCTTCTTACCCATTATGACAAGAGCGGAGCAGACGCCGCAGCCGGCATCAAAAGAACCATGGTAACCGCAGGGTCATATAAGCGTATTGCCGGTGACAATGCTCCCCTGACTGTTGATGGGGCAGAGTATCTGCAAACCATGGTTGACGCCATTTACAGCATGTTTGTCGATGATGTGGCGCGCTTCCGCGGGGTATCTTCTGATGAAGCGCTCTCGAATATGGCAAACGGCCGTATTTTTATCGGCAAGGCAGCGGTTGCTGCCGGGCTGGTCGACGACATAGCGACACTAACCGATGTTATCAAAACAACTGGAGGTATTGCAATGAACTACGAAACATTGAAGGCAGATCATGGTGATCTGTATAACCAGATTCTTGCAGAAGGCGCCGCAGCAGTTGATGTGGCGGCAGGGGAAACCGCAGCGGCAGAGGCAGCAACAGCAGCAGAGCGCGGCCGCGTGGCCGAGATCATGGCCCTTGGCGGCCCGGCAGACATCACCGTAAAGGCTATTGCCGAAGGCATGAGCCCCTTTGATGCCAGCAAAGAAATCATCACAGCTATCAAGGCAGGCAAAGCAACCGACCTTGCGGCCCTGGCCGAAGCAGCACCTGCCGCAGTCGGCGCAACGGTCGAGACCGTTTCAACCGGCCCCGTGCTGTCTGTCGAAGAGCAGGCGAAAAAGGATTTTGCCGAAAAGCCTGAGCTGCGCACGGAGTTCCCCTCCGAGGCAAGCTATGTGGCATTTGCCAAAGCCGATGCCCTGGGCAAGGCAAAAATACTCAAGAAGTAACCCCGCGGCTTTTGCCGTGAAAACATAACCATAATCCGGAGGACCATACCATGACGACATTAGCAGTAAACGCTCCCCGCAAGTTTGAGCTCGGGGAATACACCGATATACCGGTTATCGCATCCGACATTATCTATGAAGGCGGCGCAATCGGTATTGTTGACGCAACCGGCCATGCGCGGCCCCTTACCAGCGCAGACCGCTTCGGCGGCTTCTGCACCAGCAAGGCAGACAACAGCGCAGGCGCTGCAGCGGCCATCAATGCCCGGGCCTGCTACAAAGGGCAGATCGAGCTGCCAGTAACCGGAGCGGTCATCACAGACGTGGGGCAGCCTGTGTATGCACAGGATGACAATGCTTTTTCCTTCACCCCTGTTGCCGGCGTGTATATCGGCCGCGTGGTGCGGTTTGTGAGCGCAGGCTATGTGGTAGTTGCGTTTGACGCTTTCTCCGGCGTCGATCCCTATGCCACCAAGGGCCTGAAAGAAGCACTGGGCGCATCCACAAAAACCCTTGATGCGCAGGACAGCGGCAAGTGCATCTGCTGCACCGTCACCACGGTAGTGACCCTGCCGGCGGTTGAGGGAGCGGCAGGCATCACCCTGCTGAACGTCGGGCCTTTCGGCACCGTGCAGATCTCTGCAGATCCTAATTCCTCCGACATGATCGAAGGACCAGATATTTCCGCAGCCGACAACAAGGATATCATCAACACGCTGGCAACGGCGCGGCGCGGCGACTATATCACCCTTGAGTACAGCGACAGCAACGGCTGGGTGATTACCGACATCCGCGGCACCTGGGCAAAGGAATAGTTCTAAAATCTACGGGGCCGGGTAACGCCGGCCCCTTCACTAACACATAATTTTCCGAATACGGAGGTACACATGGGAACTGAAAGATACACAGGAATATCAAGCCGGGCAGTTATCGGCATGATGTATGAGGCTTTCGAGGCAGAAGCGGCCGCCAAAAACTGGCTTGCCATGGTCGGAATGAAGTTTAATTCCGATCAGTCCAGCGAGATTTACAAGTGGCTGGGCAATGCCCCTGCCATGCGCGAGTGGATCGGCGGACGCCAGGCAAAAGGCTTGCTTGAAAACGGTTTCACCATCACGAACAAAACCTTTGAGAGCACGCTTGAGGTGCTGGTCGATGACCTGCGCCGCGACAAGACCGGCCAGCTCCGGGTGCGCATTGCGCAGCTTGCCAAGCGGGCAACCACGCACTGGAAGAGCCTTATTTCAACGCTCATCCTGAACGGAGAGACCGGCGTGTGCTATGACAGCAAGTATTTCTTTGCCGCCGATCATGTCGAAGGCGACTCCGGCGCGCAGAGCAATCTGCTGTCTGTCGACATTTCGGCCCTGCCCTGCCAGGTGCATGGCGCCATCACCTTCCCTTCACCTGAAGAGGCAAGCCAGTGCATCTTCCAGGCTATCTCTAAAATTCAGGGCTACAAAGACGACCAGGGAGAGCCCATCAACGAGGATGCCAGCCAGTTTCTGGTCATGTGCCCGCCCTCGCTGTATGCGCCCGTGCATGCTGCCTGCACCAAAACGCAGTTTGCCTCCGGTTCCGACAATATCCTGCTCGGAGACGGCTTCCAGCTCACCTGCGCGCAGAACAGCCGCCTTGCAACCCAGACGGCATCGCTGCACGTATTCTGCGCTGACAGCCCTGCAAAGGCCATCATCCTGCAGGAAGAGGAAGCCCCGAGCGTGTCGGCTATTGCCGAAGGGTCCGAGGAAGAGTTCAAGAATAACCGGCACCTGTACGGCGTAAAAGCCATTCGCAATGCCGGGTATGGCTACTGGCAGATGGCCTGCAAAGTGACCATGACCTGAGAGTGTAACGGCTGATCAAAGGGGCGGGCAACCCGCCCGCCCCTTTTTTTTTAAAGGATACCATGAGCCTTCAAACCATAGCAGCAGCAGATGTCGATTTTGCCTACACCGACTGGGGTATCGCCGCCACCTATGTGCCGAAAACCGGCACGTCGAAGGCCTGTACCCTGCTTCAAGATCAGAGCAAGTCTGCGGTTGAGGTGTACATCATGGCCGGCGCAAGGCTTGCACTTGTGAGGGTTCGGAAATCAGAAGTGCCTGCGGTGAAGGTGCAGGAAGATAAATTCACCATAAGCGGATCGAGCTGGCGCATCAATACCATTATTGATGGCGAGCTGGACCCGCTGGAGTTGGTGCTTGAAATAAGCAAGGTGATTTAACGATGCCCGTAACCATCGACATGACAGCCCTTGACAAGCTCCGGACCCTGGGGGCTGAAGGCCTTACGGCTTGCGATGTTGCGGTTAAACGTACAGCCCGTAAGAGCCGTCCGGTTATTATATCTGCTGTCGCCGGATATTATAAGGTTGCTGAAAAAACCATTAGCAAAGCAATCAGAATACCGCGAACGGCAGAGCGTCTTGTAGCCGATGTAAAAATTTACGGCGACCGGTTGCCTTTGATGGGGTTTACTCCTCAGCCGAGCGAACCATTTACCGGCGGGATCAGGCCAAAGAATATAACAATTGATATTAAATATGCGCGGGTGGCTCTGCACCAGCGTCCCGATCATGCCGGGCAGTTTGCCTTTATTGCAAGAATGGCAACCGGACACGTGGGTATTTTCAGGCGAACGGGTGTTTTCGGGAGAGTGCCAAAAGCAAACCCCCTGATTACACAAACCGAAAGCGGTTTTAAATTAAACGCTGGGAAAACTGCGAGGCTTGAGCGGATTGCCGAGATGTACACGGTTGGGTTGCCCAACATGGTTATATCAAAAACAGTGTATGCGCATGTGTCCGAGGCTTTAACCAGCCTGTTACACGCTGAGGCAGAGACAGAATACAACAAAACGGTTAAGGCTATTTTTAAGGGGTGGGCTTCGTAATGGCAGAGAGAACGGCAGCGCGGATAAATTTGCTGACAGGTACGTCTTTACTTGCTGCGGCCTGCTCTACCGCTGTAACTTCATCATCTGACCAGCGTACCTGCAGGCTGACCTTGCGGCGTTTTGCTACAGATGTAGAGCCTACGGGCCGGCCTCGTTTTTTTGGTTCATTATTCATAATCGCGCACCGTTACAAAGCGGGGCTGAAAGGGCAGGCCGCTGCTGGTGAGTTCAGTATAGCGGAACGTGATCTGTTTCCCGGCCTCAATCAGAGCCCTGCTTTTTTTGGCAATGCTGCCGCCCAGTTTTATGCGCTTTCCCTGCCACAGGCAGTGCAGGGAATTGCCGATAAGTTCAAGGGCTTTGGCCTCATCGTCAATAAAGTTTTTCATTTTATATTCTGTGCCATTGGGATCTGTCAAAACAATACCCTCTCCGCCGGCAGCGGTTACGGTTTCAAAAAAACGCTGAGCGGCATCAGTGCTTGTGCAGCGGGTGTATTCAATAATCCGGCAGACGGGGCTATGAATTACGGCATGAAAAACCATAATACATATGGCCGACCAGTCGCCGCCATTTTGAACGGTATTTTTAATGGCCTCAAAACCTGCTCCGGGTATATAGAGCTCGCCACGAAAAGGCATGCCATCCGGCAGCTGATCGGTAAAGCTTTTCGGGGCATTAAAAATATTGCCGTTTTTGCTGCGCAGCAGGTAGCCGGTCCAGTGGCAAAAAATCCCGTTGTATTTTTCGCTCATCAGACAGCCGGTTACATTGGTTTTAGGTGTGTATGTTTTCATACCTTTTTAATAGGTCATAAAACATTATTTGTCAATACTTTTTTATTATAAAAAAATGAGCAAAATGTACGACAGCCTGACGGCAAAACTTAAAGAACTTCTGGAGGGGATCGATGCACCTCCTGCCCCTGAGCCCGGCGACCCTGAGCCCACGCCGCCCGTGTACGAAAACACGGTGGCCGAAGTGGTAGACGATGTAATACCCGCTGAGTCTATCGGCAAGCCCGGGATCTTCATGGCAGCCCCGCTGGTCGATTATACCGACCGGGCCAGCATGATGGCCGAGGCAGGCGACCGAATTAATCTGTATCTGATAATTGATTCTACCCCTACCGGGCGGCCGCAGCAGGATCTGCGCTCCCTTGAGCGAGACGTGATTAAATGCCTGACCGCTGCCGGGCCTGGCCTGGGGCTTGCCGGCCTTACATTATTCAAGGTACTGAGGGGAGCCAATGCAGACGATGTATTCCCGGCCGGGGATCAACCGGCAGGGTTCAGGCTGCCCTATGCCTGCAGGCGGTTGGAATGCCAGGCGGTATATCAGTTTGCAAAGGCAGACGGAGGATAATGTAGGGTGCGCAGCGCGCACCGGAATTAAATAAAATCAGGGTTTCTGGCGAGGTAGTCGACGACCGGACCGGACGCAAGAATTAAAAGACGGCAATTGAGGTGCCTCAATCATCTCATTTGCCGTCTTTTTTTTGCCCTGAACCGACAACGACCACTAACAATTTTTTGGAGGACATACCCTATGAAGCATTCCGATTACGCAACCCTGAACTGGCTGGCGGTGTCGCTGCTCAGCCGTGAGACGGCGATGAACACCGAGCAGACCTGCGACACCAAACTGCATATTGATAAAAACACCATGGTGAGCCCCAACTTTCGCAATGAGACCGACAAAGACAAGGCCAACGGGTACATGGGGCCTTCCGTAGTGTATAAGCGCGGCAAGACCGCTCAGCTGGGCCTGAACTTCGACAAGCTCATGTTTCATGAGGCGCTGTTGATACTGGCCTATGGCCTGGGCGGTGTGACCACCGTTGCCGCAGGCGCAACAGGCTATAAGCATACCATTATCCCTCTCTCCAGTCGGCTTGATGCCAACCGCAGCCTGCCCACGTTTACAATGGCCGAGAGCCATGCAGAGATCGAAAAGCGGCTCTGGGCATCAGGAGCTGTGAGCGGCTTTAAGTTCAACTTCGGGCTCGACGACTGGCTGAAGGCCACTGCCGATATCGTTTTCTCCGGCAAAAAAACCAGCAACATGACCAAAATTACCACGGCAAGCATTGCTGATTCAGGCGACGCAACAACGGTTGCCCTCACCGACAGCGCTGACAATGACTATGCCGTGGCTGACTCCGACCCCGCCTCGGCTGCCGTGCGCCTTGCAAATATCGATTACGTTCGCGCGCAGCTTAACGCAGACGGCATATGGCACGACGTGGTTGTGACCGCGGCCAGCGCAGCAACCCCTGCCGTGCTCACCATTGCAGCCCCTGGAATCTCAACCGATGACGTGGTGTTTGAGATTTGCTTTAAAGGCACACAGCCTGCATGGGCAACGGCGCCCGCTTTCCGCACAGAGCCCAGCCTATACGTGACTGCGCTCGACATAGTTCTCGGTGGCAAGTTCAACCCCTCTACGGGCCTGGTTGAAGGCGGCCGCAACATGAATGTTGATTTCAAGAGCTTTGAGCTGTCGGCAACCAACAACGGCCAGATGACCTTCGGCCCCAATGGCGGCGCTGACTATGCCAACCAGTACATTATTACCGGGCAGGATTTTGTTATCACCCTTGCCAGGCAGCTCTCCGACCTGCTGCTTGACAACATGGAAGAGGACAACACGCAGTTTGCCGTGCAGGCCCGGGCAGTGAGCGATGAGTTTGAGAGCGGCCATAATTTCGAGCTGCGGCTGTGCTGCCCGCTGTGCCAGGTGCTCGACCCCAAGCGCGGCACCGATAACGACCGGCTCAGCCAGACTACAACGGTGCAGGTGCTGAACGGACATGCCAGCGGCCCAATTGTGGCAACCATCATTAATAAGTGCGCAACGGCGGCTGCATAGCAGGAAACACGCGGGCGCTCCGAGAGATCGGAGCACGGCTGGCAGGCCTTCCCGGTGCTTGCCATGCCGTCCCGCTTTACCGGGAAGAAAAACAGGGGTCAGGTATCAGGTATCAGGGGTCAGCCCTGAACCCCGACCCCCGATCCCTAAACCCTAAATCATACCGGGAGGACTCACCAATGGCATACGATCTTGACCAGGAAACAAGGCGCGTTTCAATAGTGGATGAAACGGCAGACGTAACCGCAACATTCACAATTATTGTGCCCACGCCCACGCAGCGCATTAAGCATCGCAGCGCTCAGCAGAATTTTTTCAACAATAAAAACAAGCTCGATCTTGAAAAGGTTGCAGCCCATTACCAGCGGGTTGCGGCCCGGGTGGTTATCGGGCTCGATCCACCCACGCAAAACGAGGATGGAACCTATAAGAACGACGGCTATATGGCCGGCGGCCTGCCACTCTCTAGCAACCCGAAAGACCCCGGCTATAAGGCCGACTGGCTGGAGCGGCTGCAGGCAAAGCGCGGCCCGATCATCACGGCCCTTATCAATGAAGTGTTCGAGGAGCGTGCCATGATCAAGCCTATGGAGACAACCGGCGCGGATCCGGACGGCGGCACAGAAGCGGGGGCCGCTGAATCAGACGACCCTTTAGCCTGAGCGATCGAATCCGCCGAGATGTACATGCAATTTATTCAAGCCGCGTGTGCGGGCCGGCGGAAAAAGAAAAGTGCGGGTTAAAGCACGGCCAATACCTTGAGTGGGAGTGCCAAAAATGCCGGGAAAAAGAGGACCGCGTTGATGCTCAGGACATACTCCCGCTCACTCATTTTCTGCTGCAGCTCCGCCGGATCATAAAGGGCGGGCCGCAGGTACCGCTTGACACGTTTGATCTTGAGACCTGGGAGCGGCTTGGCATGATCAATGACCTCATAGAAAGTATTCAGCGCAGGCAGCAGGCTGCCATGATGTTTCCGAGATCGATGGGGTTGTAAATGGCAAATGATATCACCATAAAATTGCGCGTCGACGACCAGGGCTCTGTGGTAATCGACCGCTTTGCCTCGGCAAATGCGCGCAAGCTCAGCGGTTTTACCCAGAAGGCAGGCAGCGATCTTGACCGCATGTCGGCCAATATACAAAAAAACTGGGCATCGATCACCGCAGGCGCTGCGGCTATAACCGCCGGGGTGTATCAGCTTAAACAGTATGTCGATGCTTACATGCAGGCTGAGAAGGCCTCCAACAGCCTTGCTGTTGCGCAGGCCAATGCCGGCAGGCTCACCAGGCAATCTGTCCGGGAGCTGCAGGATTATGCCGCAGCTGTGCAGGTAGCGACCGGCGCGGATGACGACATGGTAGTGGCGCAGATGGCCGTGCTGCAAACATTCCGCAGCGTGAATGGCGGCATCAGCATGACCGCAGACCAGCTTAAAAACACCTATTCAGCTGCGGCAGACCTGGCCACTGCCCGCGGCATAAGCCTTGAGGCTGCCGTTATGCTGCTGGGCAAGGCCTTCGCCGGCAACACAACCACCCTTGGCCGATACGGGATAGTCGTATCAGAGACTATACCGCAGGCAGAGAAGTTTCAGGCGGTGCTTGACTCTATCAATGCCAGCGTGGGCGGATCTGCCGCTGCTCAGATGAATACCCACGCCGGGCAGGTGCAGTATTTGGGCGCTGTATATGGCGATGTTGGCGAGCGCATCGGGCAGGTGCTGGTCAAGATAGTAGAGGCAGGGCTCATGTTGAGCAATGCCATGGTGTACGCTTTCTCTGCGCCCCTTGCCAAGCTGTATGAGTTTGGTGCTGCGGTTGATACGGTGCTCTCAAAGCTTCCGCTGGTTGGCGAGTATTTCAAGGGTGAGGCTATTGATGATGCGGCGACCGGGCAGGCCTGGGGCCAGATGGCAGAGAACGCATCTGCCGAGATGGCAAAGCTTCTTGAAATGATTAAAAACTTCGACGATCCCGACTACACCAAACTGTACAAAAACCAGGTGACCGGCCTGGGAGAGATGGGCGATGCGGCCGAGAAAACAAAGAAAAAAACCATGGACCTTGCAGCCGAGATGAAGCGGCTTGAGGATATCATGGGCAAGGCCCGCGATGTGAATGCTACTGCCGGCATGGATGAATGGGCACAGAAAGAATACGAGATCACGCAGCGCTGGCTGCAGGTGATTGAGCAGATGACCGACCAGGCCACAAAGCTTGGCCTGTCTGCCGAAGATATAGCTGCCCGCAGGGTAGAGATTGAAACAGCCCGGCAGAATGAGCTGCTGGATCTTGAGCAGGACCGCCTGCAAAAGGCTGCTGAAGAGCAGACGAAAATGGCAGAGCAGGCCGCTGGCGAGCAGGAAAAATATCTTAAAGAGCAGGAACAGGCCGCACAAACCACTTATGACAATATGGCAGGCTTTTTCCGTTCGGCTTTGACCGAGATGGGAAACGATGCCGGCTCTTTCACCGATATGATCATCAGCAAATTAAAAAACCTTGCCGCTTCTCTGGCTGGCAATGCCCTGGCATCCATGGCCATGAGCGTGCTGGGCTACAGCAACCCCTCTGCATCACAGGGAGGGGGCGGGCTTATGAGCCTTTTTGGCTTTGGCGGGTCAGGCGGATCTGGCGGCATGAGCCTTGGCAATCTGTTCAGCAATGGATCGAGCCTGTACAAGGGCTATGGCATGCTGAGCAGTCTTTTTGGCGGCGGCTCTGGAACGGTGCCCATGAGCGGCCTTGGCTATACACCCCTTGCCTATGACTCTGCCGGCATGGCAACAGGAGCAGCAGGCCAGGCTGGCGGCGGAATGAGTGTGGGCGGTATTGCCGGAGGCGCAGGGTATGCCGCGGCCATAGCTTTTGCCATCAATGCAATCCTTGGCTATGGCAAAGCAAAAGATGCCGGCTTTGATGATATGAAGGGCGATTATGCCGTCTATAGCGGGGCAAAGTCGATAGGCGCATACTCTGCAGGCCGCAGCATACAGAAGGCCACCGGCCTTGGCGGTATGGGCTGGGGCGCAGCGCCCATTGCGTTTCTCGATCCGGGCCTTGCCCTTATGATGGGAACGGACGGCGCTGCCATTGATGAGCGCTTGAAGCAGCAGAAACTTGCAAAGGATTATTACCGCGGCGTGGGCCGGGCGGCCAATGCCGACATAAGCCAGATGAGCCTCGGGCAGTATGTGGCCGGCGGCTCCAGTGTGTTCGGCTCGGGCGCAACCGAGGCGGCCATAGAGATTGGCGGGCTTAAAGGTAAAGACATAGAGCAGCAGCTGCTGAACCTCATTAAAGTGGGCGGCGATTACAAAGACGCGGTTGAACAGATGGGCGGGGCAAGCGCGCAGGCCATAGGGCAGTTCAGCCGGGTGCAGTCAACTATTTCAGTTTTTGCCGCAAGGTCTGCCCAGTGGACCGGCGATGCAGCAGGCCTTGCGCAGCAGTGGCTGCAGATAGGCAAAAATATAAAAGAGCTGCAGATAAAAGAGCTTACCACAAATTTGCAGCAGGGCATTGGCATTTTCTCAAGCACGATCGACAAGCTGCGCGATGTGGGCATGGACGAAAAAGCCTTCAATGAGCTTGTATCTGCAGAGTCCCTGAAATTCCTCACGACCGACACCATGCCTGCCCTGTACGGCGAGCTCACTAAAGTGCGGGAAGAGTTTAAAAAGGCATCAGATGCTGCCAAAGAGTTTGCCGAGCAGGAAGCAGCGGTGAGCGTAAAAGCGCAGATCCTTGCCTCTGATATGCAGCTCACCGAGGCGCAGCTGCTGGCTCTGAAAACCGGCACCGTGAACTCCGACATGATCGCCATGGCGCATGCCCTGGGGTGGACTGATGTGCAGATTACCCTGGTGACGGCAGGCTCGCGTGATCTTGCCACCGTGTGGGAAGCCCTGAGCGAATCCGGCAAAACCCTGCGGGCCGATCTCGACGGCATTGCCGCCATGTATAAAGACGTTGATGCCGACAATATCCCCAAAGCGGCCATGGCCACCTATGGCGCCCTTACCCAGC
>Ga0209575_10001261_pt1 | contig 10673 bp, 8 predicted proteins | sample Medcelwee11metaG_FD_187172 | JGI IMG/M metagenome (GOLD analysis project Ga0209575, IMG submission 187172) | Freshwater pond sediment microbial communities from the University of Edinburgh, under environmental carbon perturbations - Medium... | ecosystem: Environmental > Aquatic > Freshwater >...
ACTGACAAACAGAAGGTTAGCAGTGGAGATCTACTGGCGATCATCGAAAATCCTGCCTCAACGGAAGACATCAAAAGACTATCAGAGATAGTTAATCTGACAATCATAAACGACACTATTATACAAATACCAAGAGATAGTTTCCAACATGATTTTGTTTTAGGTGAGATTCAAACCAACTTTTCATCATTTATTCAGGCTCATACAGATTATCGGAACTTCATCCAATCGAATCTGATCGAGCAGGAGAAAGCGTTGATAAACAAGCAGATAAAAAGTAGAAAAACTTTTATTGCCAATTTACACAAACAACTTGAGAACAAACAAAAGGAATATAAGATAGTACTAAGTGCCTATCTGCGCGAAAAGAAATTGTTCGAGCAGAAAGTTATTTCAGGCTCCGATTTGGAGAAAGCAGAACAAAGTTACCTGAATATCCAACAGGAAATACAGCAGATCCAGACATCAATATCTCAGGAAGACGTTGTATCTTCTGAATTATCAGCATCTTACGATAAGCTTAACGTACAATATACCAAAGAAAAATACCAACTGATATCAAGTCTGAAGTCTGCACTCGACGGATTGAAATCAGCCATTGAGCAATGGCACCACAACTACGTACTGCTTGCACCAGTGTCAGGATCAGTCACTTTCAACAATGTATGGAAACAAAACCAACATGTAGGAATCGGAGATAAAGTGTTTGCTATCATTTCGGATCGTCCGGGAGAAATCATTGCCCGGGTTAAAGTACCGGTCGGAGGATCGGGAAAAGTAATGCCGGGACAAAAAGTGAATATTAAAGTGGTTGGTTATCCCTATCTGGAATATGGTTTGATCCTGGGTAAAACCCGCAATATTTCGATGGTTCCAAACGACAAAAATTACATGGTTGAAGTAAGTATTGATCAAAATCTGATGACAACAAACAAAAAACAGCTTCGTTTTACCGGTGAACTGACCGGAACGGCCGACATCATCACCGAAAATCGGAGCCTTATTGAAAGAATTTTCTCACCAATCAAATATATTTTCACTTTTTCGCAATAAATATCAAAAATATTTTGTGAAAAAACGGTGTTTTTTGTTAGAACTTTGATAAAAGTTTGTGAGAAGTTTGTGAGATTTTTGAAAAATCTGTAAGAAAACCTCTTGAAAGCTTTATTACCACTCAATTTTAACACTTGATCCTGACCAAAAATACCTGTTTTTGGTCTTTTTTATTCAAATAATTCTTCAGGTCCTTGTTCTATTTTTTTCAGGTCTGGCATTTCTTTGGTTTGCGAGTTAGAGAACATCCATTTGAGGTTCTAATATATCGGGTGAGGAAGAAAAATTACGAGAATATATGCTATGCTTTTACTGATTGCAAGGAAAACTCTAACTTAGCGTTGTCGAGTTAATGGGAGGGGCTCAATGCAACGGTGCGTTGCACAAATTTAATTTTTCACATCTCCTTTGTATACTCAAATAATCGGAGTAAAAATTGAATTTAAGATTCATGTCCATAAAAGTTCTTTCTCCCATTCTGCAGGAAAGCCCATTGCACGCAAATCAATATTAGAATATTTTGCAAGTAATGTTTTAAATTTCACTTGAATTTTGTGTTTAGGATTTATTGTATTCATAAAGAAAATAATCATTGATACTATAAAAAAAACTTTGTTATTAAATGGAAGTGTATAACCTGTAGATGGACAGGTATAGGTTGTTTGCTTTAAAAATGGTTGTTTGGGCGACAGTGGTATTACGGGTTGGATTTGCATTTCTTTATTCCACAAACGGGCATGATGCGCACAGATGTTCCTAAGATATACAATACTATGAAGCCATGAAGTAAATACCACTTCAGGTAATCCGAAATAATTGGCAATATCACGCTTATCTCTGCCTGGTGTAAGATAACTGTACAACCTGGATAATGTGCCAAATGATGATACTTCAAGTACCATCCAGCTGGGTGGCATGGGATCTGAGTATTTGTTCTGAAATGCCTTGATAAATTCTTCGTCGCTTCGCTTGTATTCCTGTCCAATATTAGTCAGAGTCTCTGCATGCTTCAACGGTCTTGTGAAGTTTTTTGTATCCTGATACCAAAATGGGCCACGACTATGCGACAGAATATAAATCATTTTTGCGCGCACTGCTATTTCTATCTTTTCGAGTTCTCGTATTACGAGCAGCCTCAGTTCGCTGTCGAACTTATAGATACTAAAGGCTGTATCAAAGGTAGCTTCTGCTTTGAAAATATGATTATGTTTATCTGCCAGTAGTGGATACCAATACCCGCTCAGGCGGTAATAACTTACTGCTTCGAGTAAATGCAATGCTTTTGGTTCGTTACCGACAATTAATCCACGATTTTTGAGTTGCTGAAGTTGAGCGATGTAGGTAAGTGCCGGCTTTGTGTATGGCGCTTTGCTCATGGGCGTAAAAATAAAAAGCTTACCCTAAGCGCGCTGTTCTTACGGGAAGCGGGGCAAGCATGTTGACACAAAGATAGATGTTTTTTTCTCATATTACCAAATTTTTCGGAAATTATTTATGTTAATTCCGGAGTTTCATTCAATTTGATGGTTAAGGATTGGATTTATCGGCGGTAAAATTAATACATTATTTCCTCTTTATCAACTTTGATGGTGATACTGATATCGCATTTTGCGACATCAAAGCAGATTTCACAAAGATTATCACGCCGGCATCGCCTGCCACACTTTACCATTCAGCATTTTACCATTAGCATGTTTATTTCGTTTCACGCCATCGCTGCCCCAGGTGCCCCATTGTTTGAAGAAGAAGGTCGAGCCTTGTTTCTCGCATTGTGCCTGAATTTGCAATACCCAATCTTCTTTCATCGGGCGTGCTTTTGGACCGCTTTCACCACCAACAATTACCCAGTCGATACCGTTTAGGTCAAGTTCACCCAATGCATCAATCAGCGGTTCACACGACAGAAATTTGATGGTTGCTTTCAATTCCCGCAATGCATTTATTCTATGCTTTACAACTGATGACTCACAGGTTATACCCAACCATGCATTAGTGGGAACTTCGCGGGTACTGAAATACTCAGCCATGCGTTCAGCTCGTTTGGTTAGTAATTGATACCGGTGTTGTGGTGTTGCCCGTATGGTGTCCATGATTTTATCAATGAATTCGAAAGGTACCTCAGCATGAAACAAATCGCTCATGGAGCATACAAAAATCACATGCGGTTTCTTCCAGACTTTGGGTTCATCAAGTACATCTTCGTGTAAAGTGAGTTGAAAACCGTTGGCATATTTTTTCTGTCCCATCCCTTTGAGGCGACGAGACATTACTTCGGCATAGCAATGAGCGCAGCCTGCAGAAAATTTGGTACACCCTGTTATCGGATTCCAGGTTTTATCTGTCCATTCAATTGATGTATCTGCCATTATTTAAAAGTTAATTGACAATCCTTTGATAATAAAACTGTTTTTATGTGGTTTTTGTTGTCAGTAAAAACAGAAAGTAGTTTTTCTTCTGAAACTAATCTTCTCAATGCTTCATTAAAATGGTTTCTGCAAAACAAACCAGTAGCATGATGTTCTTCATATAGATCATTGGCATTTATAGTTTTTCCTTTGTACTTTCTATATATATCATCTTTTAACACATCTATATTCATTGATTTGACATCAAATAATTCGACAGTGTTTTCTAAATATTTTGCATCAAAAGTGTATGTATTGACCCCATCAAACATAGTTCCTACGTTTGCAAAATCATTATAAATTGTTTTGATTAGATCAAATCCCTTTTTCCCTTTTGTTATATGCAAGATATAATGACTCGTCGTATCAATATCTTCTTCCTGGAATTTAAAAGCTGTATAATAGACCTTGCCTCCTATGATCGACTCATATTCTTTTCCTAAGCTATCAATAATCAATGCTAATCTTTCAGAAACAGAAGATGTGTATTTTCTGTCGTGCTTAATTGTACTTAGTGTAGTTGGAAACAGATCAAGCATTAAATCCTCAAACTTCTCATTTTCAAGCGCAGGATGAATTCTTTTTGTGTTTACAAATAAAAAAATCTCATTGCCCCAATTTTTAAGAAATTCAGCTAACACCTTTGTTTCAATGCCTTTATAGCCAAAGGGATCAATAAAAAGCAATGAAGGCTTTTCATTTAGTCCGTTTTCGTGAGTGCTTTCTTTAAGAAACTTAGAAATTTCTTCTTTTTCACCAACTGTACTACAGCCAAAATGCGGTTTATATTTAAATGTGCCATTCGGAAATTCCTGAAGAAAATTATTTTGCAGCTCCTTAGAAAGCTGATTGTCATTAAAAATCATCCAAACATTGTTTTTAAGGTATGAACTTAAGCAACAATGTTTAGCTATAAGTAAAGGAGTTGAAGGATTGCCGTCATTGTATTTGCCCGGTCCTGCAAATAGATCAATGTATCTAATCACTTTTGGAACATGTTTGTTCTTGATTATATTACAATACTTGGGAAAATATTCCGAAATGATACTGGCTTTAATTCTCGAGGAAGCTGTCTGTGCTTCAAAAAAATTATTACTATCCACGTTATAGAGTTTTTGTTTTTACATTTTAAATGTATCTGTTTTATTATTGCACATTCGCCACAATTAGTATCATCTGTATAGGTACGTGTATACTGAATCCTTTCATATTGTTTTGATAAATGTTACACGTCCCTTTTTTAGAGCTTTATATTGATGGTCTAACAACTCATCTTTTGTTAGAACCTCATATATAAAGAGCCAGTATTTATCCATATCAATAGTATCAGCTTGCAGTGCTAAAGCTAGTTCTTTATATTGTTCTATATAAACTGGATTATTGATTTTATCGTAAAGGAATGACAGCACCATAAAAACACAATCTTCGCATTTATTTGTCATTCCCATAAAATCAGTTTCAATTAAATTGAATTTATATTTTAAAGCAAAGTATAAAGCGTAGTTGATGGCTGCATAACGTTTGTATTTTATACCATCTTCCAAAATATCGTCAGATAGTGATTTAATCCGCTCATTGTTAATGCTTAGCGGATTTATTACATTTTCTTCAATTAATGGTAGAAGATAAGGAAATATGATAATCAAATGATGAATTCTCTTGAAATAATAATCTTTCACTTTATTGGGAAATGACTTTTTTGATAAAGTTTTAATAGCATAATTTAAAACAGCAATATTTTCATTGCTTTTTGACAATTCTATCGCCGTATCTAAATATCACTTTAACTCTGAAATTGAAATAGTGTTTTGTAATTGAATATTATTTAATACTGTTTTCCATGATTTTTCTGATGGTGTTGGTAATCTTATGATTTCGGTTTTTTTGTGATTTAATGCCAAACCGTAAGCTTTTAAAGATGTTGATAAGCTTAACAAGAATTCCTCTGTTTCTTGATTTGAAGAAGCGTAACAGGTGTAGTCATCAATATGTCGTGTGTATTTGTATTTCGATGTTAATTCAAAATCTACTGCACATAAAATAATCTCAGAAATAAGATTTGATGAATGAGGTCCAATTAAAATACCATGCGTTTCATTATCTTTCATTGCACGAGTATATATGTCAATTTTATTATACCATTTTGATCTGTCGGTTTGATTGGTTTTAGCTTCTGATAGACCTACTAAAGCCCATGAAATAGCATGAGTATAAATACTTGGGAAACAATTTGAAATATCAGCTTTAACAACATATCTGGCACCAATAGAAATGTCCGTTTCCGGATATCCATCTTTGAATCCGTTTTTATAGTTCATTTCAAAAAGTTCTTTCTTATCATTCATTTTTCTAAGATGAACTCTACTTACTTTGAACAATTGGCCTTTTGTTTTCTCGAAAAAGTATTCCTGTAACTCTGGCCAAATGTCACACAAATATTTGCATTGATTAACATAGGCTGCCGGATGTGGTATCGATAAAATACGTGGAACAGAGATGTTCCTTATGCTTTCATAAGATACCGCTGAAAAATCTTTTTTTATTGCCCAGGAGTATCCTGAGTTTTTACAGAAATCATACAATGTCAATGATGTGAAAATTGGTGGAATTTTTTCCGCAAACATACCATAACCAAGTAGGCCTTCGAATAGGTCTTCTTTGGTAATATCGTTCATAAACTCATAGTATTTCAGTTCCATAGTCGACTATATTACTTTGTCTTTGTCTCTTTGAAATAAACTTCTGGAGCTATGCAATAACACTATCTGGGAATGTTTCTTGTGCATATTAATTTATAATTTTTATCAATTCCGATTTTGACTAATTGTTTTTTTTTGCTATTTGGCCATTTCTTCACTGGAATTTTCAGTTATCACTTCATTGTTTTTCTTTACATACTTTTCTCCTTTCTCCCATGCCTCGGCAATCCCAATATAATCCGGAAAATTATTATCTATTGGTTTAATCCAATTTTCAATAAACTCAGGATTGTTGCTGTTTGGTATAGGGTCAGCTGTGTTCATTCTAGCCTGAACAGGAGTTCTAACAGCATCGCCTAATACAATTACATGTTGCTGAGGAAGAATTGGTAGTTGTTGCAAAATATCTTCATTTGCTGCGGAAACTAATTGCCGGATGTATTTTTGATCCTCAGGGTTCTGGAGTCTGTGTATAATGAATGAATTGCATTGAGATAAAACTGTTTTTGATAATTCTGAGGGTCTTTGACTTGTTACTAAAAGCGAAACACCATACTTTCTGCCTTCTCTTGCAATTCTTTCAAAAACCTTTTTTGCAATTGATTCTCGATCTCCTTTATTTTTCTCAGGAATGTAATTTTGGGCTTCTTCTAAAGCTATAACAATAGGAAATCTACCTCTTTGATTGTCTGGGAATCTTGAAACAAATTCCAATATCAACCTGCCAATTAGACCAGTAACCGTTTCTAAAACTTCATAAGGCAACAACGACATATCAATAATGGTCAATTGATTTGGCCTCCCTGAGTCAATTTCGATTCGGTTAGTTGCGTGATCAATAAAGTATTTTGAAAATAAATCACTATCTGAATCATCATATATTTTGCATAAATCGCCAAGGATGAAAGCAAGAAATTTTGATAACACCTTGGGGATCTCATCTGACTGACCTAAAAGTAAAGGTTGTGAAATTCTTTCATCACTTAAGTATGCTTGTAAACGTAGTCTTAATGTTGAAACATATTCTCTCAATCTATTACCGGTGTTTTCATTTTCTATAATGGCTTCATCGAAGAAGCGCTCTAAAAGTTCTTTATAATTAAATTGAATTGGTAAATCAATATTCCTATCTTCTACAACTTCTTGATTCTGAATTGAAACATTGTATAATAGAATTTGAGTTTTTAATGTAGAACTACATTCAGAAAGTACTTGAGTACTTACATTTCCTTTTGGCGGATATGGTTCATTAAGTCTGATTTTACCTTTTTCATTTAACAATAAATTAAGAGATAATAATATAATTCTTTTGTCAAAATCAGTATCAATGCTAGTTAACTCGGTTATAAACAATTCGAGTTCTGTTAATATTGTGTTTTTTATTTTATTACTATTCTCATCACATTCATTTACAATGCTTTCTAATTTTGAGATAAAAGATTGAGGAATTAACTTTTTAACAGATGCAGCAGTTTGATTTTTTGCTAATGCGATTGCACGCTTAAAAATTGGAACTTGAGTGCCTGAAGTTGGTTCAAATAAATATTCAAAATCAGCAAAATTCATAAACCAGAAAGGCACTTTCATCCCTTCTTTAGTAATATGAAAAGGATTTACTTGTTCAAGTTTTCTATATGGCTTTTCTTTCGAACCTGTAAAGGCTGACTTATATTCGCCATTAGTGTCAAAAATGATAATGTGTGCATTGGTCAATTCTTTATTATTATACTTAAAATCAAATAAGCTCTGAACAATCGAAGCGAATGTGCATGACTTTCCTGATCCTGTATTTCCTAGTATTGCAGCATGTTTTCCGAAAAATTTATCCGGATTAATCTTGATTTTGTAGTCAGAAAATGATGGTGAGGTGCCTATTGGCAAATAAAAATCTTCTTTGAAATCTATTGGCTTATCTGAGTCTTTCTGATCAAATATATTATTTAAATCTGCACGTGTGACGTACCAAGCCGGATTATCCAAAATCGGATAATTATATACTCCCTGAATATACTTTCCATCATTCTGAATAGTTCCTATCATCGTAGCAACAAGATAGCGAGCTGATTTTGTTAAAAAAATAGCTTCTTTGTGTTTGTTCAATTCTGTTTCATCCAATGCTTTAACACTGGTAACCATAGCAACAATCTTATCTGCACCAATCGGAATTATAATATATGAATTGATACGTGCAACTTCATATATATCCTCAAAACCGCTTTTATAAAGGCTTTTAAGTTCGTCATCAAGCTTGATAAAGATCCTGAAACTATCAACCGAAATTACCTTTCCTATTACTCGTTCTTTCATTTAGTTACCTCCTCTTCTGGATTAGGTTCAGTAATTTCATTTGAAATAGCAGGCATGGCTTCAATGGTTTTTTTCTCTCCATTATCATTCTTAAATAGTGTATTCAACGTATTTGCAATACGAATTTCATTGTCTATATTATTGAAATCTGGCATTAAAGAATCTGCAAAACTAATAAAATCACCTAAAAGTTCACCTTCAAGTATTATTATTCGTGGGTCATTTAGTTCAAGCAACTCCTTTATGTATGGACTTTTTGTTCCTCCCAAATCAACAACAATCAATGTAAATGTTGGATTTGAAAGTGCTTGATAAATAATATCGTTAAAATGCTCATCGCCAAACGAGTATCCAATTGTAAATAATACTGATTGGGATTGATTAATGGTTGTTGCAAATTGTCTGAATAGCTCGGAGTATGGTAAATCGAGAGTAAATGACTTTTTAACAGCAGAGGGGTATATTATTAAATCACCAATATTTTTTGAATTATTTATCAACTCAATAGGCTTTTCTTCAATTCCATAAAGGTTGTTAGAACCTCTTTTTTCTGAACTTACCCATGAAATTGATCCATGTAATTTGAAATACCTGACCACTTTTTCTATTCGCTGTACTTTACCGGCTGTTGTTGAACCAGGATAGAATATGTCATATTCAAAGGTTTCGGGCTTGAAAAATCTTTTGTGGAACCCAGCAAAACCATCGATATAGAAAACTCCCAGTTTATCAAATGTATATTCGAATGCCAGATCATAATTTGAAGTAAATATGTTTGCCCGTCGTAAGTTTAATGGCCTTTGCAATAATGCTTTAACAAATCTTTCATGATAATAATATTTGTTTTTAATTATCTTTTCCAAAACGTCCTCACCCCTGCGTGTTTTAATTTTTTCGGATTCGCTTACAGATAATTTTTTTTTATCAATGTTACATACATTAAATAAACCTGCTTTCAATTCTTGAATCAGTAATTCTGTTTTGTCTTCCCTTTGTGAGGGTTTTTCCTGGCCTTGAATATAATTTAACGCCAGTAGATAATTCATTATCCTCTCAAATTCTATGTATATCTCATTTGTGACAACATCTCGAATCACTCCATTTTTGTCAATGACAAATTCCCAACCTCTTTCGTCTGTAAAGTTTAATTTATTCTCTGATGAAATTTCTTCTATGTATTTAGATAAAAAATCATATTGTAAATTTTTTATTATTTCAATTAGATCGTTGTAAATGCGTTGAAAGCCTTCTTCAATTTCTTTTTCCTTAATCTTAGTTTCAATTTCTACAGGAAAATTTCTGATTGACACAGCTCCTAAATGAATTGAAGTACCAGTGCCAAAAAGAAAACTCACATTATCAAGTTCCAGATAATTTTTCAATAATAGTTTTATTTTCTGGATAATTTGGTCACTTTTAAGACCATCACTACTCCAAACTTCAAGTTTGTCACTCGATCCAATGAATAATTTATTTTTAGTAATGTCCAGATAACTCATAATATGATGATTTAAAAATTAATCGTTTTTTTTTCTGACTCCATCCCCTTTATCATCCCATCAATAAACCCAATCTCCTCTTCCGTTAACCCGTATTTCTCATATAACTCTGCATCTGTCCAGGGTTTGGTGAAGTCCTGGAGGGGGATAAATTGAAATTTATCTTTGGCAATACTCTGAGTTAAAAGAATGGTTGACCGTAAGAATCTAAAGAATTTTGTTTTTATATAGTTTCTCATATTAATTGCATCAGATTCTGAATCAAAAGCTGAAAGTAATGAATATGATTCTGTACATACTACGTTTGAAGCTAAAACTTCTATCCTCGAAAACAACGTTCATATTTTACAGCCGTACAAATGTAAACATTTTAACTTAAAAAAACTTTTGTTTTAATCAAAAAATGGTTGGTTGTGATGAGTTTGTTAGGTTTGCTGTTGACGTACCAGTAACCCTGCCTGTCACACACCGGCAACCCTCCTATTCACGAACCAGTAACCCTTTACATCACGTACCAGCAACCCTGCCTGTCACACACCGGTAACCCTTCAAATCAAGTATCGGCAACCCTAATCATTACATAGAAGCAACCCTCCTCTTCAATAAGGTAAAGATAGATTCATACAAAAACAAACCCCCGATCGAAAACCGACCGGGGGTAAGTAGAGCTTAACTAACGAGAGAATTAACCTACTGCCAACACAACATCA
>Ga0209575_10001262_pt1 | contig 10658 bp, 8 predicted proteins | sample Medcelwee11metaG_FD_187172 | JGI IMG/M metagenome (GOLD analysis project Ga0209575, IMG submission 187172) | Freshwater pond sediment microbial communities from the University of Edinburgh, under environmental carbon perturbations - Medium... | ecosystem: Environmental > Aquatic > Freshwater >...
ATCGTAGTGCGCCACAAAAGTTCAGGCGTGCCGCAAATTCTTTCAAAATATGTCTCTTGCTCGATAATCAACGGCGGAGACGGCGCGCATGCCCACCCGACGCAAGCGTTACTTGACCTTTTCACACTAAAGACAAATCTCGGGGAGCTAAAAGGCAAAAAAATAGCGATAGTCGGGGATATAAAAAACTCACGCGTCGCAAACTCCAACATAGAACTTCTAAGCCGCTTCGGAATGGAAGTAATACTGGTCGCCCCGCCTCATTTTATGCCAAAAACAGAACTTAGAAAAACACACACCATCAAGGATGTCATAAGCGAGGTGGACGCAATAATGAGTCTTCGCACACAAACAGAAAGACACGAAACGGTCAGCTACGCAAGCCTAAAAGACTACGCCTCCGACTTTTGCGTCACGGAAGAACTGTTAGAGGGCAAAGATCTAATCGTCCTACACCCGGGGCCGATACACAGAAACATCGACATAACGGACGCCGTACTCGCAGACCCTAGATGTAAGGTGCTAGAGCAGGTACGAAACGGCGTAGCTATAAGAATGGCGGTAATAGAAAAACTGATAACCGATGCGCCTAAAAGAAAAAATTAACGACTTAGGAGCATCCAAAACTCCGTTTGTTTTTTGCCTCAACTATGCAGCAGATGATGGATTCGTATACGAGCTAGACTCTCTGCCTGAAAATATCGCTTTTTATATCGACGGTAAAAGCTACGGATATGCCGAAAAACACAAAACTCCGGCGATAACAAAAAAGACCCCCGTACTCAGGCAAAACTACAATCTGCAAATCAAAACTCTCAAAGAGAAGATAGCCGACGGCGACATCTACATGGCAAATCTGACATGTCCGACAAAGATAGAGATTGAGGGTTCTCTTGATGATATTTTTTGCTCTTCGACTTCGGAATTTAGGCTTTTGGTCAAAGATGGCTTCGTCGTCTCTTCTCCTGAGGCTTTTGTAGAGATTGGGGGGCATACAATATCAACTTTTCCAATGAAGGGAACGGCGGTATTTGACGGCGAGGAAAGCGTAAAAAAACTGCTTGAAAATCCAAAAGAACTCGCCGAACACACAATGACCGTCGACCTGCTCAGAAACGACCTTTCTATCGTAGCAAGCGGCGTCAGAGTGGAAGAGTTTAGATACCCTATCATCATTGAGGCAAACGGGCAAAAACTGATACAGACCGTCTCAAAAATAAGCGGAGAACTTCCAAGGGGCTTTATGCTTGGCGATACGCTCTTTGCGCTATTGCCTGCCGGTTCTATCACCGGAACGCCGAAAAAAAAATGCGTAGAAATCCTAAAGGAGATAGAGGGGTATGAAAGAGGATTTTTTTGCGGAATATTCGGCTATTTTGACGGGGAAAAGCTAAAAAGCGGCGTATCCATAAGATACATAGAGCAAATGGATGAGGGTTTCATATATAAAAGCGGCGGCGGCATAACGATAGAAAGCGATGAAAATGCGGAGTACGAAGAGATGCTAAAAAAGGTTTATCTTGCTTTTTGAAACCATTAGATGCGAAAACGGCAAGGCTCTCAATACAAGCTTTCACGAGGAGAGGATGCGCCGTTTTGGAGGCAGGGATTTTGACCTCTCATTTCTATCGCCGCCGAACGGTATATGTAGATGCAAAATCATATATGCCGAAGATATTTTATCTGTTGGGTTTTTGGCTTATGAAAAAAAAGAGATAAAAACGCTAAAACTCATAGAGTCTGACATATCGTACTCACATAAGTTTGTGGATAGAAGCGATATTGAAAAGCTTTTTGCGCTGAGGGGCGAGGCGGATGATGTGCTTGTCGTAAAAAATGGGTTACTTGCCGATACAAGCATTGCAAATATTGCTCTTCTAGATAAAAACGGTAGATGGTTAACCCCAAAAGCTCCGCTACTTTGCGGTACGATGAGGCAAAAACTGCTAAATGACGGATTTTTGAGTGAGGCGGATATTGCGGCGGCAGATATAAGCGACTTTGAGCGTGTAGCGATAATGAACGCCCTAAGAGGGTTTGAACCGTTAGGGCGTACAGAAGAGGTAATTAGGTTCTAAACTCACCGAGTTTAGAATTTAGCTCCTCCGTAAGCTTGTATAGATGCTCTGCGGCGGATGCTATCTCCTCGACACTTCTTGTGTTTGATGAGGATATTTCGTTGATTTCATCCACTTTGCCTACTATATCCTCCGTATCTTTCGCGATTTTAATAGTATCTTCCGCCATTCTATCCACAAATCCGGTAGCCGTTGCCATTATATGAACGGTTGTGTTGATATTTTCGCCGACCTCGCTAGAAACTCTCGTCAGCTCACCTATCTCATCTGAGTTTTTATTCATCTGCTCAGTTGCATCAACAATAGACTGGACTATTGTATTTATTGTTGCATTTATCTCGGTTAGACTCTTTTGTGTTCTCTCTGCTAGTTTTCGCACCTCATCGGCTACTACCGCAAAGCCTCTACCGTGCTCCCCAGCCCTAGCCGCTTCTATCGCCGCATTAAGCGCCAAAAGATTTGTCTGGTCGGCTATGTCTGCTATGACGGTGAGAATTGATTTTACCTGCTCCGCCTCTTGGCTTAGATGGTTAAGTCTTCCGGCAAGCTCCGACTCTGCCTGCGCACTTTTACCGACCTTGTCAACTAGAGAAAATATAGAACCTCTCGCATGCTCAAGATTTTGCCTCGCTCTGGCTATCTCCTCTTTTGTCTGAGCCGCTTCCGTTATCGAAGAAGAGAGCATCTCTTTCATCTCGGCGCCTTTTTGGCTTGTAGCGTTGACTATACGCATCTCTTCTTCAGCTCTTTTGCCTATGTTTATCGCTGTTGACGATAGCTCGCTTGAGACGGCGGCATTTTCCGTTGCCGATTTTTTAGCGTCGGCTACTATATAGCGGACTTTTTCGATAAATTTATTGATAGCGATTGCCGTTAGACCTATCTCGTCGTTGCTTTTTATATTGAGTGATTTTGTGAGGTCTCCGTCGCCGCTAGCCAAATCTTCCGCCACTCTTTCAAGTTCCGTTATCGGAGTTTTGACGGCTACGCCGATTACCAAGGCTATCATGCCGACCATTGCCATACCGACGACAGCCATAATACCGACCTGCAAATACGCCGTCTGCTTGGCGGCACCGACGGCGGCATTTACCTGCGAAAGCTCCTTGCCTGATACTAGATAGCCTATCATATCGCCTTTAAAGTCTTTTATCGGCTTAACAACAACAAAATACTTCGAACCGATATAGTATTCTTTTAAGGACGCAACATCTAAAGAACCTATCTCCTCAAGCAGCGACTTATCTATACTGTCCGCATCTTGAGCGACTATATAGTTTTTATGTTTTGGATTATTTGCTACCGCTTTTGCCGTGGAGGCGTAGCTGTCTTTTAGAAGAAATAGCGTAGAAGCGTTTATATCGGACTTCGCATCTTTAATAACACTCATAAATGCCTGCATAAACTCAACCGTACCGACAAGTTCGCCTGCGTCGTTCGTTATCGGCGCGATACCTCTCATCGAAAGCCCCTTGTCGCCGACCTCTATTGCCGCAAACGCTTTTTTGGTGGCATGAACCTCTTTGATAGTATGTCTAAAACCGCTTAGATCCTGACCGAAATCTTCCGGCTTCCACGAGCGGACAAATGATTTTATATCTTTTGTATGTAGATGTATTTGTATATTTTTGAATTTTGTATCGTCTTTAAATTTTTTGGACATATCTTTGACTGTTTTTATCGCAAGCTCTCTATTGCCGGTAATAAGAGAGTTTTTAAGGTTGTCGTTGAATGCCAAAGTAATAGCGTTTGAGACGCCTACTGATGATTTTTCGCCTATCGCCTGATTATAAAAGAGGTTTATTCTGTCGTTAACTTGGGAATATATATCGTTCTCTACCTTTGAAACCCCTCTGATTCCCAGTATGATAGTTAAGCCGATAATAACCGCCAACAAACCTACTAACGGTATATATACCTTGGTAGAAATAGACCGAAACTCTTTTGACACAAATAACCCCTTCACTCGCGACATAAAACATTATTTTATATTTAAAAAGTGACTTTTTTGTGACTTTTTTATTAAGAATACAATTTATTGCTATAGTAAAATTATAGATTTGAGAAAAAGAGCTCCTCTACGGCAGAGGCATTTTTGATAAAAAAATAGTGGTCACCCTCTAGCACAAAGAGCTTAGAGTTATTTACAAGAGATGAGATTTGTTTGCCGCTCGATAAATGTGTAGCCCTATCATCTCTTCCCCAAAAAATAAGTGTGCGGTTTTTAAATGTTTCAAATCGTAACCTGAAGTCTTCATCTACGACATTTTTCAATGTCTCGTACATATTTTTCGGCATACCTTCGGCGTCTTTTGTCGCAAATAGTTTGTATAGCGAATCGCCGAATATCTTTTTCAGAAGTTTAAAAATCTTTATTTTTGCCCGTACTCTAAACGGTTTTGGCTCTACGATACCGGCGGAGCTCAAAAGACAGAGTAACGGCGGAGCGAGAAGCGTCGCCACCTTACCGCCGAATGAGTGTCCAAAAATAGCAAAAGGCGCACATCCGATACTCTCCAAAAATTTTTGCATAACCTGCGCATAGTCTGCGGTCGTCAACACATATTCATTTGTGGTTTTGCCAAATCCTGGCATATCTACAAAAATCAAAGAGAAATTAGCAAACTTATCCTCAAAAGCTAACTTCATTACCTCTTTATTGCTTCCCCAGCCGTGCAGAAACAGTATGCACTTATCACATCCGGCATTGATTATGTCGTATGCTATTTCAAAGCTTTTGCCCTCAAACTCTACACGCCTAGAAGCCACTTATAGCTTGCCTTTTGCGCTTTTGATGTCGTTGATGTATTTGTAGTCTACTTTGATGCGTCTTGGATGCGGCAAAGAGTGCGTTACGCCGTCAAGTAGATGGTTGAAGTCGGTAAAAAGATAGTTGGCAAGGCTTCCCGGTATCGGGTTTACCTCGTTGAGATACACCTCGCCCTCAACCACGAAGAAGTCACATCTGATAATAGCGCCGTCAAAACCAAAATCATATATCTTGTTAAATGCCTCTTTCAGCCTTACCCCCAAAGCCTCGTCAATGCCAGCGGCTTCCACTTCGCCCGTTCTTGAAAAATCCATATATTTTTTATCAAAATCAAGATACCCGTCTTTTTGCGGCTCTTCGATATTTGAACAGACTGTCTCGCCTTTTATCTTTGCGCCCGCGACATTAAACTCCCGCACATTTTCGATAAACGGCTCTACGATTACCGCATCGTCAAATTCAAACGCTACATCAAGCGCATAATCAAGCTCTTTTTGGCTTTTTACGACGCTAACGCCTATCGAACTTCCGAGTCGTGATGGTTTTATAATTGCTGGATAAGAGAGTTCTATTTTGGCGTCTCTATCTTTTTTGAAAATTGTTTTGTGTTCAAGTGTTTTTACGCCACAGATATTGCCGAGCGATTTGGTGTAGAGCTTGTTAAAGCTCATTACACACGCCTCTGTTCTAGGTCCGACATACGGCACTCCGTAAAAATCAAACATCGAGGCAAGTCGCCCGTCTTCACCGTCGCCGCCGTGCGCCAGATTCACTGCGCACACTTTTTCCAAAGCGGAAAATCCGAAAAAGCCTTTTGTAAAAAACCCGCTCTTTTGAAGATAGAGTTGTTTTGCTTTTTTGTACTCTCGTTTTGCAAAATATGTAGACTTCATATTTGCCGCATCAATCAGCCAAAACTCTCCGCCCTCATCCAAAAAGATAAACAAAAGCTCTTTTTTTATTACTTTTTTTAGCGCTATCGCACTTACTATACTTATCTCATGTTCATAACTATTCCCGCCAAATACCAAAGCTAATTTCAAATTTATATCCTCTGTAGTTTTTTTAACGCTTCTTTGACCAGTAACCCAGTGTCGCTTCCGCTAAGCCCCTGCATCGCTTTTGTTATCTCTTCTCTTCTAAATCCTAAGCTCTCAAGCGCCATAGCCGCCTCACTTGCCGCCGTGCTTTTGGGGCTATTGTCATCCACACTGAATCCGCCTAGTTCCACAAGTATCCTGCCCGCCGTTTTGGGACCTATGCCGACCACTCTTTTGAGATTTGCCATGTCGCCGCTACTAATAATCTCTGAAAATGTAGAGGGACTATATGTAGAGCATATCGCCATCGCCGCTTTCGGGCCAACGCCGCTGATTTTGATAAGGCTGTCAAACATCTTTTTTTCGTTTTTATTCAAAAAACCGTATAGCAGATTTGCGTCTTCTCTAATTATCTGAGTAATAAAGAGTTCGACCTCGACGCCGCTAAGCTCATTGTAGCAGTTGACTGAGATATTTACCTCGTATGTTACGCCGCTTACCTTCAGCCACAAAAGCGTCGGCTCTTTGCGAGTTATCTTGCCCTCAAGCATTGCTATCATTGTTTTTCCATTTTTTGTGCGAATTTTAACAAAAAGGGATTAAATAGCGAACACCTCATAATCTACATCTGATATTTTTTTCAAAACTATCTCTTTTATGCTTGCGCCTTCCATTATCTTATAGTTAAACTCTCTAGGCGGGAAAATCAGCTTAAACGACACGCTGTTATAGCCCTGCCAAGGAGAGAGCGCCTTCACTTTTGCGTCCAAAACTTTATATTGAAGCAAATCAGCCTCTTCAAGTAGCACCTTAAGAGCCGCCTTTTCTTCGACTAGCTCGGTCTCCATTTTTTTTACTTTTTCCACATTGAGCGCAAAATGTTTGAGCTTTGCCAAAAGCACATTGGCGAGAGGTGAATTTTTCTTGCGTTCCTCTTCTATTTTTGCTTTTATCTCTCCCGCCGTTTTCGACTGCGCCTCTATCTCGTGCATCTCTTTTGCTACAAACTCACCTTTTTCGGCTACGCTTTTTTCCAAAGTCGATATTTTATTTTCCAACTCATTTAAGGCTTTCATATCTGAAGCATTTGCTGCGGCTTCTATCGAAAGTCTATTTTCTCCGCCTTGTGGCGTCTCTATTTCTATGAGTCTCGTAGCATTCACTACATTATTGGAGCCGAGTACTTTGATATGGCACTCATCTGCTTTGATTTTACCGCCTATCGCCGTACCTATCGTTGCTTTTTTGGCAACCACTTCACCGCCCTCCAGGGTATCTATCACCACCTCGTCCGCTTCGATATAGCCTTTATGGTTTTTAATATGAGCCTTTGTGGCTGTTATTTTGGATGTTTTGTGTGTTTGTCCGCCTATGTTTACATCTTTTGCAACGACCGTAGCATTTGCGCCGACGCTTCCCTGTACATTTACGACCGCCGCGCGCACCGACATATTATCGCCTATTGCATCCGAGTTTGGATTGCTATCGGTAATATCAAGCTTCGAATCAGAGTCCATACCCGCATCAATTGAGCCTGTCCTCATATTTACCTCTTGAAGAGCCATCTCCTCTTTGACATCGAGCTCAGTCGCGCTAAATATTATAAAGCCTGTTTTTTTAGCTCTGTATATTTTCTCATTATCACTCTCTGAAAACTCCACTCCGTCGCCTATTTTAAAATCACAACTCTTCGTCGTCATCGGCTCGGATGGCTCTAGCACCCTACCTTTTGCATCTCTCGAGAGCACGCCCATTCTGGCTTTTTGGTATACGATTAGTTCATTTCCGGCTTTTGTTGAAAATACTCCGGATTTAACAGCCTCTCCTTCGTGTCTTTGAAAAACAAACTCCAAGCTGTCGTCTTTTGAGGGCACAAAATCAGGACCGTGGAAAAGCTCTACTTTAAACTCTTTATCCAGTTTTCCTGTTTTTCGTACATACTCACAGACCGAGGCTATATCTCTCTTCATTCCCTCGTCATATATACCTATCAAAATTCCCATTTTGAGTTTTCGTTTATTTAGTTCGCGCTCTAGCTTCCCTTCAAGGTCTTCCATCGTCGCAAATTTTGAAGATGGCTTAATAAAAGCAACCACCGATGTTAGATTTTTATTTCCGCCAAAACCGAGACTTAGAGAAATATCCTCTTGAGGATTGGCAAATCTTAAAAATATTTCATAAGTTTGGCGGATGGATAGCTTCTCGTTGAGCCATACGGAGTTATCTAGCGGAAGGGAGATAATTTGCGGTTTTTCATCGTCTCCGGATGAGACAACTTCAGTCTTGACCCCTAGAAAGTCAAAATCTATCTTAGCTATGGGAATATTTTTTTCCTGACAAAAGTGCTCAATAGTTTGCGCCACCGAACCGGTAGTAATCCTTGTGCCTTTTGGCTTATGAATGTCGTACTGCATATAAAGCCGACCTTTGTTTTATTTAATCTCCCCGACGCTATAGTCTGTATCGCTTAACTTAAACAGACCTATCTCTTTTGCTTTTGAGCCTTCAATCGGGATAAACTTGCACGGTTTTTTGCCACCGTGCGCCAAGAATACAACCGTTTGAAAATTACGCCAAATTCCGTGATTTACAAGTCTAGCATCTAGAAGCTTATCTTCAAATGTGGCAACTTCGTGACTAACCTCGTCAAGAATTGATTTTAGCTCATCAAACTCTATTTTCAGCGATCTTGCGTTTGAAAGCATCTGCGTAAACTGCTTATATTTTAGAACAAAAGCCTCTCTTGGAACAAAGCCTCTTCTAACATCCTCGTCTATCATCTGCTTGACCTTCATAGCGCTCTCTTTGTTTTCCTCGACAACCCGTAGCGTTTTTCTAAACTCTTCTTGCTTTTCGGTATAAAGCTTTGAAAGCTCACTCTGTTTTGCTACCGCTTTTTTAAAAAACTCTTTCTCGCTAGGCAAAGCCCCTGCTTCAAAGAAAAACTTATTGTCCCCGCCAAGTACACTCGTAATATCGACCAATAACGAAGCCGTAATATTGCAGTTTGAACCCAAATTTGTGATATACACTTTTTTAGCCACCACTCTGCCGCTATTAGCATGACCGATATGTACCACATCAGCAATTATCACTCCACCTTCAAGTCTCTCTATTTTTGCTTCTTTTGCCTCTAGGTAACCCCTGTGTGTGGCTATTTCGGCATCTTTTGCAAAAACTTTGCTTGTCGAGTGCGTCAACCCTTTTACCTGCGCCTTATCCGCATAGACCGAGGAGTTATCGCCCATACTTCCCCTTACGATGACCTCACTCGCTCTTGCCGTCATATTCGAGCCTATCGCATCCACTATCGGGTTTGACTCTTCTATATCTAGCACAATGTCTCTATCTTGATCAACCATTATAGAGCCGGTATGTCTAAAGCTGATTTCTTGAACCCTTAGCTCCTCTTGGACATCCATTGTCTGTCCGTCAAAAGCGACATACCCCTCTCTAGCGGCGATATATCGGACAAGAGACGGCGTATCCTCAACTTTTACATTTTGCGTAACAGAGAATTTTGGCGCATTGCTAGTTTTGGGCTCCGTCACTTTAATAAAATGACCCCTTACATCCCTGCCGCTTCTACCCATTTTTGGTTTTTTGTATTCGGCGAGTATCTCACCCTCGGACACATCTACGATAAAACCCCTATTATAAAAGTCGGGCTTTTCTTCGTTCATCTTTCTTTTCTCTTCAAAATAAAGAACCATTTTGTCGTCTTCTGAAGGTAGAAAATCGAGAGATTCGGAAACGGTAAATTTATAGTCCTCTTCTAGCTTGAAACCCTCTTTAATTTTTTGCATAAAATCGTCTATCTGTTTTTTAAAGTCGTTTTCAAAAATATTAATGAGCACCTTGTGCCGCGCCAGTCTTTTATTTATCTCTTCATATAGATAACGATCCAGATTTGGGTAGTAGACTATTTTTGACTCTTTTTTTAAAGTAGCCAAAACTTTAGTAAATATTTTGTCCGCTGAGAGTGAAATATCTAGCGTTACGGGTTGTTTCTCGACCTCTTTTATAAGTATTGTAAGCTTTTGGTAGATTCTTATTTTTTCGTCCATAAAGAGTTCATGGGGGATGGGCTCGCCCCTGCTGGTATCGAAGATTGCGAGGCTTTTATCGACCTCGTTGAACGCTATAGTACTAACGGAGTTTATTTTAAAGTCGACTCTTTTTGGGTCTACTTTATATTGTTTTGCATAGTCATTTATTGATTTTACGACATCTTCCGTCTCCATCTCAAACGACTCAAAAGCTCTCTCCGATACGCCCATCTCTGCCAATCAACGCCCCTCCGTGAAAATGTAATGCCTAAATTCTAGTCTAAATAGCATAAATCGCTACCTTTTTGTGACTTTGAGACCCACCAATCCCCTTTAACTACCATTTCGGTAAAATCACAAAATGTTTAAATCCATCTTTACAAACTCGGCAGGTATCCTCACATCTAGACTGCTCGGCTTCGTGCGCGATATGCTGACCGCAAGTGTGCTTGGCGCCGGGGTATTTAGCGATATATTTTTTATAGCTTTTAAGCTACCAAATCTCTTTCGTAATATTTTTGCCGAGGGTGCTTTTAGTCAGTCGTTTATCCCCTCTTTTGCGGCGTCCGGACATAAACCTCTTTTTAGCGTAGCTGTTTTTGTGAGGCTTTTCGGCGTTATCGTCTTAATGTCGCTACTCGTAACCCTCTTTCAAGGGGCGTTTACCGCACTTACGGCATTTGGATATTCTGATGAAATCAAAAAAATCGCCGCCCCGATC
>Ga0209575_10001264_pt1 | contig 10653 bp, 13 predicted proteins | sample Medcelwee11metaG_FD_187172 | JGI IMG/M metagenome (GOLD analysis project Ga0209575, IMG submission 187172) | Freshwater pond sediment microbial communities from the University of Edinburgh, under environmental carbon perturbations - Medium... | ecosystem: Environmental > Aquatic > Freshwater >...
GGTGTCGGTGATGGTGACCAGGCGTTTGCCGTAGAGTTTGGCGGTCTCGAAGCGGTTGTTTTCCAGGTGCTTGAGTTCGGTGCTGTGGCAGTTTTGATTCCCCACCAACATCTCCACCACGCGAATAAAGCTGCCTTTGCCAGTGCCACCAGGCCCAATGAGTTCAAGGTAGCGCTGGAACTCAGGGCGACCGACCAGCACGCAGTTCATGTATGCCCGCAATAGCTCCACCTGGTCTTGATGACCACCGACCGCTTGTTGTAGCCAGTCAATGAATGGGGCTGCATCGCCGTTGGACTGGTAGTCATAGGGCACTTGCCAGGTGAGCCGGTGTGCAGGGTTGTGGGGCAGCAAGTTGCGATCAGACAAGCGCAACACACCATTGGCAAAAGGCAAGTAGTCTGGGTTGCTATCCCAGGAATCCAGACTGGCAGCCATCTCGATGAATGAAGCCACGCCGCGCAGGTAAGATGCGGAATAACCGACCTGTTCGATGGCCTTATCGAGGACAGTCTGGATGGAGCGCATGGCTGAGCGTTTATCCAACACTTGCCAGTGATTATCCCGGTACATCATCCAGTCTTCGCGGGTTTCATCATAGGCTAGGTGCGCCAGGTCTTTGAGCAGCCTGGTCGCAATCTGGGATTGTGGCGGCAACCAGGTTTTTTTGGTGATGTCGGCTTCGGTTTCTTTGGCTTCTGATTTTGCTTCTGGTTTTGTGGCCGGAATAGGTTCGATGGGCGGCTGGGTGGTCGATACAGATTCCCCCCCACCTGTGTTATTAGGTTTTGCTATTGCTTTGGGGGCTTTGGAGGCTGGTGATTGCCAGGTGTTGCCATCCCAGGACTTCAAGGCGTTTTCAATCGTCGCCGCGCCGTAGGTTTTGCCCTTCACATGCACCTTGTCCCACTTGTCACGCATCAGGCCGGATTGACGGAACAGGGCATCCATAGCCGCCGCGTCGCCGCCGGTGTAGAAAGCCAGTTTGAGCGCCAGGGCAAAATCGGCGTTGCTGGCATTGTCTGCATAGTGACTTAAATCACCGGCCCACAGGCTGGCAAGTTTGTTGTCTGACTTGGCACGGCGGAATAGCTCAGCTTGATCGCAATCAATTGCGCTGTGTTCAGCCTTTGGTTCCTGTCCTTGCTCAACTGCTTTGTGTTCGGCCTTTTGTCCCTTAAGCCCTAGAGAGTCGCGCCAGGTGGAGAATGCAGCCTCGTCAAATTCGGCCAAAAAACGCTTGGGTTCGTACTCATAAAATGGCTGGCCGGTGACGGTGAAGAATCTGCCTTTGTCGTACATCTCAAAGCCCCAGCCAGAGGGCAGAGTGAAGCGATGGGCTTTGATGTCGATGGGTGCTTGTGCCTTCAAAAGCAGATGCAAGCCTGTACCGGAGGGTGAGAGTTCGGTGTAAGTGGGCAGCACTTTAAGTAAGCCCGCAATCTCAGCAGCGCCCATCACATCAGGGCTTAGCTTTGGGCCTGCTTTATTGTCGAGGTCTATGCCGACTATTGAACCATCTAGTGGAAAGCAGAAGCCTAGGCCGCTATAACCCCCTTTAATGTGCTGATGCGGCTCATACGCATTAGCGGCAACTTCAAAAGTTGCCCAGGTGGCCGGGTCTGTACTACTGGCAGCACGTCCGGTGTGCGGATTAAAGGGGACTTTCTTGGTTTTGCCGGAGTGTGCGGAAACCGGAAAAAGTGTCCAGCAAACCCAGTTTGGCATGGCTAACAGTTCGGCTGGGAAATTCTGAGAAATACGGGCTATAATGTCCATGTAATTTGCATCCTTCTTAATGGCCCAGTGTTTACCGCACCGGGCCATTTTTTATGGGCGAATGGGGGGGAATTAGGCTTTGCTGACTTTCTTAGCCAACAGCACACCGCGACGACGTTCAGCGCCACAGCTTGCACAGAACTTTTGCCAGACTGTGCGCTGCATCACTTCACAGCCGCAGCTTGCACAGCGGATAAGTTGCAAGCCTTTGCGCTGCACAGCTGGTGCGGGGTCATTGCCTTTAGTAGTCATTGCCTTAAAGTCATTGCCTTCTTTAGGCATTGCCTTATTTAAGTCATTGCCTATAGGCATTGACTGCGCAGGCATGAAGCCATTGCCTTGTGCATTGAGCTTGTCCGCTAAGCCTGGGTGCAGCTTGTCTAGCGCCGCTGTTGCAGCCGCATTCAGCACAATCTCCCCAGCATGTAACTGTGCCACTCCATCCAGCTCAATCCGTCCCCCTGTGTCCAAAGCAGGCAACTTGACCCCAGCCGGTTGAAACCCCTGAGCGCCACCCATTGCCTGTGCTGCTTGGTCAGCGGTCAAGCCAGAATCAACCAGTGCCCGCATCCGTCTAGCAGCATTGCCCGCATGGTCTTGACCTAACAGCAGTTCACCGCCTAAGCGCAGCAGCAATGACAAGCAATCAAACACCGCGACAAACACCAGCCATTTCACGCTTGCGGCTTGTTCGAGTGTTTCTAAACCGAACAGCCACATCAGTAGGCGGTCATCTGCACTGGTAGCGGTTTCAACGCCGCCGCCTGCGCTTAGCAGGTCAGCCCGTTGCCGTTGCAGAGTCGCAAGGTGTGCTTGCAAGCCGTTGTATTCACTGTGGCGTGTTGCATAACCACCGGCTCCACCGTTCTCCAGTGCGGCGATTTCAGCCCGCAGCGGCTTAATGCAGTTGGTCACGTAGTTTTTAGGACACGCGGCCAGCGCTGCCCGCTTTGAGGCAAGAGACGCTTGTACCGATTGGGCGGCTCGTTCTTCGCTGTGCGCTTTGGAGGCATCCGCAAAGCCTGCCAGCCCATTGATGCGGGCTTGTACGCTGGTAATTTCCGCCTCTACCGCTTGGACTGGTGCAGATACCGCCGCCGCGTCGCCTTGGGTTTTGGCACTGTGCATCGTGCCTTCAAACACGCCTGCGCTGTACACCGTCAGATAGGCACCGACTAGGGCCGCCAGAGTCACCACAAATGCGCTGTGGCGTTTGATTTGATAAGCGTGGACAAGGGCCGAAATGGTCACGGCTTTGGATAGCGCCAAGCCGATAAAGCCGCCGGCGAAGAACAGCGTCAAGATACCGCCGCCTTGTTTGACGGCCCAAAATACGGCCATTGCCATCGCCAGGGCTTCAAGCGTCATAGCGGACGAACCAAGCCAGCCCCGGCATTTATCCGCACTACCGCGCACCTGCCAAGCGATTAAAGCGGCGAGGGCTGCTGCTATTGCCAGACCACCGGCCACGGCTTCCCAGTTGATAGGGTTCATTGCACACCCCCGCAGAGTTTGGAAGCTGCACAGAATGCCTGTATGCCTGCCGTTACGCTGCCTGCTTTGGATGCGTAATAGCTGAGTTGCATAGCGCCGCAGTCCAGGTTCTCGCGAACAGTCCACACCTTAAATAGGCCACAACCGTAAGTCATATCTAGCGAGATTTGAGCGGGGTTTGTCTGCCAAGTGTGGCCGGATTCAATGAATTGCACATAAAGCGCAGGGGGTATGCCGTGCTGAACTGCTGCACTCTCAGCGGCTATGCGCAAATCTGCTGGCATCTCAGACACCTGAGAAACAGACGGTGATGCAATTGCAGCCAGGCTTAATAAAGCAGTGGACGGTGCAGTGGCCCAGTTGATGGATTCTAGGAGGCTCATTTTGCACCCCCAACAGCTTGGAGCGTTGTCAGAGCATAAAGAATCGCCTGGCGCTGAACAGCCGCAGGGAGAGAGGCAAAAAACTGGACGAAATCCGCCTGGGGCATGCGCTGCATTTTGCCATCAGAAGCGAGCAGTATGGACAGCGCCGCCGGTGGCTGTTGGTCAACCGGGGAAACCAAGTCAAGGTGCATTTCATCATCTGAAATGCGTTGCGTGGATGTGGGCTGGGATATAATGGGGGTAGACATGTTGTCAATCCTTACTATTGATGATGTGTTTAGCGGGTTTGTGGGTGCGTCGAACACCTCAAGCCCGCGATTCAGAACGGCACTCTTAAATAGTCGGTCTCGACTTCTTCTTTTTTTCCCTCCTTTTTATCTAAGTAGTCTTCGGTAATTTGGCGCAGCAGCTCACTTGCTGAGATGCGTTGCTGCCAAGCCAACAGTTCAAGCCTCTGTTTGAGGTCTTGCTGTACTCTAAAAATCAAACGAGTGTCAGCCATAATGCTAAAATCCTGTATGAACGTCTGACTGTATGACGGTATGACAAGAAGCAGTATAAGCCTTCAAATAAAGGCTTGTCAACGGGAATTACTTCAAATGAGCATGTCCACGAGATTAAGGCAACTAATAAACGATAGTGGGATGAATATAAAGGAATTTTGTGATGTGGTAGATGTTCCATACAAGACTATGCAGAACTATCTTGCAGGCACAAGAAAGATTGGAATAGAGGCGCTGACATCTATAAGCCTTCAAATAAAGGTTAATACAGACTGGCTCCTAACCGGCGAAGGCCCGATGTTTAGGCAGCAGGAAGCCGACAAGCCTGATCAGACCCCAGCGCCCACGGAAGGCAGCACCACGCTAGACCCAAAGATGACAGCGGTCATCAAGACCGTGCAGATGATGCCACTTGAAAAGCAACAAGAATTCATTGCGGAGACGCAAAAACGCGCTGAAAGCATTAAACAGTTCTTAGAGATGCAAGAACGGATAGAACGGCTGGAAAAGGAGAAGTGCGCATGACACCCGAACACAGCGCCGGGCAGAAAGACTGGTAAGAATGGGGCAAAACAGCACACCCGCAGGCTTCCACTTGCGGGTATTTTTTTGGCCGGTGAGCGGCGATAAGGACAGGGACTAGGGACTTTTTTTATTTCAGGCCAACTGATGAGGGACTACACCAGGGATAGGGAATCAGGGATTACGAATTACACCAGGGATAGGGCTTTTTTTATTTACGTCAAAAGATACCCAACACTAATGCGTTGAAAAAGGTAATTGAGTTAATTACGCCCCAGGGATGACTGATTACCCCAGGGATACTGACCAGGGATTTTCTCTTTCAGGTCAAAACATCATCTGAAGACAATGATGCCCCGGACAGTGAGCTATTGATAAGTGACTGGCGGCGCAAGTAAATCACTTTTTTGGTGGAAAAGATAAAGTCTTAAAGCCTGAGTATAAAATATAAATAACTCCACAAAAAAACATTAAAAGATGACCGGAATGAAGCTTATCAGAATATTTACTTATACCAATAAGAGCAAGCACACAAACATAAATTGAAGAGCCATAAAAGAAAATTTTTAAAACATAAGAAAGTTTTTCCATAAAAAACCCCTAATTAGTTGTTGAAGCCGCAGAAGCTACTTTGGTGGTGTTGTCCATACGCGGATAGAGCCTGGTGGTGACGTGAGCAAAGCAAGTGTCTGCCGATACGTTAGCCTTGCCCATGTTACCATCTGTCATCCAATCACACCAACACCTGGAACGCTTGCCAATTTTTGCGCTCCCGCAGCGATACCCCCCGCCCTCGTTGTAAGTCACAAACTCCAAGTCAGTCATAAACTCTGGTACTGCAAACTGCGCCCGTTCACGGTCGGTGAATAGCTTAACCGGCCCAGAGGTTGGCGTGGGTTCGGTTATGGTCGCTGTCACTGGCGCTGGTGGCATTGGTGAGGGTGATGATTTAGCAGGCGCTAAGGATAACAGACCGCCGGTAGACGATGCAGACTGAGCGCCTTCTTGTTGCTTTTGCTGTTCCTGCTTCTTAAACGGGTCTGAGAGACTAAAGAACGTGTACTTGATGAGTAAGACAATCGCAATAACCAGGATGAGATAAAACAGGATACTGCGCCAGGGGATATTGACCTGGTAAGCACTGGTGTGGATGGATGAGCTTTTGAATAGCTTCTGCACTTCCGCATCGTGATAGACCTTTGCGCTTGTGGATTCGTTTTTGTATTTTTTGGCTTCCTCTTTAGTGAGTTTTTTAACATCTTTCCAACCTGGTCTTAGCTCAGCTTTGGCGAACTTGAGACCGAAGGCACGGCTTAATTCTGCCCAGCCTGGGCAAAGGTTGCGGGCGTGATAATGCACATCCTTCACGTTGACCGTGGACAAGATGAGATGATGCCCCTTGTGCCTTAGCTCAGTCAGCGCCCTGAGGTGTGCAGGCAGTTTACTGACATCCGTAAATCTGGCATTGGAGAAACCGTGCTTGTCGCATTCGTCGATGTAGATGATGGAATCATCCGGCAATTCGTGCCAGCGCTCATAATCAGTGAAGGACTCACCCAACATCGCCCCATCTAGCCCACAGTGAAAAAATTTAGCCGTTGGATTAATGCTCAGATAATAAGCAATGAACGACATGGCAAGTGTTGTCTTACCGCTGCCCTGCGTACCTGAGATGATGATGGGATTGTAGTTTAGTAAAGTCTTACAAAAGGCATCATTTTTAGACACCTTAGCACTGGAAGAAAAAAACTTTTTATAAATCAACATCGCAGCGATAAAAAGCACCGCGATAAACAATGAAAGGATAAATGAAATCATGGTGTGCTGGATTTCTTGATTTGGGCTAATTTATAAACGATAACTGCCGCGTGAGCGGATGTAATGATGTCCACCGATTCTTTAATCATCAACGCTTTTAACGTCCAAGCTGCAAACGGCCCCAGCGAAGTAAAACCGCTGATGATACCGCTAAGTGCTGACATAAACTGTTCATTGGCTAATGAAAAGGCTTGATAGAAAGCCAAAGCCGCCACACCAGAAATAATCAGCGGGATGTGATTATTTACTTTTCTCAGCGTTCTGAGTAATTCTTCTAAAACGATTGCACTTGCCATGAATATTCCCAGTTAAACGGCTAAGCCAGAAACGACCACGCCATAATAAATGCGAGCCGCCCGAAAGTAAGCAAGCATCAAGATAAAATAACCCATGAACGTAAAGCCTTTACACAAGCTGTTGCTGTAATCGGCATGAATACTGTGCGTGTGCCCTGCCAGTAAGGTGTACGAGATGTTAATCACTGGACAGGTGCCAGCGCCGCCCGCCGTGTAACTGGGTACGTCGATTTCTGGCGGTTCTTCCGGTGGTTGGTCTGACTCTGTTTTCTCTTTTAATACATCACACACTTTGTCGTTGTCTTTGTCGGTACATTCCAGTGCTTTCTTGATGTCTTCGGTTAAATCGTGCATCACATCGCAGATACCATCTTTCGGCGTGGTGTCTACGCATTTGGTTTCTTCCTCTGGCGGTACATCTGGAATATTGCAGCAAGCAACGGTGCAGGTTTTGTCTTTTTTGAGTTCTTCCAGGATGTCATCCAATCTATTGAGTTTATCTAGCTTGTCTAATTTGCCAGACAAGGGCTGCAACTTCTGCGAGATGTCCTGTAATTTGGTGTCTACATTGCCCAGCTGAGTATTAGCACGGTCTAGTTGATAATTTGAATTAATATCCAGGCGCAACGAGTCGTGTGAATTGCTCAACAAGGCATTAATATCCTCTTTTGCTTCAAACAAATAATCTTTAGAGATTGACGTGTTGTTTTGTGTGTCAGAGGCAGCCGTTTTTATAATGGACACATCTTTTTTAATCCAGTCGATGTCAGTTTTTATCACCGTGGTGTTTTCCTCGGTTTTGTTGGCACTGACTCGGATGGATTCGACCCGACCATCTACCGCATTGACGGCATCTAGCAACTCCTGGAAATTCTCGACGACAACGCGGTCATGGGTGTATCCACCGCTACCATTATCTGTGTGAACTTGACAGGGTTTAGCGTCCCAGCCGCACATCTTTTCTTTGATGGCATTCAAGACGCTGTAGACTTCGCTCTGGTTGTCTACCCAGACGTGATAACCAGTGCCACCTTGGTTATCGGGATTTGTCGTGTTATCTGGTGGTGGGTCTGATGGGTCTGGTTTAGGCGGCGCAGGAGAACCACCACCGCCACCATTACCATCACAGCCATATTTCAGGGTGTAAATACGCCCAGACTCGCACCAACAAACCCCTTTATAAGGGGCAGTACCAGAGGGGCAGCTAGGTTGATTAGACTGAGCAGGCGGGTCACGTTGCGTTTGGTTGGTCTCACTGTGTTGGTCGCGGGTTACTGTTGCTTGTGCTTCGGTAATGCACATTTGACTGCCGCCCCAAGCCTGGAATGTGCCTGGTGGACATTCATTTTCAGCAACAAAATCACGCGGTACGGTGCATTCATTGCCAACCCGTTGATAGGGGCAGTTGACGACATTGGTGGCACTTGGGTTTACTGGGTCGGCAAGACAGTTGGAGGCGTACAAATCAAGTGCCGCTTTAGCAGCAGATGTCACTGCCCCATAAGCTGCACCAGTAGCAGCACCAGGCAAGGCACCAACAGACGCGCCAGCAGTAGCAGTCGAAGCGGTTATGCGTACCGCATCCCAAACCGAATCAGCCATCTGCCAACCGCAACGGTCCACAAACTCACCCGTTACATCCCACATATTGCAAGCACAGCCGCGAATACGAGACGTACCAGACACAGCCTTTGTCCAATTAGTGGTTAGCGGCCCATCACAATCTTCTGGGGCCGGTTGTGTAGCCTGCTGAAATGGATTCGTGGTGCCTTCATCGCCCGTATACACGCAACCTTTAACTGCACGCTTAGGACTAGCACCACAACCTAAAGGCACCATGCTGTCAGTGCCAGAACAAGAGACCATGCAGCCATTGTAAGAACCGTTATAACCACTCCCAGTAGTCATCAGAGCGTAATCGTTGGAATCAGCACCCACAGGCATACCAGCGGGGCAGTTATCCGTTGCAACACAAGGAGGAAGCTGTCCAAGTGCGCCAGTAAGCGAATCGGCTGTGCAAGTTTCACCCACAGACCCGTTGAGACTCACGGCTGAACCGCTCCAATTAAAACAAGTATCAGTACAGCCGCCAATACCTTGAGTCTGACGCGCCGCATTATAGCCAGTCATGATTTCATGACACTTTGCTAAAGCAGCGGAACAATCGTATGTTTTAGCAGCATAAACAGTTTCAACTGATAAAATCAGATAAGCGAGCAGAATAAAATATTTTAAGTAAGTCATTTGAATATCAACATTAAGCAGATAACCAAGACAAGAAAATGCTTTGCGTTTTCAACAACAAAAAATAGCTCAGACATAGCTAGTCCTTGGAAATAAAAGCATAAAGATTCACAAAGGCATAAATAAGCACTTCGACCATCAACACGGAACTGCCTACACCTGTGATAAACAGAATAAATTCCATATACAAACCCGTGTAATCCCCAAAAAAAACCTGAAGGATGAAACAATCAAGCCTTCAGGTTATGGGTTAAGGTGACGAGTTAAAATAACCGTTTAAGGTGTTTGTAGCCCGCAATCACGATACTGACCATCACCGCAGAGGCACCGATAGTGGTGATAGCAGTGGTAAACGTGCCATCGATAAATCCCGTAATACTGGTAGTCACCGAGGATAAATCAGGTGCAGCAAAAGCCGCAGAACCGAAGGCCGCAGCAAACAAACCAATCAGGACGACCAGAAAGCGCTTAGAATTACGCATGGAAAACTCCCATTGAAAGTAAAAAAACGGCGAATCAATCACCGCGTGAACTGCCGAATGAATAAAATCAATCGGCCAAAAGCCCAAGATAAAGCAAAAGCAATGGCAATATCTTGAGAACTTAAGACAGTAGTGCCTAACAACAAATTGTCTGTTGTATAGGTCGCACCAGTACCAGTACAAGAAGCCGCAGACAACGTATTAAAACACTGATTGGCATTAGCCTGAGCAACAAGTGTTGCTGATTGCGCATCAGCCGCAGCTTGCTGTAATGCAGCTAATTGGGTTTCAAGACCCAGCACGTAAGTCGAAGTAGTCACCACATAACCAGCAGGACAATTAGGATAAAGGTTGAGCGTGACATCATACTGAGCGCCACCGCTACCTGCTGTTACTTTGGCACAACTGACCAAGGGCATGGGTCAAAATAACCGTTTAAGGTGCTTATAACCCGCAATCACAATACTGACCATTACCGCAGATGCGCCAATAGCAGAGATTGCCGTCATTAGCGATTTCTCCCAGAAGTTGTATTGAATCACCAAGTCTGGCAAACCATAACCAGCGGCCAAGACAAAGCCTGGAAAAACCAGAATGACCAAAGAAAGTATAATTTTCATAAGATACGCTCTAACAGATAAAGATAATGGTCAAAAAGACCGGAATAATAAAAAGTAAAAAAAGAACTAAAAAGAAAAGAAAAAAACGAATAAATAAAAAGAAAAGAGAAAATTAAAAAGACAACAGAAAAGTAAACGCGCTCACTAATTGACAAAGAAAAATCAAACAAATAAATATAAAGAGAAGCAACGGAATAAAAAGAAAATAAAGCATGATAAAGCAAAGCAAAAGCGACAACATAAAAAACTAAAAAATACTGAAAATCAAAATAATCAAAAATGAAATAAGTTAAAAAGAAAGTAATAATAAAATTAATTGAATAAATGAGTTTATTCATAAAAATATTAAAAGGGCAGTCATCAACAAGAAAAAGATGATTATAAAAAAATAAATTGAAACGATTAAAAAGAGAAAACATAAAAAACCTCTTCAAAAACCTTCACAAAACCCTTTTTGTAATCCTTCCCCCCGTATTACTACCGGGGGGAAGCCGAAAGCCGGGGGCGGC
>Ga0209575_10001267_pt1 | contig 10635 bp, 7 predicted proteins | sample Medcelwee11metaG_FD_187172 | JGI IMG/M metagenome (GOLD analysis project Ga0209575, IMG submission 187172) | Freshwater pond sediment microbial communities from the University of Edinburgh, under environmental carbon perturbations - Medium... | ecosystem: Environmental > Aquatic > Freshwater >...
AGTGAATGACACCTTCATTACGGTGTAGCGTCTGAGCAGTATCAGCAGCCATACCCAGCGTATTCCGGTGATAATAAAAAGGCCGTAAATGGCGCTTTTTTCGTCGAAGCCTGCAAGTACAGGCGCAAGCACTAGTACCAGCTGAGCACCATAGGTATAGAATCCGTACTGCATTATGCGGTACGACCTGTTATTGAGCAGGTAAATGTATTCGATCAGGGAGACCGGATTGCTGAGCAGTATATACCAGAGCAGCAGTCCGAGGTAGGGTATGTCCTGTTTTATCCCTATGGAGGGAAGGGTGTTCTTTATGGGGATGCCCAGGGCAAAGACCAGCAGGCTGAAGAAGAGGATCAGCAGGAAGGCGTTGAATATCTCGGGTGATTTTCTCGCTGCGGTGTCACCGAGACCTCTGAAAGTTTTGTTCCTGTTGTAAAGGGTGAGTAACGACTGTATTATGCCTGAGACCCAGAAAAAGCTAAGCAGGCTCGCGATGAACAGGAAGAGTTCCCACGTTCCTATTTCCGCTCTTGAAAGATGACTTTTTGTAAAAACAATACTGATAACCAGGTAGGTGACAAATCTCAGCAGCTGTACAGCCTGCAAACCTGAAATATTGTCTATGAGCTTCAGCCTCCTCAACCGGTTAACTTCTTTGTACGGAAACGAAAAACGGCCTCAATAATTGTACCATGTCATTTTTCACACGGCTAAGATACTATTTGTAATTCATGAGCAATAAAGTAAATGAAAAGTTTGCGGAATGGAAATTTTGCATTTTCTTTGCACTCCGAAATACGGTGGTTGTAGCTCAGTTGGTTAGAGCGCCAGATTGTGGATCTGGAGGTCGCCGGTCCGAACCCGGTCTTCCACCCTGAATAGATAAAACCGGGCCGCTGTTGGCGGCCCGGCTTTGTTTTTTGTAACATATTGCCTAATTTTACGTTATTATGTGTTTAACCGGGCAGCTATTCCGGGAACAATGTAACTTAAGAATCTGCTGAAAATGAAAAGGAGCGTGTTTGTTGTATTAGCCGCCACAACCGTGGCAGCCGGAATGATTCTTACATCATGCAAGGGCAAGGATTTGCCGGTGCCTGTAGATTATTCGATAAACGGACCGTTAACGGTTTTTCAAACAGAGACAGCAGATTACGAGGTTATAGTTCCTTGGGAACAGCCGGGGACAACGTGGAGCTGGATTGTTGCAGGCGCTACCCTTCAGGGGGTAAGCAGCGACACAAAAACTGCAACCCTGAAGTTTTCCCAGATGCCCGCAAATGACACCGTCTACATAACTGTGGGAGAAAAAACTGCTGAAGGCGTAAAAGGCGACGATACTGTCGTGAAGGTTAAGGTGACCCCCTTCTGTACTTTTAACATCAATAATTTCATCGGCGCATATGACTGCGACGAAGCCGGCTACGGGATTTATGCGGTGAACTTCACCAAAGACCCGGTGCTTGCAAATACAATTGTGAATGACAATTTCTGGGACTGGCCCGGTCCGGGTGCAGTAATCAAATATACACTGTCAGGTGATTTTCTTGAAAAAGTCACCGTGCCCAGACAGAATTTCGAATTCGGTGACGGGTATGACGGATGGGTCGAGGGCAGCGGCTTTTACAACAGTTGCACCGGAACAATGGAGGTCGACTATACCGTTTACTATGAAGCAGAAGAGTATGATCTTCATCATGAATTCGCAGCCGGCACAAAGGGCTCTATAAATACTGTTGTCAGAAAGAAAAGCTCCGGAAATGTCAGGTAAAATCTAAATTAATTAAAAAAAACGAGGTTGTCAGCCTCGTTTTTTTTTGATCATTCCAAACCAGTCACTATACGCTTTTGCCCGAGCTTCTGTATTTCAGATATGCTGCCACGGCAAGACCTGCAAGAGTAACTACCGCAACATAGACGAATACAGGTACCGGTACGGCATCACCCCCGGCATAAGAATGCAGCCCTGACAGGTAGTAATTGACCCCGAAATAGGTCATCAGCACCGAAGAAAAGGCGAACAGGGAAAGTACATTGAAAGTATACGTATCTTTCATTCCGGGTATCATCCTTGAATGTGTCACCAGGCTGTAGATGACAATGGTTATCAGTGACCAGGTCTCCTTCGGATCCCATCCCCAGTAACGGCCCCAGGATTCGTTAGCCCAGATTGCACCGAGAAATGTCCCGATTGTAAGGAAATAGAGTCCGAGAGTGACACTCCTGTAATTGATTACAGTAAGTTCGTCGATTGTGGCGCTTATACCCTCGCGGTTTTTCTCATTTACAAACAGCATCATAACCATCACAATAATTCCCAGGATGGCTCCCAGCCCGAGGAAGCCGTAACTGCCCGTAATGACTGAAACGTGCAGCGTCAGCCAGTACGACTTCAGCACGGGAACAAGGTTGGTGATCTCCGGGTCCATGAAGCTCAGGTGAGCCACCATCAGTGTCATTCCTGCAAGCACGGCAGTGGCAGCAAGTGCCAGAAGCGATTTACGGCTGAAAATGAAGCCGGCCAGCATAGTGACCCACGAAATAAAGAGCATCGACTCATAACCGTTGCTCATTGGCGAGTGGCCGGAAATATACCATCTGATACCCAGACCCAGGGTATGAAATAAAAATGCCAGCGCTGCAATCCCTACAAGTACCTTCATAAACGTCGAAGCTCCCTTTTTGCCTGAGATAATTCCGGCAAGCAGGGTAATTATCATAATCAGTCCCAGCGTTGCATATCCGGGGAAGAGCTTCTCAAATATTTTTGCCTTGTAGTAAAAAAGTTCAGACTTCACTTTGGCTACTGACGGAAGGTCATAGGAAGCGTGGGTCCGCTGATAGTTTATGATTGCGGTCCTCGACTCTTCAGGTGTCACCTCCGGCTTGCCGGTGGCGGCCACTGACTGAGCCCACAGAGGCAACACGTTCAGGATGAATACCGAGTCTTCTCTGCTTGCCGCGACCCCGGCAGCTTCGACTGAGGTGCCCCAGTGGTCGGTGCTGTCTTTCATCGGAAACAGCCGCAGAAAATCACCCCTTGACATCATATAGCATATGTTCACGCGTTCGTCAAGCTTGATCACCTCCTTGTCAAAGCGGCTTCTCTTGCTCTCCGGCTTTGCGTACGCCTTGTCGATATAGGGTGAGAGCTTATAGCCTCCTTCAGTACCCAGGGTAACGATATCACTGAAGGCGGCTCTGTCTGTCTTTAATCCGAGAGCCTGCTGCAGCTCGGCATTCGAGACTTTTATCAGCGGCACACTCTGCCAGTGCATGAAGTCGAGAGAATAACCCAGGAAAACCTGCATCGATGACAGACCGTTGAATTCAGTCTCCTTTGAGACCTTCCTCAGTATATCATTGCTGATAGTGTAAAGTGGTTTTGTACGGCCCTTCTGATCCTGAGCCAGCACCGCACCGAAGTTGTCTGCCTCTTTCCTGTCAAGGATGAGCTCCTGAGCACTCGCCCGGCTGCCGAATGACATTGCAGCAAGCAACAGCAGCACTGTCACCGGCCTGCGGTATCGTGAATTCCAGTGGGTCCTGGTTACGGTACGGAAGAACGACCTGCGGTTGATTATCGAAAGTACAATGAACAGGAACAACAGCAGGTAACCGGCATATGTTGTCATCATCCCTGCGGGGTCGTGGTTGACTGACAGCACTGTCCCGGTTTCATCCGGGTCGTAAGACGACTGGTAAAACCTGTATCCCCTGTGTTTGAGTATGTGGTTCATATATATTTCAAAAGGAAGTTCAACGCCCATCTCCTTATCCGTGAGTGTTACCTTACTCTTGTAACTCGAGGGGCTGTTTGATCCGGGGTATCTTTCGAGTACGAAATCGTCAAGCCTTATCCCGAAGGGCAGTGACTCGATTCTGCTTCCGTATGTTACTCTCGCCGTCAGATTGCCGGTACTCCCTGACCACTGTGCAATATCTTCAGACGGGTTATTCCACAGGTAAATTGTCTCTTCATATCCGGAGCCTGATAACCTGAATTCGAGAGCACCCGGACCCTGACCACCTGCCCCCCCTGTGGCAGGCACTATTGCTGCCAGACCGCTAAGGGTCATTTTCTGAGGGACTATTTTGTAATCACCTACGGAGTAAACAACCATTGGCGCCAGTGGAACAAGCGAGTCGGCATCGTAAATCGTTACCTCCCTGTCTGTCATCTTTGTGCTCCTGAGTTGCTGCGGCGACTTAAGGAAAAAGCTTCCCTGATCAAGTATGACACTCAGATCGGCATCAGTACCAAAACTTACTGACAGCTCACCGAGCATTATTTGTTCACCCATTTCCAGGACTACGGTCTCCCCGCTTACCATATCTCGTGTTGCAAGAAAAGAGACCATCGGAACACCTCCCGCAGCTTCTTCGATACCCTTGCTGACATTATTCCTGTATCCCACGTAGCTGAGTTCCGTCTTTTCACCTGCAGCTGAGAGAGACTTACTGTAATGACCGTCTGTCAGGGCAGTAAGCGAGAAAGGTTTCGAGTGGCTGGCCGTCACCTCCCCGTCACTGCCCAGCAGTTCGAATACGATATACTTTCCTGACGAATATGTTGTTGTTGATGTTTCTCCTTCCCTGATTCCCATAATACCGTCATACCCGGTATAGCGGGTTATTGCAGCACCGGTGACCATGACAATAAATGCCAGGTGGAACAGCATTACAGTAAGCTTTTCCTTCCGGTAAAGTTTGAAGGCTACTATCTGTCCTCCAAGGTTAATCACCAGCAGGAGGAACAGCAGTTCAAACCACCGGGCATTGTAAATAACCGCCCTGGCCGCCGATGCACCGTAGTCATTTTCAACGAATGTGGCAACAGCCATCGAGACAGCAAACACAACGAAGAGAATACCCATAAAGATGGGTGAAAAAATAAATTTCAATGCTTTCATGGTTTGTATTTAAAATGCAAAACTATCCTTTTTCGGATATAACGCGCAACTTGTCATGGTCAAGAATTCTGACAGCCCGCGGGGTGGCATGAATGATCTTCTCATCTTCAAGTTCACCAAGGATCCGTACCACGCTTTCTTTGGCCATATTAGTCATTTCGCCGAGTTCCTGCCTGGAAAGAACCATCTCAAAATCGTCTGAATGAAAAAGTGTTTCTGAAAAATAGAGCAGCGCTTCAGCCAGCCGTCCGTGCATCTTCTTCTGTGTCAGGTTGACAACCTTCTGATGCATCTTGTATGCCTTGTCACTAAGTTCTTCAATGAATCCTACGGCGAAGTCCGGATTGCCTGTGATGACCTTTCTGATAATGTCAAAACTTATAAAACAGGCCTGTACCTGTGTAATGGCGGCCACCGAATAGGGATACCTCGAATTAACGTGAACCCCCGGGCCTGCAAGGATAGACGACTGCTCGGCAAGGTTGAGGATGAGATTTTTTCCCGAGTATCCTTCAACATAAACTTTTGCCAGTCCGGCAATGAGAAATATTGCATTTGAGGCCGGGGATCCCTGCTTAATAATGATTTCTCCCGGCTTGAAGTTGGCTTCATACCGATTCTTATTGACTGTCACCAGGTCATCTTTTGAAAGATTCTTAAAATTACTCCAGCATCTGGTGCAGACTTCGCAACTTGAAATATGGTTTTCGCTGTACATCCGGCTTATAATTCAATGATTCAAATTTACCGAATCGGGCATGTCTGAACCATAAAACTAATATATATCATACTCGATATTGATTTTTATCAATATCTTTGCTTGTACTTATCAATCCATTGTGATTCAAATATCAATGATCAAACACTTGATTGTGTTTTCACTCTGACTACCTTGCATCGATGAATATTTACCCAAAAAACGGAATATCTATGAAAAGAAGTTTGAAATTTTTATCACTGCTGGTTATGACCGGAATGGTGATGGCATCTTGTGAAGGTCCTATGGGTCCAGCGGGAGACAAGGGAGACAAGGGGGACAAGGGAGATGCCGGTACACCGGGAGCACCGGGTTCTACCCTCGCCTGCTCTGAATGTCATAACACAGATGACCAGATCGTAGCTTTCTCCGCACAGTGGAGCGAGTCAATGCATGCCAATGGCGGCAATGCAGGATATGCAAACAGGGACGGTTGTGCACAGTGCCACACCAGCCAGGGATTCCTTGCATTCCTTGCAAGCGGTGCCACCACAAAAGTTGAAAACCCGATGCAGATTAACTGCTACACCTGCCACGAGATTCATCAGACTTACACTGATGACGACTGGGCTCTTACCAACGGTGGCGCAAAGAACCTTGAGGTTCAGTACAAAGGCGCAGCAGTGGCATGGGACAAAGGCGGCAGCAACCAGTGCGTATCCTGCCACCAGGAACGTACAGTTACACCTGCACCCGTTCTTGACGGAGCAGACTTTGCCATAACCAGCTCACGCATGGGCCCGCACCACGGTCCGAATGCAAACCTGATCCTCGGCAAACATCCGTTCGAGATCCCGGGCACCGTAGCTTATCCTACTACCAATCCTCACTCAACATCTTCAGGCTGCCTTACCTGCCATATGGCTGAGCCTTACGGTTACACAGCCGGCGGACATAACATGGGTGTATTCTATGACAGCCACGGTACAGAGCTTATGCTGCAGACAGGTTGCACCACATGCCACACAACTGCTGCTACGCTTACCACACTTATCAACGGCCTTCACACTGATTTTGATGCAAAACTGGCAGCTCTTGAAGCTAAGCTGATCGCCGCCAACATCTACAATGCTACAACAGGTCTGGCCAGAACAGGAACCTTCAAAGCCAATGCAGTTCTTGCATACCTGAACTACAACACGCTTAAGGAAGACCGCAGCAGGGGACTTCACAACCCCGGCTACTCGAAAGCCTTACTTGACAATTCAATCGAGGCCATGACAGCCCTCGGCTTCTAAGCCTTCAGATTAATAAATCTGTTTAAGACAAAAGACCACCCGCCAACCAGCGGGTGGTTTTTTTATCGGGTCAGTTATACGGTTAATAACCTTGCACCTGCCACACTAAAGATCAGCCTGCAAGAGACAATAAAAAAGGCCGCATCACCGGATGCAGCCTTTTCTGATATTAAGAATGAAGCAGATTACTTCGCCATCCCTCTCATGTAGTGAACCATCGCCCATATCTCATTGTCGGGGATCTTCTTGTCATATGCAGGCATTTCACCGCGGCCGACTTTGGTTCTGTAAAAGATCTCACCGTCAGTACCAGCCTGAAAAGCAGCTGCTGAGAAATTCCCGGGATGGGTTTTAGTCATCCTGCCTTTGGGGCCGTCACCAAGACCGGTCTTGCCGTGGCAGGAAGCACAGTTCTTCATCCATGAAGTCATTCCAAGTTTCAGTGATGCATCATCCTTTGCAACGGGATTAACCTTTGCCTTGTCTGCGGCAGGAACCGGCCAAGGTTCTGCAGCTTTCTGCGCCTGAGCATTGACAGCCTGTGTGGCTGAAAACGCTATTAAAATAGCTGATGCAAATAAGATTTTCAATTTCATAGCTTTCAAGTTTTAATTACGTTTAACATTAATCATATTTCGTGCCAAAATAAATTACTCTGTTTTCTTGTGCTTCAATCCGTCTTTCCTGATTCTGAAAAGACTTATGACAACAAAAGTATAATGGCCCCAGACACCCAGCAGCATGATTGACAAAGTGATAATCATCCACCGTGGCGCAAGTGTAGACCAGAGACTGCGGAACGCCGGGGGAGCCTTTACAGCCGGAACACCCCAGTTAGTCTCCTCCCTCTTTTCAACACTACCGAAAAGAAAATGGTCATTAAATCTTCCGATTACAGTCAGCTTACCGTCTTTATCTCCGGGTATGTCATCGGGGAAAGGTATCTGTACAGTGCCGTCAGCTTCCAGTGTTCCCGTGCCAACAGGCAACAGGCTGAAAGTTCTCGGGACAAATACTGAAATTTCTTCAGCTGCTACCGGAACAGGTCCGTTGGCCGATGGAAGAAAGGCCTTTAAGAGTACCATTTTCTTACCCTCCTCCTCTGTCAGCACCATCTCCAGGTTTACATCCGTTATGGCAAGCTCACTCTCCGTTGCTTCGGTCAGACTGTCGCCGGAAAACCTTGCTACAAAGGTCCGGGCTCCGTCCTCACCCGTAAAAATCGGAAAGTCCGCCGGAATGACAAATTCCGCATTGCCTGATTGGTTTGTTACAACTTCCCCGAGTAACGTGTCATTATTCATAAAACTGACATTCAACCCCGGAAGCGGTACTTCAGAAGTCTGGGTAATGTTGGTCATTCTGACCTGAAGTATGTTCTGGGAATCAGTGTTCTTCAGGTAAGTAAAAAGCATATAGGGACTTATCTTCGGTGTCTCATCCTGCATTGCACTCAGGCTGCAGATGGCAGAAAACCCGATCAGGAGTGTCAGGAGAGTGTATCTCAGAATAGCTTTACTCATGATGTTCACCTATTAACTGATTCTGTTTCTCTTTCTGTTTCTCTTCAGCTTCCTCCATCTCTGAAATAGAGATAATGGGAGCAATTTTGGAAATAATCATAAAGAGCATTCCAAATACGGCAATCCCGGCTGCCGTCAGCGACCATTCCACCCATGTGGGTGAATACCAAAGCCAGTCAGGCCTGGTATCCTGTATCGGAAGGAACGGTGTCTCAAGGGTGGGAACTATAATTATATATCTGTTTACCCAGAGTGCCACAAGGGCAATCACGGCTGCAATAGTAATATTTCTGATTGTTCGCAGTTTCGGGATGGCAATGATTATGATCGGGGTAAGTATACCGATATAGTTGGCCACAATGAAATAGAACCTGAATTCGGTAAATAGCTTGTCTATAAGGACCTTGTCCATTTTTACGGAGCCGTACCATTTAGTAAGGTAATCACTGAACGTAAAGTATCCGAAAAATGCCGCTATTACAAAAAGCACTATCCCAAGGTTTACGAAGTGCTTGAGGGTGATATACTTTTCGAGGTTATAGATCTTCCTGAAGATTGCCATCAGGACTATGAGCAGGCCCACACCCGAGAAAATGGCTGCTATCACAAAGTATGGTCCGAAAATGGTGCTGTGCCAGCCAGGCTGAAGTGTGACCCCGAAGATCCATGCAAGTACCGAATATACTATGATTGCAATTGCAATGATTATGGCTGCCATAACATTGCGCGAGAGGCTGAGAATCCTTTTCTGCTTTTCAGTGCCCTGGAATCCTAACGCCAGCATCCTGTACATTTTTTTCTTCCATGGTGGAATCTGAAGATTTACATTGTCGCGAAGGATCGCAAAGTCTTCAAGAAAAGAAATATAGAGAAAGATAGCGGCCCCGAACACATCGGTAAGGATCGCTATCACGTCCCACACAATTGGAGACTGGATCCTGGGAAATGCCAGTATATAGGGCAGCCTGTCAAGCCTACCCACGCAGAAGAAAATGAAGAAGGGTCCGATAGCAAGAGAGATAACCGTTATAAGCTCGGCAATCCTTATCACAGGAGCTCTCCACGGCGTCTTGAACAGATGAAGAGTCCCCGAGACGAGTGCACCTGCATAGCTCAATCCCATAAAAAATATGAAATTCACGATATAGACGCCCCAGACAACATTGTCCCTCATGCCGGTCACGATATGTCCCTTGTCGATCTGCTGAATCAATCCGTAGATTCCGATTATGAATATCAAAAGAAAGCTACCGAAGACAATGTACCAGCTCCTGCTGGTTTTCTCTATTTCAGGAGTAAGGTCTTTAAGCAAAGACTCACTGTATGTGCTCATTGGTCATTCTTTTTTGGCTTCTTTACATCCTGAGGTGAGTATCTGTCGGAAATTGACTCATCGAGGTCTTCAAATCCGATCTCTACCGGGTACATCCGGTTAACCGGAGGAAGATAATAAACAGTCGGAGCTGTACCGAGTTCTTCCATATGCCTGTAACCGTGCTTGTCAAGCATCATTGTTGAAAACCTCAGGGTCTCCACACCGTTGGTTACTGCATCTTCATTTATATCGCCAAAGTAAATAACTCCCATCGGGCAGGCTTTGACGCATCTCGGGAGCTCATTGACTCTCAGCTTATCAGCACAGAATACACACTTCCCGACTGTGCCTTCCACGGCAGGAATATTCAATTCCGGATCATAGACATGATCCTTTGGAACAACAACCTCCGGGTCCTTCCAGTTGAAGACACGGGCCGAATAGGGACAGGCAGTCATGCAGAATTTGCATCCGATGCATCTTTTATTGTCAACAAGGACAATCCCGTCTTCACGCTTATAGGTGGCACCCACGGGACAAACGCTGACGCACAGCGGATTGTCACAGTGATAGCAGGGTTTTGGAAACCAGTATTTGCTTGCCATTTCCGAATCCTGCAACAGATAAATCTTTATCCACTCATGGTCCTTCGGAAGCATATGACCTTCCTGGCAGGCATCGACACATTTACGGGCATTCTTGCACTTGGCAAGGTCGATTACCATTACAAACTTCTTGCCGGGAAGCCCTGTGTAGGATCTCTTTATCTCTTCCTTTGTCCGGGCTTTGGCAACCCTGATAGCTGCCCTGTCAACTTCAACAAGCTTTCCGTCTGATGAAAGAAGCATAACTTTTTCACCTGATTCCGACACAGACGGCTCACGTGCAA
>Ga0209575_10001269_pt1 | contig 10627 bp, 8 predicted proteins | sample Medcelwee11metaG_FD_187172 | JGI IMG/M metagenome (GOLD analysis project Ga0209575, IMG submission 187172) | Freshwater pond sediment microbial communities from the University of Edinburgh, under environmental carbon perturbations - Medium... | ecosystem: Environmental > Aquatic > Freshwater >...
TGTATGGTTGTTCGTGATATTGCTGAATGTGTAGGATGAAACCGGGCCAACTGAAACATTATCCACCACAACATCTGACACCATTTCCCCTGTATTTGGAGTAATATTGAAAGTCCTGCTTGAACCATAATCGACTGTTATATTTCCGGTTAAAGAAATTGAGCCTCCACTTCCTGCCTGGCTTGTCAGATTAAAGGTTAAGAGTGAAAATGTTGCTGATATTGAATGATTTGAGGTTACATTGTTAAATGTATATGATGATGCATCACCGACCGAAACATTATCAACTTTTACATCGGAAATCTTATAGCCTGTGGCTGGAGTTATTATGTATGTATGGCTTGTTCCATGGGTAACAGTAGATGCTCCCGATGGATTTATTGAACCTCCGCTTCCTGCGCTCGCAGTAATAGAATAAGTTGCTGTAGTAAATGTTGCTGATATAGTATGACCTGATGATATATTACTGAAGGTGTAAGTCGACACTGCTCCTGCCGACACCTCATCAACCTTTACATCTGATACCTGGAAACCAAAATCAGGACTAATTGTGAAAGTACTGCCAGAGCTATGATTTACTGAAATATTACCCGACGGACTTATTGAACCGCCTGTCCCTGCGCTGCTTGTTATTGTGTAGACGTATGGAGAAAAAGTTACCGATATGGAATGACCTGCAGTGACATTTGCAAAATTATAGGAAGAAACAGCACCAACTGATACATTATCCACTTTTACATCTGAAACATGATAGCCTGTGTTTGCTGAAATTGTAAATGTCTGGTTTGTTCCGTAATATACAGTTACATTTCCCGGCGGTGAGATAGTTCCTCCTGTACCTGCACTTGCAATAATCGTATTTGTGATCAGTGAAAAGGAAGCTGCAATAGTATGACTGGCTGTTATATTACTGAAACTATATATAGTGGGAGTACCGACAAAAACATTATCTACAAGAACTCCGGATATCTGGTAACCTGTATTTGGAGATATAGAATACGTTCGGGATGATCCGTAATTCAATGTAAGCACTCCGGAAGGACTTATTGAACCGCCTGCCGCTGCTTCTGAAGTCAGGGTGAACGTCAGAAGCTCAAAAGTAGCTGAAACTGAATGATCCGAAAGAATATTGGTGAATGAATAAGAAGAAACTGAACCTGCTGATACCCCGTCAGCCAAAACTTCAGATATTCTGTACCCGGTTGCAGGAATAATATTAATCGTCAGGTTTGTTCCTTCATTCACTGTGGTTATACCAGTCGGAGTCACAGATCCTCCGGAACCTGCAGATGCTGTTATGTTGTGGGTAGGAATCGTCTCGAATGATGCTATTATTGTATGGCTTGCTCCAATATTGCTGAATGTATAGGTTGAAACCGATCCTAAAGAGACATCATCAATTTTCAAATCGGAAAGCCGGTATCCGGTGGAAGTTGAAATATTAAAAGTCTGATTAGTACCTTCATAAACAATGACATTGCCTGATGGAGTTATTGTTCCTCCGGTACCTGCGGAAGATATAATCGTATAGCTTGCGGAAGATGCGAATTCGGCAGTTATTGAATGGTTTGCCAGAACAGAGCTGAAAGTATAAGTTGAAACCGGGCCGATAGAAACACCATCTACCGACACATTGCTGATGTGATTACCTGTATTGGGTGTTATTGAAAAAGTTTTGTCGGTTCCCGCAACAACTGAGACAGAACCCTGGGGATTTATTGTGCCTCCTGTTCCGGCACTTGAATTAACTGTGAACACCATGCCACTCTGAACAGCAATTTCGGTGTCAGACAGAGCATAATCATAGAGTTTTACGGTACTGATCTGTCCGCTGAAATTTGAAATGGTTTCCGTCGCCTGTCCTAGTATTAACTCCGGCGTTGAGTAATTTGTGATTGCAGTTCCTGCCGGAATCGTTTTATCCAATATTCCGTTTACATATAATTTAAGGCTGCTGCCAGTACCGGTTATGGCCACGTGAGACCATGCTCCTGCCGAAACTGACGCCGTTGATGTTGCAATTTTTGAACTTCCGGCAAATAAACGGGCTGTTATATGTCCATCATTCGTCAGGTACAGATTACGGTCATTTTTTGTGGATAAGGGGTACTCCGACATGGCTGAGATATCCATTTCCCTTATCACATCAGGTCTTATCCTCATCGATATTGTAAATGATGAATGATTATTCCCTTTCAGTGTCAGGTAATCATCATCACCGTCAAATATGTAAGCACCTGATTCAAGCTGGTTAGGACCTGAAAGGGTAATCTCATCCCCCTTTAAAATATCTGATTTATCATTTCCGCCCTCAACAATTTTTATGAATTTATGATCGCCCGAAGGGACCCTGTCAGAGTACCAGGTCCAACGCCCGTTATTCTCATAAATTGTCCTTATACCTGTGTAGAGATCAGGTGTGTTAAAACTGCCATAAGCATAGGTAATACCATCAGGAACTGTTACATCGATAAAACCTCCGTTATCGCAACCAAGCATCCAGACGTCTTTCCTGTACTTTACAGCCAGCTCCCTTACAGCCTTGTTAAGAGCTCTGTGATGCTGATGGCCATATTCTCCCCAGTTATTGTGGGTGATCACTCTCGACATTGAAGGATCAGCAAAGTATTGTTCAAGTTTGGCCTTAATTTTATTAATTTCATACCTTGACATTTCTACCGGATTACTATATAGTCTGGTCTCGAGGTGATCATTTAAAAGATAATAATATGAAGTATTAGCTCCCCAATAGTATTCTGTATATTCAGAATCAGTTACATCATCCCACGGAGTATACCAGTTAGACTGGTAAGCAATATTGTAACCGTTGTTGTCGAGGAAAGTCTGCTGCTGACTTATTATTGTTCTGTATGAGGGAGTAGCTGGCATTGCACCACCTATAAATTTCTCGGTCTTATTCCAGAATGGAAGCATCCATATAAGATCATCATCCATATGAGAATAAACCAGGATTGTTCCGCTTTTTGGGATAGTGTTGAAATCTACCTCTGTTCCCTGTGCAAAAGCAGAAATATGCCCTGACATTAAAAGAATAAGAATAAGTAAAGACCTGGTAAGGAAAATTCTCGATAATTTGACCTCAGACATTTTTAATATTTTCATCAAATCTAACTAATCAATACTATCGGTACAAATCGTCAGAAGTTATAAGTATCAGAAAATCAAAGAAAGAGACACAGGTCATCTATGAATATACGACGAATACCAAGTATTTGTTTTCGTTCATATAATAGAAAAGGCGGTTCATCAAAAAGCAGAAATACTATTACAAAAATCAGGTCAATAGATCTTCTATTATGATTTTTTATATAAAGCAGGCGGAGAATCTTATATTTGAAAAATTTTCACCGTTAAATCATTTTTTTCAGTACTTTAATAAATATCACTATAAAGAGTGATATAGATCAATTTTATATATGTTAAACAGCATCCTGCATGGTGTAAAAATGGAAGATGTAATATGTTATTAATCAATAATCTCAGATATCTTTGTGAAAATATTAACAGTAACTGAAAAATGAAAATGAAAGTTAAATTATCATGGAGTATTGTGGCGGCTTTGATAATTCCTGCAGGTATGCTGCTGTTTTCATCATGTGAGAAATATGCTTACCAATTGGAGACAGTGGATCCTGAGGAGCCGGTTCTGTTTCAGACACAGATTCAGCCAATCTTTTCGAACAATTGCATTACATGCCATAAAGGATCGCGGAATCCTGATCTGAGAGACGGTAATTCATATTCTTCACTGACAACAGGTGGCTATGTTAACCTTCCGGCTGCGAACAGCGAGCTTTATTCCCAGGTTGTTTCAGGAAGTCATTCTGCATTTACGCTGGATGCTGAAAAACAATTGATACTGATATGGATCGGTCAGGGAGCCCTGAACAATTAAACCTTATAAAACCTATTAAACCCGATAAAATGAAAAAGACTTTATTATTTCTGCTTCTTTCAGCATTCATGGTTTCATTATCAGCTCAGGAGGAAACAAAACCTGAAGATAAATCAAAACCGGTACGCTTTACTTTCGGAACAGGTGTTCTTATAGATAATCAGACTGTTGCAACTCCTTATAAAGGCGGATTGGAATTGCAGATACATCACAGGTTCAGTCTGATTGAAAATTATCATAATCTTTTTGGTATTTACGGGGCTGCCAACACCCGGCTGGGTCTTAATTACGGAATTACCGACAGACTTATGCTCGGAGCAGGAACAACCAAGGATTACAAGCTTCAGGATATTCAGTGGAAATATCTTATACTTCAGCAGACTGAGGATAACAGCATGCCTGTTTCACTTTCTTATTACGGAAATATGGTTATTGATCTCCGGAAAGAGGAGGCATTCGGACCGGTCGAACGTTACAGGGATATACACAGGTTATCATATTTTAACCAGTTGATTCTGGCCAGGAAATTCAATGATGTATTTTCGTTCCAGATTGCACCTTCTGTGATATATTTCAATGCTGTTCCCCAGTATACTAATGAGTCCAAGTACAAAAACCTGAATTTCGGCTTATCGGCAGGTGGAAAAGCAACTGTTTTTGGCTCTCAGTCGATAATTTTTGAATATGACCAACTTCTGACAAAACAGGATCTTGATGAACAGCCAAAACCAAACCTCTCAATCGGATGGGAAGTTGGAACAGCAACACACACTTTCCAGGTTTTTGCTGCCAATTATTCACAGATTATTGGCCAGCGTAATCTTGTTTTCAATACAAACGATTTTGCAAAAGGCGATTTTCTTTTTGGATTTAATATAACGGTGAGGTTCTAAATACACTAAGGAATGACTCTACCCTTAAGGAGGTGCCTGTACTATAGCTTACTGGTTTTTTCAGGGGCAATTTCATCCATCGCCGGCGGATCAGAACTGAAAATAGTAAATGCCGAAACGAAGGATTCAATTGCTTTCAGATCTCCATATTATGAGGATAACGAACGTTGTTTTAAATGCCATGGCCAGAACAAGTACGAATATACAAATGAGACTCTTGGACGCCAGGTAAAGGCAATGATGTATTCGGAAGTAATTATTGACAGGAACAAATTTTATGAGGCAAATCACAGGAGTTTCAGCTGTACTGACTGCCATTCGGAAGAGTATACAAAATTTCCTCATGCCGGAGAACTCCGTATGGAGCAGAGCTATAACTGTATAGACTGCCATGGGGGAGATGAAAAGTTCGCACAGTATAACTTTGAAGCCATAGAAGCCGAATACCAGCAGAGTACCCATTTTAAGCTTGAAGGCGAGGGATTTACGTGCTGGGATTGCCATGGTCCCCATGATTATAAGATAAATGTCAGGAACAGTTACAACCTGAAGGAGACTATCCTTTATGACAATAATATTTGCTTAAGGTGCCATTCAAACTATAGCCAGTTTCAGATATTATCTGAGAGGGAAGAAATTAATATACTTCAGAAACATGATTGGCTCCCAAACCAGGAATCCCACTTTAAAAGTGTCAGGTGCATTGAGTGCCATTCCCAGATAAATGATACAATCCTTGTGTCGCACCTTATAAATACGGTGGAGAAAGCAGTAAAAAAATGCAACGAATGCCATTCACAAAACTCAATGCTGATGTCTTCCCTATATAAATTCCAGTCAAAAGAACAAAGGAAAGATGGGTTTTTTAACGGAATAATTCTTAACCAGTCATATGTAATTGGTGCAAACAGGAATGAATACCTTAATATTTTGAGCCTCTTGATATTTGGTGTTGTAATAATAATTACGGGGGGGCATATTTACTTCAGACTTACCAAAAAATAAAGTAAAGGAAATGTATCTATATCCGATCTGGACCAGATTATGGCATTTTTTTAATGCACTCCTGATAATAGTGCTGATAGTAACTGGTATAAGCATGCAGTATACTGATAAGCAGGATTATATCCTTGTAGTCGGATTCGCAAAAGCAGTAAAATGGCATAATATTGCTGCAATTCTTTTTACAGTCAATTACATCTTTTTTGTAACAGGCAATATTCTTACTGATAACGGCCGGTTTTACAAAATCAAACGGGAGAATTTTATATCAGATCTGGGAAAGCAGTTGAAATACTATTCACTGGGAATGTTCAGGGGTGAAAAGCATCCATTTCCCGTCACCCCTGACCAGAAGTTCAATCCTTTACAGAAGGTATCATATGTACTTACCATGTATGTTGCAATTCCCCTGATCATTATTTCAGGTCTTGGATTGCTTTTCCCTGAAACGGTTCTAAACAGGTTTTTAGGGATCAATGGTTTGATCCTGACAGATATTCTTCATATAACAATGGGATTCCTGGTTTCTGTTTTTTTAGTAATTCATATTTATACCTGCACTCTAGGGGCCCGCCCTTCCTCTCTCTTCAAGAGTATGCTATCCGGGTACCATGAGCCGGAAGATTAACTTGCTAAGCAAATGAAAGAAACAGACCTAAATAAACAGGGAAAGTCATCGCGCAGGAATTTTCTGAAAAATATTGGCACCGGGGTCGGAGCAGTTTCAATTTCGGGTATCGGACATGCGGCTCTAATTCCTGAATCTGCAACAAAATCAGGTGTGAAGGTAAAGCTTCTATCACCTGAGGGTAAGCTTGTTGAAGTTGACCAGGACGATATTAGGCCGGCCGGGAAAAATGTTAAGGAAATGAAAACTGAAGCAAGGCAGGGCCTTCCCGGACATAAATTTGTAATGGTTATTGATCTGGCAAAATGTAAGAATGCCAGGAAATGTGTTGAAGCATGTCAGGAAGGACATATGCTTCCTAAAGACCATGAGTGGATTAAATTGTATCTTCTTCAGGATGATAAAAGTACGGCAAAATACTGGTTCCCCCGCCCATGCTTCCACTGCGACAAGCCAATGTGTGTAAGTGTTTGTCCGGTGGGTGCCACGTATAAAAGGGATGACGGAATTGTCCTTGTCGACAATCAGAGATGCATCGGATGCAAATTCTGCATGACCGGTTGTCCCTATTCAGCCCGTGTTTTTAACTGGAAAGATCCTGAAGTCAAATTGCCTCCCGATCATGTATACGACCCGGAAACCAATATTCCTCCTGTTGAAGGTACCGTTGGCAAATGCGTATTCTGTGCTGATAACCTGAGGAAGAATTTACTACCCCGGTGTGTTACCGCATGCCCGATGGGAGTTATTTATTTCGGGGATATGGGTGAAGATACAGTTACCAATGGTGAGGAGACTGTCAGGTTTAGCAAAATGATGCTTGACAGGTCCGGATTCAGGTACCGTGAAGAATTAGGTACGCTTCCGAGTGTTTATTATTTGCCACCGAACCAGAGGATGTTCCCGGTTGAAAGCGGCCTTGATGGATATGATGATGACATAAAAGGAAGATATATAAAGACCGGACCGCGCTGATTTTTTTCAGATATACATTTTAACATGCAAGCTGACAGGAAACTTCTTAAAGATCTGACTCCTGAACTGGAGAAGACTAGCACAGGCTGGTACATAACTTTCTTTATTCTGCTTGCCATTTTCTTTACCGGCATTTACGGACTGATACAGCAGATTGACAAAGGACATATTGTAACTGGGATGAGGGATAATGTGGTCTGGGGTTTCTATATTGTGAATTTTATCTTTTTTATGGGACTGAGCTATTCCGGTGCTCTCATTTCAGGTGTATTGCACCTCTTCAATACTGGATGGAGGAAACCAGTGATCAGACTTGCCGAGCTTATAACGGTTATATCGCTGGTGATTGGTCCGTTCTTCATTTTCTTTTGTATCGGAAGGCTCGACAGATTATATTTCCTTTTTATTCACCCCAGGATACAGTCGCCGATAACCTGGGACGTAATAGCCATCCTAACTGACCTTTTCGGTTGTTTTATTTATCTCTATCTTTCTTTTGTTGAGGATTTTGCAATACTGCGCGATTATGATAACCTCAATGTTGCACCCTGGAAAAAGAGACTTTATAAAATACTATCGCTGGGATATGACGGCACACCAAAACAGGAAAAATTACTTTCCGGGGCAAAGAAAATCATGGCATCAATGATTATCGCAATTGCAATTATTGTCTACTCTGTTCTTGCATGGATTTTTGGGGTTACCTTGCAACCAGGCTGGCATTCAACAATTTTTGGTCCCTATTTTGTTATTGCAGCTGTCTTTTCAGGTACAGGACTTCTGATAATCCTTATGTGGATATTCAGAAAAGTATACCACCTTGAAGAATATATAACAAAACGTCATTTTGTAAATGTGGGTGTTCTCCTTACAATAATTGCGGCATTTTACGGATACTTTACATTCAGTGATTATCTTACAAAGTGGTACGGATCGATAAAAATGGATTCGATTCTAATCGACAAACTCTTTTCGGAATATTATTCACTTTTTATTTTTGCCAATTATATTGGGATCCTTATTCCGGGGATCATTATAGCGCTTCCCAGATTCAGGACAATACCAAATATAACTATTGCATCTGTCATAGCAGTGCTGGCGTTGTGGGTGAACCGGTACATAATTGTAATTCCCACTCTGGAAACACCTTTTTTGCCAATTCAGGATACCAGGGTTGATTGGATCAATTATTCTCCCACATGGATCGAATGGTCCCTGACATTTGCAGGCGTCTCCATTTTTGTAATGCTTTTCATGTTGATTTCAAAAATTGTCCCTATTATTTCCATATCTGAGATGCAGGAAAAAGATAAAGAGGAAATTTTAAAATAAATGAAGCAGTAAAGTCAGTTATGAAATTCAGAATATCAATATTTTTAACAGCATTATTTCTAATTTCAACTATTTCTGGGCAGGTGTTATCTCAGGACCAAAGAATTATAAGTCCTTATTTCTCGCTAAATTATTTCAAGAATTCAGACGATCTTCAATACCTGGAGGCTGCTCTGACGTACTCCAGGAACAGGATGGAGATTCCGCTGCCCGCGATTGTGATATCATTCTATTCCGGGTCGGATAGTAAAATGCTGGGTACTGCCATAACAAATGAAAAAGGTATTGCCACTTTTGACATTTCAGAAATTAATTCTCTTACACAAAGCAACCAGGGTTTATTTGCTTTTTCCGCTAAATTTGCCGGGAATGATACTGTAGAAACTGTTAATGCGGACCTGTTAATCAGGGACGTTAAACTTGAGATGGTTCTATCGGAGGTTGATTCTGTTAAAACAATTTCACTTTCGGCATTAACTTCGGAAATCAATAAGGCTGTACCTGTTTCAGGAGAAACGGTAATTGTATATGTAACCAGAATGTTCAGCCTCCTGCCTGTAGGTGAGGTAACTCTGGATGAAAACGGGATCGGAACCCTTGAGTTTCCGTCGGATCTTCCGGGAGATGCTGATGGGAATATCACAATTATTTCGAAATTTGAGGAACACCCTGACTTTGGCAACGTAGAGCGAAGGATTGTAGCGAAATGGGGAGTGCCCTATGTTAGTTCAACGCCTGCTGCCCACCGGGCTCTCTGGACAAAAACACCCCCATGGTGGATGATAATTACGCTGTCAATTCTTCTTTCAGGCGTCTGGGGCCATTATCTCTATGCAATCATATGTCTGATCAGAATTAAAAGGAATAGCAAAAGGAATGAAAAATTGAAAAATGGATTTGAAGAAGAAAAAATTGCACGAAAATTGTAATACATAACTAAAAAAATGTTGATTATGAAAACTCTTAAAAAATTATTTATCAGTTCATTAGTTGCACTCGCAAGTGTTTCACTTATTAATCTGAATGTTTCTGCACAGACGCAGCCCAAGCCATGGGATGTACCTGCGAACTTCAAAACAATGAAAAATCCGGTTGCAAAGGGAGATGTAAGCAATAAAGCCGGAATGGCACTCTATACAAAAAATTGTGCTTCATGCCATGGCAAGGCAGGGTTAGGCGACGGTGTCAAAGCAAGAGCTCTGAAGGATTTTCCAGGTGACTTTTCTGTGGCTTTCTATCAGAATCAGACTGATGGAGAACAATTTTACAAATCCAAAACCGGAAGAGGTGAAATGCCGAAATATGAAGGCAAATTATCAGATGATGATATCTGGAATATTGTGAATTATATGCGCACATTTAAAAAGTAAAGATCTGGACATTAGATAAAAATAAAAACCCGGCTTTTTGACCGGGTTTTTTTATTACTAATACAGATATTTATGGCACTCTGAACAATTAGCCTCTTTCCAGACTGTCCCGATATCGATTGGATGCTGAAACTCAAGCGTATCCCTTATATTAGTGAATTGCATCAGATCCCGCTTTCCCTGGCCTACTATTGTATGGCACAGATTACAGTCCCTTGTAATTTTTCTCCCGTTTTCAGAAGTGAAAGAATCGTTATGGCACCGGAAACAGCCCTCTGACTCAAGATGTCCAATATGATCGGGATAAGCATCATAAGTCACTTTCATTGCCGGAAAAGAATTCTGGGTGTAGGCTTTCTGAAGGCTTACAACAGATTGATCAATTTTAGCCTGGTTCTTTTCATAGAATTCGCTGAATTCTGATTTATAAAAATTAACGATCCCTTCTCTGATCTGCATTAATGCAGTATCCCTGGTGGGGAAATTATTTCTGAGAATTTCCTGGAAATTC
>Ga0209575_10001271_pt1 | contig 10597 bp, 7 predicted proteins | sample Medcelwee11metaG_FD_187172 | JGI IMG/M metagenome (GOLD analysis project Ga0209575, IMG submission 187172) | Freshwater pond sediment microbial communities from the University of Edinburgh, under environmental carbon perturbations - Medium... | ecosystem: Environmental > Aquatic > Freshwater >...
ACCGGATACCAGGATACAAAAATATTCTTCTTAAGAATTGCCAGCGTTGATCTTTACTTCCTGAAATATATCTCAGATGAGCAACTTTATCTTAACGGTCTTCCCATCAGCGCCGGACAGGTATACTCCTTTGCAAAAGGAGGATCATTGAAATCATCCCAGGGACATTCCATATATTATAGCGATATAAGTTCAAGTTTTCTTTCCAACATCATCATACATAAACTCTCCTTTAACGTGGAGAACCTGACATACAATTTCGTTGAGGGACGACATGCAATTGACGATGTCAGTTTCTCCATTGACGAAGGGAAGCTTGTCGGGATTCTTGGTGCCAGCGGTTCCGGGAAAACAACCCTCCTGAATCTTTTAAGCGGAATTCAAAAACCAAGTAACGGATCTATTAAAATTAACGGCCTGGATGTAATTAATGAAAGCAAAGCCCTTGAAGGTGTTTTTGGATACGTCCCTCAGGATGACCTTCTTATTGAAGATCTAACAGTATTTGATAACTTATATTTTGCTGCATGTCAGTGTTTTAAAGGGAAACCAAAAGAAGAATTAACTTCCCTTGTTGATAGTACCCTTATGAATCTTGGCTTACTCGAAAAAAGAGATCTTAAAGTCGGATCTCCTTTCAATAAGGTAATCAGCGGAGGCCAGAGAAAAAGGTTGAATATTGCTCTTGAACTTATAAGGGAACCATCGGTTCTTTTTCTTGATGAACCTACTTCAGGTCTCTCCTCCAGAGATTCAGAAATCCTCATGGATCTCCTGAGAGATCTGACTCTGAAAGGGAAACTTCTCTTCACAGTCATTCACCAGCCATCATCTGAAATATTTAAGATGTTCGACAAGATTATCATACTTGACCAGGAAGGGTGTATGGCATATTTTGGCAATCCGGTTGATGCGGTTATCTATTTTAAGACACTTGATGCACAGATTAATTCGACCCAGGGGGAATGCCCATCGTGCGGAAATGTTAATACCGAAACTATCTTCAATATCATCGAAACTCATGTCGTGGATGAGTTCGGGAAATATACCGATAAAAGAAAAGTAAAACCTCTTGAATGGGCCGGCACTTTCAGGAAGAATCATCCTTTAACAGTTGTTCCTGATGTGAAAGAGCCTCCGCATAAAAATCTGCAAAGACCAGGATTATGGAGGCAGTTCATTATCTACATCACAAGAGACCTGAAAAGCAAGCTTGCTAACAGGCAATATATAGCGCTTACACTTTTAGAGGCTCCTTTATTAGGCTTTGTGCTATCGTTTATAATCAGGTATATCCCTGACCCTGATTCAAATATCTACATCTTTTCTGAAAACGAGAATATCCCTATTTATATTTTTATGAGCCTCATCGTGGCTCTGTTCCTGGGACTAACCATAAGTGCCGAAGAGATATTCCGCGACAGAAAGATCCTCAAAAGGGAACGGTTCCTTAACCTGAGTCGCACAAGCTATCTCGCTTCCAAGGTTTCTATTATGATTCTAATCTCAATGCTGCAGACTTTTCTGTTCCTTGTTATTGCAAATCCTATCCTTGGTATAAAGGGCATGTTTTTTCATTACTGGATTGCACTGTTCACAACTTCTTTCTGTGCAAATATGCTGGGTCTTAATATATCGGCTTCATTTAATTCAGCCATTACAATTTATATTGTTATACCATTATTGATTATTCCGATGATGGTGCTTAGCGGTGCAATGTTTCCTTTCGACAAGCTAAACAGGAAGATAGGGAATGTTGATAAAGTACCTCTTATTGCTGAAATAATGCCAACAAGATGGACTTATGAAGCCCTTATGGTATCACAATTTAAAGATAACAGGTACAGCCAGGTTGAATATAATGAAAAAAATGAGACATATTATATCCTCCAGAAAAAGATCAGTGAGGCTGATTTCAACAAGGTTCACAGGATTCCTGAATTAATTAAAGCGGTTGATGCTTGTCTTTATGAATACAGGAGTAACCCAAAGAACCGGGGTGATGAGGAAGAACTTCTACTGAGCAAGCAAACCCGAAAGTTCAGCAAACTTTCCTTACTGAAAAATGAGCTTACAAAAATATCAGGCCTTTACGGGATACCCGAATTCAGGTTTATTAATTATCTGACACCTTATGAATTCAATCCCGGCATAGCTGATTCAGTTACAGTTTACCTTAAGAATCTGGATGAAACTTTCAGCAAAATGTCTAACTCTGCAAGCGACAGGAGGGATATGTTTTATAATGCAAATAATGAAAAACTGGACCTGTGGCGTAATGATTACTACAATTATAAGCTGGAAGAGATCGTGACAAAATACTACGAAAGAAAAAAACTGCTTCTTTACAAAAATTCAATTGTCCAGAATATTGACCCTATTTATCTTGATCCTTATAAAAAGGGGGTTTTGAATTTCAGAACTCACTTTTATGCCCCTGCCAAATATATCTTTGGTTTCAAGACAGATACTTTCTCGTTCAACATTATCCTCGTTTTGATAAGTACACTATTCCTCTACCTTATATTATATTACGAGCTTTTGGCTAAAATTGTTAGTCTAATGGAAAAATTTAAAATCCGAAAGGGGATATTTAATAGCTTGGTAATCTGTTTTTTTTTATTTTTGTATTAATCAATCCATCATCCTTATGAAGGGAAGATTGTTTTTTGTATTGTTTATCGCGATTTTAATGAGTTCCTCTTGCAGGAATTCATCTAACAAGAATTCTGAATTTGTATTCCCTGAAGCAGATTCGATACCTGTTGGTGAAGCTGAGAAACTTAGCACGGAAGCTATTGAGGAGATTTCGAAAAACATAACCTCCCCGGTTGAAATTGCAAATCTGTTACAACTGATGGCCGTTCCCTATTCTCCTGATTATCTTGCCTCTTCAATAGATGCAAATAAACAAACCACTGCTTTCGACAAAGCCCTTTCACTGGGGATACTCGGGGCTGATCTCGGTTATCTTAACATGTATGAAAAGACCGGAACTTCCATTGATATATTATCTTCCATCAGGAAGCTAGCCGAAGGTATAAGAGTGGGACAGTTCTTTGATTTTGAGACTATTAAAAGACTATCGCTCAATAAATCAAATCTCGATTCACTTCTTTTCCTGTCGATTGATTCATACACCCAGATCGATAAATACCTTCGCGACAATGATCGCGGACAGCTTTCTTCACTTATGATCATAGGGGTTTGGATTGAAGGTCAGTATCTTGCCACTCAGGTTATGAAGGAGTATCCTGATCCAATGCTCAGAGACCGTATCGGAGAACAAAAAATAATCCTTAATGACCTCATTATGCTTGCATCTCCTTATTGCGGACGCGATAAAGAATTCAACTCCCTGTGCCGTAACCTTCAGGAAATAAAGGATGTCTACAGGGATGTCAGAATTACTTATACCCTGGGTGAACCGGAAAGTGTTGAGGAGAATGGAGGACTTGTAATCAGACAAACTGAGACTAGCGTTGTTGAAATGACTAATGAACAGCTTGCCGGTATTATTGAATTGACAAAAAGAATCAGAGACAAACTAATTTTAAATAATTAGTATGAAAAAATATTTAATAACCCTTTTAATATTACTCGCGGCTGGAGTCCTGGTTAAAGGTCAGGCTTCCGATCCACTTGTAAGTAATTGTATAACAACGGCCGGGCCGGGATCTAAATACCTGAAGGATTTCAGGGTACAGCTTGGAAAGGCTTCGACTGCAGGCGATTTGAGATATAAGGCTCAGATGTCGCTCTGGAAAAATACAAAATACCGGTTTTCCATGTGCAATTCTGAAGATTCAAAAGGTAAACTTATCCTCACCCTGAAAGATGATGCCAATAAAACAGTTTTCAGTTCTTTCGATCAAAAAACCGGGAAGACATATCCTTATATTGACTTCACATGCAATAAAAGCGGTATTTACCTGCTTAACTATGATTTCATTGACGGACAACAGGGCTCTGGTGTAGGGGTAGTGTCAATGGTAAAATAATCTTTTCAGAAGATATAGATTCCCTGCAGTAACAGAACTAAAATCACAACCCCGGTAAACAATATCTCTGGTACAAGTCTTCTCTTAATAAATACTAAATAGTGGGTCAGGAAGTAGACGGCAGGAATAGCTCCGATCCAGATCATTTCTACAGATACTGATGGTAATACCACATATAAAACTAACGGAATAATAAAACTCCATAGCAGCAGGGAAAAGGTCTTTCGCGATTTTATTTTCTTTGAATTCAACTTGATCATAAGGTCCCCTATGCTAATCAAAATCATTAATCCAAGATAAATCAGAATAATAACAGAGACTCTTGTAAAGGTGTGTCCGGCACTATCACCAAAAAGATTATAACGGAAATCTTCAAGGAAAGTTCCAATATCCTTTCCCAGAACATAATAAAGACCGAAAGTAATAATATAAGGTAAAGCCAGCCCTGTTAAGGAAATTGCTATTTCCTTAATATTTCCAGTCCTGAGTAAAGCAATTCCGATAAGTACCAGTATACCGAACCATATCAGGTCAGCATAAAAGAGACTTCCGACACTAATGAGCAAGGCTGCATCAAAAAAATTATAAGCAATTCCGGGTTTTCTATAGGCGTCCATTATCCTGATAAACGACAATAAAAGGAAGAATGCTGCCGGAAGTACCGGACTCATAACCTGCAGTTCAGGGAAGAGTGCACTGAACAGCAGGTACATAACAGCCGGGAGATATGTTCTTTCATTAATAAAGAATACTATAGTATTGAAATTTACCAGAAGAAATAACATTACAGACAGTATCAGGAATGAGAAAATTACACCTGCCAGTGAATGATTCCCTATCAGTAACTGAACCAATCTGTAAAGAGGCATAGGATTCATCTCATAAACATCAGGTCCCGGCATCTGTGGATTCAGGAAGGCGCCAATCCATAATAACCCCATTAAGAGTATTATAAGTATGATAACCCCTGGTCCGGTTCCCTTGAAAAATCTTAACATTATATTATAAATCAAATCCTATATCAGGCCTGAAATACATTCTTTCGAATGAAAGCAGACGAGCATTACGGTACGAAACTGACAGGGCTTCCTTCATTGAATTACCCATAGCGCTTACTGCTAGCACCCGCCCCCCTGACGTAACAACCTTATTCTCCGACATTTTAGTTCCGGCATGAAAAATTTCACATTCCCCGGTCTCGTCTAATCCGGTGATCTCCTTTCCCTTTTCATATTTATCAGGATAGCCTCCCGAAACAAGCATAACTGTTGTCACAAACCGGGTATCTGTTTCTATTACTCTTTCTGAAAGATCTGCATTAGCGACACCTTCAATAAGTTCAAAGAGGTCCGATTTTATCCTGGGAATTATTGCTTCAGATTCAGGATCACCCAACCGCGCATTGTATTCAATAACATAAGGATCTCCTTCAACATTTATTAAGCCGAAAAAAATAAATCCTTTATAAATGATACCATCTTCTTCCAATCCTTTCATGGTCGGATCGATTATTCTATCCTTTACTTTCTTCATAAATTCAGGCCTGGCAAACGGAACAGGAGAAACAGCACCCATACCTCCTGTATTTAGCCCGGTGTCTCCCTTGCCTACCCTCTTATAATCTTTAGCTTCCGGCAGCAACTTATATGATTTCCCGTCAGTTATAATGAATACTGATAATTCAATCCCTTTCAAAAATTGTTCTATAACAACCCTCTTTCCTGCATCTCCGAATTTCCCACCAAGCATAGCTCTCACTTCCTTTTCAGCCTCATAAATGTCTTCAATTATTACAACACCTTTCCCGGCAGCCAGGCCATCAGCTTTTATTACATAAGGGGGATTCATTGTTTTCAGGAATGGCAATACATCGTTAAGTGTATCAGAATCAAAACTTTTAAACGCCGCAGTCGGAATTCCATGCCTTGAAAGAAATTCTTTAGCAAAATCTTTACTCCCTTCAAGCCTCGCAGCGGATTTGCCGGGACCAATCACAGGTATCTTTTTAAGCTGGTTGTCGCTGAGAAAATAATCATGAATACCTGCAACAAGAGGAGCCTCCGGACCAACAATCACTATTTTGATATTGTTGTCAATAACTGCTTTTTTAACCCCTTCAAAATCTTCAGGATCAATCTGAAGGTTAGTGCCCACCAAAGATGTCCCGGCGTTGCCTGGTCCGATAAAGATCCTGTTGATTTTCTGACTTTGAGACAGCTTCCATGCAAGTGCATGTTCCCTTCCACCCGAACCAAGGATAAGAATATTCATTATTTGGAGATTTAAGTATTTCAAAAGTAACAATTCAATCTGAAAAATAAAACCTGTCTGTGAGAACCGGCTTAATTAGAATCAATTGTCGTTTTGTAATATCTTGAAAATGTCTCCATAACAGTGTCAATATATGTTTTTGAAACAGGGATATCTATAGCAGGAGGAGAATCGAGTTCAAGCTTTAATCCTTCCTTATCTCTTTTTATGACCTTAACCTTTTCAAAATTAACTATATACGATCTGTGACATCTGATTATTTCAGTACCTGAAAAGGTATCTTCCATCTTTTTCAATGTATCCCTCAAAAGATATTTTGATACTTTCCCCTTGTTAAGATAACAAATGTTAACATAGTTTTCAGCCGATTCAATATATAGAAGTGAATCCTTTCTTACTGACAATTTTAATACCTGTTTTTCATCATAAAAAGCTATCATATCTCTCGGATTCGTTTTGAATGATTGGCTTTCAGCCAACCGATCAATCTGCTCTTTTTTATCGCGCCATGAAAAATAAAGCCAGAGAACCGAATAAGGTATCAGCAGAACGAGTGCTGTATTGCGAGCTGAAATTTTCACAAGGTCTTCAAAAATGCGTTCGTCTTTCAGTAACAGCTTCTCAAAAATCGCATAAAAAAGTGCCATGAATAGTATTTCGGCGAAGATCCAGATTAAGTACTGCCATATATTAATAGTACTTTTTTTGCATATATGGTACATCACAATTCTGCTCAGAACCACAATGAAAACACCAGCAAGAATTATCAGGCTTGAATATGTCAGAAATTCAAGCCTGGTCAGATTAAACCATTTGTCAACTCCAAATGGGGAATATATATTTATAAAAACCAGTGCAAAGAGTGAAGTGAAGAGTATAAGTCTGAGAATATTCTTCTTTTCATTCAGATAAGATGGAACCGGTCTCTGAAGATCTATCATTATATTTTTTAAGGATCAAAATTAGTGTTTTTATCTTTCCGGATACATTCTGACCCGCCGACTTCAATATTTTGAAAATAAAATCCATCCCATATTTAAGTGTTACGTCACTTATATCCGGATTTTATCACTTCTTCTTTTTGTCTGTCCCAGAAATTTGAATACCTCCGGATCCTGGCCGTTCTTTACTGAAAAACAAATAATATTTATTTTGTGGAATATACCAAATGCTATAACGAGCTTAGGTCTGTTTTCGATCCGGACAAGGCAGTAATTAATATCCCAGGATGTAAGACCAGGATTTTTAATTTGAAATTCCAATCAGATTTATCTTTTAGTAATTTTTCTAATCAGAATGATAGAAACATTGCTGAGAACAATAACTTTTCATATCCTCTTTTTGTACCTGAAAAAACAGACACCAAAAAGGTTATCCTTCTATTCCATGGTCTGAATGAGAGAAGCTGGGTAAAGTATCTTGCATGGGCCTATTACCTGTCGATGGGAACAGGAAGCTATGTTATCCTGTTTCCTATTTCATTCCATATTAACCGTTCACCAGATTCATGGAAAGACCCAAGGGCAATGTTTAACTCCTTGTTCGACAGAAAATTGAAACTTGGCGAAGTGGATATGTCAAGTTTTGCAAATGTTGCTCTCAGCGACCGGCTTACAGATGATCCATTGCGGTTTTTCAGTGCCGGATACCAGACTGCCAGAGACATAATCAAGCTAATCCAGGAAATTAAAAAAGGTGAACACCAAATTATTCCTGCCGGGAGTCGTATAAATATTTTTGCCTATTCAATTGGCGCATTCCTGGCAGAAATACTGCTGATGAGTAATGCCGGGAATCTTTTTTCAGAATCAAAACTTTTCATGTTCTGCGGAGGATCTGTTTTCAGTAATATGAAGGGCACTTCAAAATTAATAATGGATAAAATAGCTTTTGAAAAAGTATATAATTACTACCTGAATGATTTTGAGAAATCAATTAAGGTAAAAAGTACCTTATCAGATTTTTTCCACCTTGATCAGTTAGGATTAGTATTCAGGTCTATGATAGATATCGACAGATTCAGAACATTCAGGGAAGAAATCCTCCGTAAACTCAAAGGGCAGATCTATTCTATATCGTTAATGAAGGATACCGTTATTCCTGCTGCCGGTATTCTTGCAACACTAAGCACGTGGAACAATGAAATGCGTAATGTTGCTGAAATCAAGGATTTCCCTTATCAATATACGCATGAAAATCCTTTCCCTGTATTAGATTCGCCTGCATGTAAGCAGGTAGATAACTGCTTTTATAAAATATTCTCAGCAGCCCAGGCTTATCTTGATTGATACCTTAAAGCGAAAATTCCGGGAGTTTAAACCGGAATTCAAATCGCAGTGAAGTCTCCAGAAATTCATTCAGAAAATCATTACAGGAAGAGGCATAAGTATCATGCAGAGCTATGATTGATCCAGGTCTGATTTTACTCAGCAGGATCTGAAGAGATATCCGGGGGCTGGTTTTTTTATCAAAATCATAGGGCATGATATCCCAGAAAACTATAAAATATGATTTACGAAGTCTCTTATATTGGCTAATTCGTAACCTGCCATAGGGTGGACGAAAAAGTTTAGCTGAGGTGAATCCGGAAGCGATATTCACATCGCTGCAATATTTGCCTGCAGTTGTTAAAAACCCATTAAGATGATTGTATCCATGATTACCAACGACATGTCCCATGCTTTTTACCTTCTCAATAAGTTCCGGATTTCTCTCAGCAGCTTTGCCGCTGCAAAAAAAGAGAGCTTTGATATCATACCTGCCAAGAATTTCAAGCAAAAGTGGAGTTGATTCCGGATCAGGGCCATCATCAAAAGTAAGATAGAGTATCTTTTCATTTGTCTTTACCCTGAAGAGAGCCTCAGGGTAAAGACAGTGTAAAAGAGCAGGTGGCCTGATAAGCCGCATAATATTTATTTAGCTGAATAGAGTTTCCCGTAATAATTATTTATCAGAGGTTCAACAGTTGCTGCCAGTTTATCATCTTTAATACTCTGAGAAAAATTATAAATATCAAGAAGAGCCTGCATATTGATACCTGAAGCATAATCGAGTCCAAATCTTTCTCCAGACCTAAAACTGACTGAATATTCAAGATACTCTTTAGAATATTCTATGATTTTAGCAAGGAGTATCTCTCCCTCCTCTTTTTTACCTGCACGTATTAGGACTTCCGCTGCTCTAATCGAAAAAAAGTCATACGGAAGTTTCTCTTCAGGTACAATTTCAAGTCCCCTCCGCACAGCTTCAACTGCCCGTACTGAATCTCCTCTCTGAAGAAGAGCCTTCCCCAGGTTACCAAAAATCCTTCTGAAATTGCTAAACATTCTGCGGTTATTCTCATCAAGATAAACTGAAGGATCACCTGCATTACCCCATTTGAATTTATTCATCATGTTATCATACATCACATCAGGGTCTATCATCCCGTACTCTCCCTGTTCAGGTTCATCAGTTCTTACAGGGACTATCCTGTACGCCATTCCCTCCTGGACAAAGAATTTTTCGAGTCCCTTATACTGATCCGAAGGCACAGTAGTCGAAATATAAACAGGACGTTTCCATTTATTTGTTGTGAGCAGATCCATGATCGCCAGATCTCCCTTAAAAGCATTCTCATCAGTATATTCCCATAACATTGGGGAGACAAGTCTGTCTCTGAAATATTTTTTCACAGTACCATTGGATAGTACAATAGAAGAATCGACATCTATAAGAAATTTGTTTGTCGGGAGATAATTAAGATAATCGCCCCTGCCACTATAATCAATCATATACTTTTTATCGTCGAGTCCTGCAAACCTTACAATCTCCTTAAGGTTTACCGGTTTATCAACCCTCTTATTTACAGGAAGCTGGGTTCTTACTCCTTCAATATACTTTTCAGATGGAAGGCTAAGTGGCAGAGGATCTGACTTAAATGCTTTCTGCCTCATCATGTCGATATACCATCCTGCCTGAATATAGCTGAGATTAGCTACTCGTACGTCGGTTCTGATACCCTCAACATCCTGTACATACCAGACTGGGAATGAATCATTATCACCATATGTAAAAAGGACAGCGTCCTGAGCGCATGATTCCAGATAATTAGCGCCAATATCGCGTGCGGTGTATCGTCCTGAGCGGTCATGATCATCCCAGTTTTCCACAGCCATCAACACAGGACATGCGATAAGAAGAATTACCAGAGTTACAGCAGACGATGCTTTATGATTTAAATATTTGTTTGCAAATTCATAAAAATACATGAATCCCATTCCTATCCATATTGCAAATGCGTAAAACGATCCGGTATAGGCATAATCACGTTCCCTGGGTTGATT
>Ga0209575_10001276_pt1 | contig 10574 bp, 8 predicted proteins | sample Medcelwee11metaG_FD_187172 | JGI IMG/M metagenome (GOLD analysis project Ga0209575, IMG submission 187172) | Freshwater pond sediment microbial communities from the University of Edinburgh, under environmental carbon perturbations - Medium... | ecosystem: Environmental > Aquatic > Freshwater >...
CCTCATCTGTGACGTTTTCGCCGTTTTTGAACACTTGAACGTCCGCCGCCGTTTCATCGAAGGCGGCGGTATTCAGGGAACTTTCATATAGGGGATAATCATCCCCGTATTTTTGGAATTCGATGTCTCGGAAACGGACGCTCATCGCTTCCCGGTAATCGATGTCCCACGTCTCCACGACCGTCATGTCGCCATTGGCATCGATCGTGATGTCGGCATCAAAGCGCTCGATCACCACCGAAGCCAGCAGCGATCCGGAGCCGCAAGCCTCCAAAGACCCTCCTACATAGGAGAATCCGACGAGCAGGAAAAAAATCAGATTCAACAAGCCACGATAATTTTTTTTCATAGCGCCGCGCAGGGACGTCTGCGATTCCTCCCGTCTGAAATGCCGGTCTTTGAGGATGGTCGAAGGGTAAATCCTCCGAGGGAAAGGGTAAGGAGAACCGATGTTTGATTTTCATGGAAGCCATGGGGCAGGATCTACATCCATTATATCTCAAAACCTTCGCCGTGTCAGTACTTCCGGCCAAGGAAGCGAAAAAATTGGTTTCACCCCCTCCGACATCACGATCCCCCGCTCGAAAAGGAGCGAAGCTCGTTTACGAAATCCCGATGCTTTCCGGAAGGTTCGGATCGGATTACCTTTCCCTTCATCCGTTTTCCAAGATTCCAAAGGCCGTCTTGTACAGAATTTTGGCGCCGAAAACACTGCGCAACCACCCGATCTGCATCGGGGTATGGTGGTAGATTTTTTCTGCTTCCAAAATGGCCGCCACGTATCCGAGGGAAATGGCATGGCGGATGACCTCTTCTCGAGAGGCGATGACGGGTGTCTCTGCTACGGCGTTATATGCGGCCAAGGTGGCCTTTTTTTGATCCAAGGGCAAGAACATCTCCGTATGGAAGAAATCGCAGACCCGGTCGCCCCAAAATCCGCGCTCGGGGTCGATCAACCCATAACGGATCCTTCCACCCACCCGCTCGCAAAGTATATTCGCCCGGCCCAAGTCGAAATCGACCATCGTGGATTCCACCTTTTCCAAGACCCCTTGATACTGGTCGATATAGCGCAGCAATTTCGCTCCCCGGGGCGACCTGACCCTTTTTTTCGAAAGATCCCCGAGGATGTTTTTCACCATCGACCGGATGGCCTGGTACCAATCATCGTAAAGTTGGTTTTGAACATACCCGAACCGATCCGAATGGATCGAATGGATTTGGGCCAGCATCCGAACCAATTCGGCATCGGCCTCGGCTTTTTCTTCGGGGGAAAATTCCATCTGATCCATCGCCTGTCCGGGAAGCCGTTCCATGATGAAATAATCGACCGGGACCAATTTTCGGGTGAAGTCGATGAAAAAGATTTCCGGAACCCGGATCGATGTTTTTTCCCGAATTTGTTGGTACCAAAACAATTCGGAGTGGATTAGTCGGCGTTCATAGGTTTCCATCAGGGGAAGTTCCAAGGGCGCGACTTTGAGGACATAGGCTCTATCATTCGCCTCCACCGCGTAGACGGCGTTGTATTCTCCCGCGCCCAAAGGGGCAATCGCAAAAACCGGTCCGATCTTCCCCGCTTGAAACAGGGTCTTGATGGTTTCGTCGTCCAGTTCATATTTGGTATTGCTAATCATTTTTTCCCTCCATATGCAGAAATGAATAATATGCGTTGAATCAAATGGGATGGAAACCCATTCTCGAATGACCGAATGGTCCGGATGGATAATTGAAAAGGATATCTTCCAATCCGAAAATTCGGAAATCGGAGGATATCCTAATTTCTAGATTAGCCCGCGAGCGGATGCCAAGTGATCAATCTTCGTATTGGTCAAGAATCCGTTGAATCGCGATGGTGATGTTCTCAGGCTTATACTTGTTAACGGCATTGGTGAACGCCGCCCATTCGGTATCCGAAGCGATGTCTTTGCTCCCCATGACGAATTTGGGAACGTTCGTGGCCATGAAGGTATTGAGATTGGTCGACGTTTTGGAGTATTGCGACGCCTCTTCGGAAGTCATCTGGGCCAACAAGGAACTGGCGATGCTTCCGGTGCTTGCAAAGGAGTCCCAATGGTCGGTGGCTTCGGTGGTAATTTTGGACATGCCTTGATCGACGTCGGCGAATTTCCATAATCCAAAGAAACGGTTAAGTTTTGCCGCACCCTTCAAATCCCCGTCTTGAATCAAGGCATCCACGTAGTGATAGGTAATTTTGTCGTTTTCATCGGTGGTGGTATAATAGGCGCCTTCGGTCAAACCGTGCTCAATGTAGAAGGGATCTTGGATTTCTTCAAACTGGGCTTTCGAAAGCCCGACCCCGTGGAGAAGGGCCCCTTCCAAAGAGAACTGGTAATCCAAAAAGGTGAAGAAATCCTCGAGATTTTTGTCTTTGGCCTTGTCGGTGATGATGTATTGGATGCTTTCCAAAGTGAATTGGAACATGGTGTCCGGCTCTTGCATTTTGTTTTCTTCCTCCCCATATAAATCATTGATCGGAAGGGGGGCCCCAAATGACATCATGCCATCGGTATTCTCGTAGTTTCCCATATCCAGTCTGGTTCCAGTATTGGCTTGGACGCCGTCCCAGATCGCCACTTTTCCCTGATAGACCGCGTTGGAGTTGATCAGATAGAACATATCTCCGGTTCGTTCAGAGAAGGCGGTATCGATCCAACCTTTTTCATACCAGGAATTGACACATTTTAAATAGGCCCGGAAATTACCGCTGGTCCCACTGAAAGCGGAATCGCCGTTTTTGTCAATATACCAAGCGCCGCTTCCCCCCCCGAACGAAGAAACGATGTCGCCCGTTCCAAGATATCCGGGATAATATAACGACATGACATATCCGTCGGAAATACCTTCTCCTACGAGGGCTTCTTTCATGATCGCCATCATCCATTCCCAGTCAGAAATGTAAACGGGATAAGATAATCCACTCGGGAAAATGACGTTGTCCGTATAGGTGTTGTCGGGATCGTCTCCATAAACAGCGGTGAATCCACCGTCAGTATAACTGGTGTAGTCCGGAGTCGTCTTCCAGCCTTCCCAGTCGTTGTTCGCGGCGGCTTCAGCGTAACTCGGATATTTTGGACGTCCGAAATTCGATTGCAGAAAAGCGCTGTCCAAATCCCAAACGTGCGTGGGAACCTCGCCATACTTGACCAACCAATCCCGGCGATACTGCATGCCTTGGAAATTCGGTTGCAAGTCGTCGTTGTAGGCAAATAAGGAAATATATTTCCATTCCCCATCAATGAGATTGCGGGCGGAACGGGCATATTCCGGATGCGCATTCAAAAACGCCAGATAGTTCGGCATATAGGTCTCGACATAATACGTAATGTCCATCGCGATTTCGGCCTCATAGAGGTCTAGGGCGGTGGCGGAAGAGGCGTTCATGTCCATCATGTCCATATATTCGCCCGTCGAGATCAGCGTGGTGAAGTTGTTTTGGGCTTCTCCGGTGACCGGAGCGGAAAAAGTCAGGTTGAGTTTGGATCCCACTCCGTCGTTGTTTCCATCCCACGTTTGGCTCATCAGATAGTTGATGGCGGGATTTTCCGCGTAATCGGAGTAGTACGTCGACAGTTCGCCTTGGTAAATCCAAATCGAAAAGTCTTCGACGGTTTCTTCCTCATTCTTGTTGCAGCCAAAAAGTATGAAGGAAGAAAGGCAAACCACGAGTCCCAGAAACATCGAAATTATTTTCTTTTGCATGTGTTTTTCACTCCCAAATCGAATTTGAAAACACTTTCATTATACCAAAATGGTTTTTTTGGTATATCAATTCTATATTGTTTTTTGTAATTTCTTAACAAATGATCCGGTCTTTTTGGAGATTCAGAGAAAAAAGAAAGCCTTTTTGATAGAGACACCCCCACACCCCAACAAGACTACGCCCGTGGTTCCACCATCTTTCTCTTTTCTCCGTCAGAAATTGAAAAAGCCAAGCGTCTGTTATTGGCTCATGGTCGCTGGTCATAATGGGGAAGAGGGGGACCTAGTTTCATTCTCGAAGGGTAGAGGTTTTGTCGAGGTCGATCCTCAGGGGTTGAGCTTTCTCTTCGACCTCATTTTCATCTTTCCCAAAAATGGAGAAAATTCCTGCCAAAAAATCAAATCAGGCCTTCCGACTTTGTATACGAACCGGGAACGCATTTTACCGGTTTTTTCATCGAATTCCTCGATGGCCTTCCTTACTTCATATGGTACATTTTCGGTGCTTCCCAAAAACGGTTGGTCTCGCGGTCAACTGCGAAATATTCCGTTTTGTTTCAGATCGGCGATGACCTCTGCCCGCCGGGATCGGTCCACGGAAATGTTGAAATACCCCGGCCGGTTTGGCTCTCCGACCACGATCTTCACATACACGGTTTTGAATATTCTCCATGTGGAAGTGACCGTTCCGAGGTATTGACAGATGGTCGTTTGGATTTGTCGGAGGATGTCTTTGGGCAAAAGGAATCGATCATGGTCGGAGAGGACATCGGAAAAATCCAACTTTCCAATCCGATCCAGCGCTTGAAAATAGACCGACATGTCGGTCCAATCCCCCATGGCGGAATAAAAAAGCCGCCGAGCGATCGCATCCCCCGAAAGCAGGATTTTGGTTTTGTCGTCCAAAAACACCATACTGCCTCGGGAATGACCCGGGAGTGAATAGGCAGTCAACGTTCGCCCGCCCAAAGCGAAAACATCCCCGTCTTGAAGATCCTTGACCGAATAATCGACCTTGATCTTGCCGAAAAAGCCACGGCTCAAAAGGGGAATGTCCGCGGAGTTGACATAGACCTCCCCGAACTGACCGTTGTTTCCGGTGTGATCCGGATGGCCGTGCGAATTCACCACCAGGAGCGGAAGGGAAGTCAAGGTTCGGACAAAATGAGAGAATCCTCGCCGGCGCATCCCCGTATCGACCAGCATGGCTTTTTCCTCTCCAACGACCAAAACGGCGTTAATGGTGGCACTTCCGTTTTTCCCGCTTCCCCAGCGGGAATGGGAGAGGGAGAAGATCCCATCTTTGATCTTTTCGGCGAAAAAGCCTCTTCTTTTCTGTTTCATCGCGATCATCGCTCCTTGGAAAAAATTTCAGGCGTTCGGAATCGACCTCGGGGGAGAAGAGACCAGAGGGGAGAAAACGACCGATGCTTCAATAAGGTCTGGACAAAGCGGCATTCGCGTCCTCGACGGTGATTTTTCCGGAGTTGCATTCTGCCATGATTTGCACGTCTTTGTCTTTCAATTTGTAGAGAAACAAAAGGGGCAGGGCGATCAGGCTTCCCGCCAACGGGACCCAAAAGGAAAAGGCCCAAAGCTGATCCGGAAGAATCGCGGGTTGAATGTCTAGCGAGGCGTCATAGTGAATGATCGTCAAAACCACTCCGGATAGGGCGGCAGAAATGGCCGCGGTGAACTTCGCGGTGAATGTTTGCACGGCAAAGGTAATGCCTTGTTGACGGGTCCCGGTTTTGAAATGTCCGTACTCGACACAGTCCGGGGTGAACATGAACATCATCAGCATCGAAAACATCGCAAAGAATGTTCGAACCGCACTTAACAGCGCGTAAAGGAGGAAATTGTCATATCCGACGAGGAAGATCACAACGCCTAAGGCCATGTTCGCTACGAACATGAAGAGGAGCAGTTTGATTTTCTCGTATTTTTTGATCAGCATCGGCACCAAAGCATAAACCAAAAAAATCGGGATGATGCTGGCCATGATGAGATACGATACGTAATCCAGACTTCCGAAATTATACTTGGCGATATAGTTGCCCAACGAAACGCTGATGGAACCGGAAAGGATGAAAACTCCGAAGATGATGACGAGGTATTTATTTTGCTTGAAATAGGTGAAAATCTGTCGAAAACCAATTTTCCCCGGAGCGACGGCGGATTTTGCGGTCACGCGTTCTTTTCCCATCAGGCAAAATGGCAACATGAACGCATAGCCCACGATGGCGACAAGGATGGCGGGAATGACATAGCCGATGCGCTCCAACAACAGCGGGAGGGCCACCGCGAAGGCGATGGCCATCACCGCGGAGGGGATTCGTCCGAAACTGATGATGCGAGTCCGTTCCTCGAGGTTGTCAGTCATCAAGGTAGAAAAAGAATAGATGGAAACATCCCCGATGGTATACAACGTGTCCCACAGGAGATAACCTCCCGATGCGAGCGTGATTTTGAGCCACAAGGCCATCTCCGGCCTCAACACGAACAGCAGGATGGTCGCCAAGGGTAAAAACAGCGTCGATATTTTGACCCATGGGATAAATTTCCCTTTTTTGAATTGCGACCGGTCGGCAATGATGCCAAACAGCGGATCATTCACCGCGTCCCAACCTTTGGAGAGAAAAATCATCACCGAAACGATCGCCGCCGGGATGAAAACGAAATCGGTGAAGAACAGCATCAAATATCCGGACACCATCGCATAAATGCCGATCTGTCCCACAAAAAACAGGTAGTAGGACCATCGTTCCTTGGGGCCGGATTGATACACGAATTTGGTTTTGTGGATAGAGCTTCCTAGATTGGCGCTTTGAAGATCCTTCATAAAAATCCCTCCTGTCGAAACTGAAAAAGCATTTTTCTAATGAATGCGGATTTCCCACCTTGGGAACGAATTCCCCGGGATCAGATTCGGATTTCGACTTGGTCGATATCCCGCTGGCAAAAGGACGATCTTGGCCACAAAAAACGACGGTTCCTGCGTCTCCCACCCGAACCCAAGGAAAATCAGAGACGATCGAACAACTGGTTGGCCCAATCGGAAAAACCCGTTTTCCACGCTCTGGCTTCTTTGGTGAGGAGCCGGTGCAGCCAACCGCCTTCGCAGTCGCCAAACCCATGCCCCCCCTTTTTAAAAACCATTAATTTGGCGGGGACATCCTTGTCGACGAGGGCCTCGAAATACTCGCGCATCCCTTGCGGAGGGACGAGCGCGTCGTTATTCGCAAACGCGATGAACTGGGCCGGATCGGTGGGCAAAATATGATACTTGTGGGTGAAAAACTTTCCCAACGTTTCCCGACTTTCCGGATCGATCAATTGTTCCTTGGGAACGAAGGCGCGCATGAACACTTTCATGTTTTCCAAATCGAGCGCGGGGTAAATCAACCCTCCCAAAGCGACTGTGGCATCGGTTTGATCCACTTCGTCAGGGGTGTATCCTGCGACCCCGACGGGGGAATTTCGAAGAATGGTGATCAAGTTCGCACAGCAATTCCCGCCCGCCGAGAATCCGACGACTCCGATTTTGGACGGATGGATGCCGAATTCCTTGGCATGAAAGCGGACATACCGAACCGCTCTTTGAAGGTCGAGGGCGGGAACGGGATAGAGATAAGGATAACTTCGATACCAAAGTACGAAACAACTGATGCCCGCGGCATTCAAGAACCGCGCGATTCCGGCGCCCTCATTCTCCATGGATTTGTTGAGATAACCGCCGCCGGGTACCGTGATGATGCATCGGTCGCTGCCAGCAACGAGGTGCGGAATCAAAAAGGGTTCATCATTAAAGGTTTCTTTCGCATATCCCGTTTGAATTTCGCTTTTGTACACGACGGTGTCGTTGCCGCTCATATCCTCGACGTATTCGGTGTTTCGGGAAAAAATCCCCGGGTGTTTCAGATACATCTGGAAAAAATGGTACTCCGGATGTACGTCGAGGATTTCCATTTTGCTTTTTCCGGTGTTGAAAGGAACGCTTTTTCCCCAAATCTTGATTCTATCTTCCATGATTTCCTCACCTTTCCTCTACAGGGTATCGGTTTCTTTGGCTTTGACTTCATCGGAAAAAATCCGTCATTTCCGGGGACAGGATGGCGAATCTTCTTTCCCTTCGGTTTTTTCAAGCTCCGTCGAGCCGGGTGGTTGGAGCAAGTCGATGTACCGAGTCATCAACTTGGCCATGGCTTCCGGAGACTGCTGGCATCCTTGTTCCAACCACTTGAGGAGCAAGACGGTGACGCCGCCGGAAATGAAATAATGGACGCTGTTGGTCTCCACGGAATGAGGTTTTTGGGCGACCATCTGCCCTTGCAGTAGGGATATCAGATCCCGATCCATCATTCGGTATATTTGAAGGAGCCACTGGTTTTTCTGGTACATCCGGCACATTTGGAGCAAGGTTTCATAGGCCGACATCTTCGGCTTTTCCGTCGCATCCGGCCTCCAAATCGACAGGGACATGAGATCCAACTGCTCTTTCAGAATATCGGAAGGGATGGTATAGTATTTATAAAAAGTAGTACGATTCACCCCAGCCCTTCTGCAAAGTTCGGAGATGGAAATCTCACGCATATTTTGGCGGATGAGCAACTCGCGGAGGGCATCGAGCAAGGCGGTTTTGGTTCTGAGGATTCGAATATTCATTTTCTGGCTCCCTAAAAACAACAATGATTTCCATTCTGTTGGTTTGGATCGACGACCGTCAAAATGCCTGTTGACAGGTCTTCAAAGGAATTATAGAATAGAATCGAAACAAAGTCCACAGTTGTTGACTTAAAAAATTAAAAAATCGAATGGAGAAAACAAATGCCAAGCATCCAGATGCAATACCTGAAAAATATCATGCACCAAATGATGAGTCGGGAAGGAATGCCTTCATTCAACGGGAAGGGCGATCCGATGATCCTGCGAGCCACCATTGAAGCGTCTCAAAAAGGGATGCCGACGGAACCCGGAGTCGACATCTCCTCAGTGGATCTTGGGGGAGTCCCCGGAGAAATTTGCACACCCAAGAATCCTCGCCAAGACGGAGTGATCGTCTATATCCATGGGGGTGGTTTGATTTGCGGAAATGCCCAATCTTCCCGCGGATACGCTTCGATGTTGGCGAAAGAAACCGGGTTGCCAGTGTATACCCTCTCTTACCGCCTCGCTCCGGAGAACCCGTATCCGGCGGCGGTGGAGGATTGCGCCACCGTCTATCAGGCCTTGCTTCATCGTCATCCCGGATTGCCGATCGCACTCCTCGGAGAAAGCGGAGGGGCGACGTTGTGCCTGACCACGACGCTGAAGGCGAAGGAAGCCGGTTGGAGATTGCCAACCGCCATCATCCCCTATTCTCCGGTGGTCGATTTGTCCGGGGCGTTGGATCGAAGCGGCAACGAAGGAAAAGACTTCACGGTCACCCAAAAAGGGTTGGATCAGCTTCGTGGATTGTACTGTCCCGACCAAGATCTCCGAAACCCCTTCATTTCCACCCTCTTTGCCGATTACCAAGGGTTTCCCCCCATGTTTCTCGGCTGGGACAACAGTGAAACACTGGCCATCGACTCGGAGCGGCTGAAAGAAAAAGCGCTCGAGGCCGGAGTCACGGTCGAAGGCCGTGGATATGACGATTGTTTTCACGCATTTGCCACCGCTGGACGCGGGACTCCCGAAAGCGCAGAGATTCTGGCAAATACGGTCGCTTTCATCGATCGTTATTTTGGAGTCAAGGGATCGGCGAAGTAGTCCCTTCTCAGCGCCACCCTTCGACATCCTGATCGAAATTCCTTCAATGGTCTCGAATCCCCCAAAAATAGAGCATAGAAAGGCCAAAAATGACAATTCCCTTCATCCAAAAACGAAACGGGCATAGCCTCTTAATGGTCCATGATCGACCCTTCGTCCTGCTCTCCGGCGAAGTCCACAATTCCAGTTCGTCGTCGACCGAATATATGGACCCCATCTGGAAAAAATGTAAAACTTTGAATCTGAACAGCGTCCTGCTCCCCATTTCTTGGGAAATGGTCGAACCGGAAGAAGGAAAATGGGAATTCGGTCTGGTCGACGGGTTATTGAACCAAGCCAGAGCCAACGACATGAAAATCGGTTTTTTGTGGTTTGGTTCTTGGAAAAACGCCCAATGTTCGTACGCCCCGCCATGGGTGAAAGAAGACCGCCGGCGTTTTCTACGGGCGGAAGTCCAAAAAGGGCAGAAATTAACCAAAACCAAATTGTTTTTCGACATGCCGTTCACCACGCTTTCCGCTTTCTGTCCAGCTACGATGAAAGCGGATGCGAGAGCCTTCCAAAAACTCATGGAACACCTCCGCGAAGTCGATGGTGACCAAAATACCGTGATCATGGTCCAAGTAGAAAATGAAACCGGCATTCTCGGAAGCGCCAGGGATCATTCGGATGTGGCGGATTTGATGTTCTCCAAGAAGGTTCCCAAAGGTCTGATCAACTACCTGAATAACCATCAAACCACATTGGAAACGGACATCCGCGACGAACTGCAAAAAGGGATCACGGACGGAAGTTGGGAAGAAGTCTTTGGGGAGGTATCTCAAGAACTGTTCACCGCTTACCATACCGCCAAGTTTGTTCATTTTGTCGCCAAGGCCGGAAAAGACGCGTATCCGCTCCCCATGGCGGTCAACGCCTGGTTGGCCCAAGGAGGCCAACCCGGGCAATATCCGAGCGGGGGACCGATCGCCCGGGTGATGGAAGTCTGGAAATACGCCGCCCCGGAAATCGACGTCTTCTGTCCTGACATCTATGTACCAGCCTTCTGCAAGGTATGTGAAGAATATACCAAGGCAAATAACCCCTTGTTCATTCCCGAG
>Ga0209575_10001278_pt1 | contig 10567 bp, 7 predicted proteins | sample Medcelwee11metaG_FD_187172 | JGI IMG/M metagenome (GOLD analysis project Ga0209575, IMG submission 187172) | Freshwater pond sediment microbial communities from the University of Edinburgh, under environmental carbon perturbations - Medium... | ecosystem: Environmental > Aquatic > Freshwater >...
GTTGAACTGAATGGAACTGCCGCACAGGAGGTGGGGAATAATGTTTTCGGAAGCAACACAGTCAGAAATCTTACTGTAAGCAATGCTGCCGGGGTTTCTCTTTCGGGCCCGCTGAATATCACCGGCATGGTGCTCGTGCAGAATGGTACTCTGGCATCAGACGGAAACCTGACGCTAGTTTCGGATGCTGCGCAGACTGCCCTCATTGATGGCTCCGGTGCCGGCACTGTGACAGGCAATGTCACCATGCAGCGCTATCTCCCAGCCGGGTTCGGGTATAAATATTTCAGCTCACCTTTCACCGGCGCCACGGTATCTGAATTTGGCGACGACATGGACCTTGCCTCATCGTTTTCCTTATTCTACAGGTTTGATGAAAACCACAGAGCTTCAGGATGGGTCAGCTATGCCACAGGCACAAACATACTCAGTCCCCTGGCAGGTTATGCCGTTAACTTCGGTGATGTAACAGATCCCAAAACAGTGGATGTTACGGGGGAGGTTAACAACGGAAACCTCTCGCTTACGCTGTTTAACCACGACAGTACTTACACAAAAGGATTCAACCTGGTCGGCAATCCTTATCCTTCCCCGATCGACTGGGATGCTGCGGCGGGATGGACACGGCCAAACATTGATGATGCTGTTTATTATTTCAAAGCCAGCACGACGGATCAGTACGGAGGAACATACAGCAGCTATGTAAACGGAATACCAACAGAGCCAGGGATTTCGACAAACATTATCCCCTCAATGCAAGGTTTCTTTGTTCATGTTTCAGATGGAACCTTTCCGGTCACAGGCACCCTGGAAGTAAACAACAGCGCCAGGATCAACGACCTGACCCATCCATTCCTCAAATCGGCGAACAGTTCTTACCGCTTCCTGATAAGAGCCACGGCAGAATTTACGGATGACACTGCCTCTACGGATCCTTCGGTGATTTACTTTGATGATTTTGCGCAACCGTCCTTTGATGGCAGGCTGGATGCACTGAAGCTCATGAATACAGACTGGCTCGTTACCAACTTCTATTCGGTAATTGCGGGCGATAAAAAACTGTCTGTAAACGCTCTTCCCTCACAGCTGTTTGATACCACTTTGACTGTACCGCTGGGGTTAATTACCTACAGGGACGGAGAAGTCATGTTCAGGATCAGGGATATTGAAAACCTCCCCGGGGGAATAAATATCTTTTTCCGTGATGCAGTTACCGGATCGGCTGTAAATATGCTGACAGACCATGAATACAGGGTTACTCTCAGCGCCGGAGATTATAACAACAGGTTCAGTCTTGCCTTCCTGAAGAACGCTACCGGCATAGGTGATCATCCCACATCCGACGGTATTTTCAGCGCATATGAATCTTCAGGCAAAATTAAAGCAACGGTGAATACTGTTTCCGGCGGCGAAGGCATAATAACCATTTATGATATGGCCGGCCGGCCTATTTATATCAAAAAGGTTTATGAGACCGGTTATTATGAATTTGATCCCGGTGTAAGCCAGGGCATATATATTATTGGTTATATAACAGGCAATCAGAGATGCACAATAAAACTGACCCTTGGATTTTAATGAAAGAAGAAGACAGCATATTAATTTTCGCTAAAAGGATATTTCTTTTAGTTGTTTTTATTCTTTTAGGAGGATTTCTCACAGGTGTGTTTGCGCAGCCGCCAAATCCTCCGCGGCCCATTATGCTGACTGCAAATAATTCTTTCCCGCTTGCCTTTGGAGCATTTACTCCCGGCGCAGGCGGAGGCACTGTGATCATAAGCCCGGCTGGCACAAGGACGTCCACAGGCAGTGTGATATTACTGAACCTTGGCTATACCTATACGTCAGCAATGTTTTATATAAGGGCAAATCCCGGCTCTGTGGTCTCACTTATGATCTCATCACCGGTTACCCTGACACGAAGCGGAGGGGGTACGCTGACACTGAATCTGGGAGGCACACAGCCGGCATCGCCCTTTGTTACAACCTTACCATGGCCCCAGCAGACAACCCTGCTGGTTGGAGGAACTCTCTCAGTAGGTCCTATCGGATCGAATCCGGCGGGACAATATAATGGAACCTTCAGTGTAACGTGTATTCAGGAATGATCACCCGGAAAACAGAAGAAAGATTAAAATGATACGACAAAAAGCATACTTCAGGCACTCGCATGCAGGAAGTATGTTTTTTATCCAGTGGAGATATTATCTGCTTCTGCTTTTTCTGATTGCATTTCATCCTCCTCAGACTACTTCCGGACAGGATGAACTGCCATACGATGAGGTAACGGTCTATGTCAAAATACCGTACGTCGGTATTGGGGAGATTGATGCAGCGATTAAGGGTGACGTTATTTACCTTCCTGTTACAGATCTTTTCAATTTCCTTAAAATCAGGAATGTTCCTTCGGAGGACCTTGATCTTATTACAGGTTATTTTATTCAGCCTGAAGCTGAATACACCATTGACAGGAAGAATAACCGCATAATCTATTCAGGGAAGACCTATGAGCTTGAAGAAGGAGACCTGGTCCGGTCAGAGACTAATCTTTATCTGAAATCGGCCTATTATGGGAAAATATTCGGGTTCAATTGCAATTTCAGTTTCCGTGATCTGACTGTAACAATTGATACAAAACTTGAACTGCCGGGGATACGTGAGATGCGCCAGGAAGAGATGAGGGAAAATTTAACCCGTCTTAAGGGAGAAATTCAGGTTGACACAACCATAGGGAGAAGCTACCCGGGATTCAGATTTGGCATGGCCGACTGGTCTGTTTATGCCAGTGAACGAAATGGCGGAGTTTCGGAGGGACGCTTCAATCTTGCCCTTGGAGCTGTGATTGCGGGAGGCGAAGCCATGGCTTCTCTTAATTACTATTCGGGGAGTCCCTTTTCAGAGAAGCAGCAGGATTACCTTTGGCGTTATGTAGACAATGACCGCACATTTCTCAGGCAGATCCTGGCAGGAAAGATCGCAACCCGTTCCATAGCTTCCATTTTCAATCCTGTAATAGGCATCCAGCTCACCAGTGCACCCACTACCTTCAGGCGTTCATTCGGAAGCTATACCCTTACCGATAAAACTGAACCAGGATGGATAGTTGAGCTTTACGTCAATAACGTCCTTGTTGACTATGTCAAAGCTGATGCTTCAGGATTTTTTACCTTTGAAGTGCCCATCGTTTACGGTAACACACAGGTTAAGCTCAGATATTTTGGCCCCTGGGGGGAGGAACGGACAAGGGAACAAAACATAAGCATTCCATATAATTTCCTGCCTCATAAGGAGTTTGAATATACAGTGAGTGCGGGTGTGGTAGAAGACACGCTCTGGAGCCGCTTTTCGAGGGCAAGCATCAGCTATGGTGCAACCCGGTTTCTGACCATCGGCGGAGGCGCCGAGTATCTTTCCTCGGTCTCTTCAGGCCCGCTTATGCCCTTTGTGGATGCATCACTGAGGATAACCAATAATCTCATTCTGTCAGGAGAATACACCTATGGAGTGAGGGCAAACGGAACCCTTACATACCGGCTTCCATCGAATATCCAACTGGATCTCAAGTATACATATTACGACAGAAATCAGACAGCCATATCATATAATTATCTTGAGGAACGCAAGGCCTCTGTTTCCCTTCCAATAAAGATCAAAAAGTTTTCAGCCTATTCGAGGCTTTCTTATTACCAGATTATTTTTCCGGGCTCCAGATACTCTACTGCAGAATGGCTGATTTCGGGATCGCTGCTTGGAGTCAATGCAAACCTGACCACATACGGGACCTTTTCAGAACATTTCAGCCCGAATGTGTACAGCAACCTGTCATTGGGTGTGCGGTTGCCGGCAGGGTTTGTTCTTTTGCCACAGGCCCAGTACACTTATACAGATCATGAATTTATTTCCGGCAGGGTAAGCCTGGAGAAGCGCCTTTTTGAAAAAGGGTACATGAATATTTCATATGAACAATACTTCAACAGCAAAATCAGAATTGGCGAGGTAGGGCTTCGTTATGACTTTTCATTTGCCCAGACAGGAATATCAGCCAGGCAGATCAACAAGCAGACGACATATGTTCAGTACGCCAGGGGTAGTCTCATCAATGACGGGCAAACAGATTATCATAAGCCTGACAACCGTACAAATGTAGGCAGAGGAGGCATCTCAATCGTGGCATTCCTCGATCTTAACGCAAATGGCATCCGCGAGCCAGGAGAACCGAAGGCAAGCGGACTGAATGTCCGGGCTAACGGCGGAAGAATAGAACGAAGTGAAAAGGACACGGTCATACATATTCTCGGCCTTGAGCCATATGTGAAGTACTTTCTTGAGCTTGACGAGGGCAGCTTTGACAATATCTCCTGGAGGATTGACAAAAAATCAGTTGCAGTTATCACTGATGCCAACATGCTGAAATTGATAGAGATCCCAATTCAGGTTAAAGGAGAGGCAGCCGGTACGGTGTATATTGAGGACAAAGGGGTAAAATCCGGCCTGGGACGCATTATTGTGAACTTCTACAACAGTGTCAATGTGCTTGCAGCCAGGACCCTGACAGAGGAAGACGGTTATTTCAGTTACTTCGGCCTCGCTCCGGGTTCCTATTATGCCCGGGTCGACACATCACAGCTGAGAAAACTTAATATGATTTCCGCACCGGATTCTGTCGCTTTCAGCATTATGGCAAATACAGAAGGAGATTATGTTGAGGGCCTTGACTTCACTCTCAGCAAGGCTGTTGCCGCGCAGGACAGTGTTGCAGAACCCGCCCCGGCAGTCAATGTGGTCCCGGCAGTTCCGGTGGCCCCTTCGGTCAGAAAAGACACATCTTACCTTGTTGTTCACGAGGTTACACGAGAGCTTGTAACCATTACTGAAGATTATTATGCCGTTCAGTTCGGAGCCTTCAAAAACAAGCAGTATGCCGAAATAATGAAGAAAAAGGTTGAAGGTGTCCTCGACAAGAATGTCGAACTCTTTGAAGAGGATGGTTTCTGGAAGGTGCGCATAACAGGCTTTGATGACCGTGACGACCTTAACAGTTATATCCCTGTCATAAACAGTCAGGGTATTACTGAGATCTGGGTGATAACCAACAAGGCAGTCCGGAGCGACTGGCTTACAAAGGAACGGGAGGATTCACTGGCACTGGTGAAGGAGACCACAGAGGCTCAGGCTGTGCCCATTCTAATCTCCGGCACCACAATTCAGCTTGGAGCCTTCGGCAGTGAGGAGGAAACATCATCGGTGACTGACAGGCTCCTTGCCGCTGCAGAAAAGCTGGTTACGATACGACAGGAAGAGGGTGTCTATAAGGTACAGATAACGGGCTTCGCAGACACAAATGAAGTCAGGGATTTCATTCCTTTGCTTAAGAAGCACGGGTTTACAGATATCCTTGTGATACACGAGTCAGAGACCGGGCTGGTGCCGGTTACTCAGGACATACAGATTCTTCCTGAACAGCCTGAACAGGTTGAATTACCCGTCCTTCCTGAGGAACCTGAAGAAATCGTGGTTGAAAAACCCGCGGAACCAGAGATAATAATTGAGGAAGTTGTGCCCCCGGAGCCAATATTTATCTTACATGCGGGGAGCTACTATAAGCTTTCCCAGGCGGAGAAGGCGAAGCGAAAAATCGAGAACAGACTTAAACGACCGGTTGAGATCATCGCTGAATGGGACAGCTACAAGGTCATCATTCCCGGCTTCTATACCCGGGAGGAAACTTATCCCTATTATCCCGAGCTTGCCGGACTGGGTTTCACAGATATCTTTGTATATGAAAAACCATTGATAGACAGGCGGTAAAATCTGAACGTTATGAAATATGCAGGCGCTCACATAAGCGCATCAGGCGGAGTCGAGAATGCTCCTTTAAATGCACATGAGATAGGAGCAAAGGCATTTGCTTTCTTCACAAAGAATCAACGTCAGTGGGTTGCGCCTCCATTGACGAAGAAAAGCATAACAGCCTTCCGCGAAAACTGTGAAAAACTGGGTTACAAACCTTTCCAGATACTTCCGCACGACAGCTATCTTATTAACCTGGGAAATCCTGATCCGGAAAGCCTTGGACGGTCTCGCTATTCCTTCAATGATGAGATGAAGCGGTGCGAGCTTCTGGGACTCGACAGGCTTAATTTCCACCCCGGCAGCCATCTCGGAAAGATCACGGAAGAACAGTGCCTTGACCTTATTGCTGAATCAGTCAATATTGCTCTTTCAAAAACATCCGGGGTCATTGCCGTAATTGAAAACACGGCAGGACAAGGCACAAACCTCGGATACAGGTTTGAACACCTCAGGCATATCATTGACGGGGTTAGTGACAAAAGCAGGATTGGTGTATGTATTGACACGTGTCATGCTTTTACCTCCGGTTACGACCTTTCAACCGCTGAAGGATTTAAAAAAGTCTTTGCAGATTTTGAGAAGATAGTAGGATTCAAGTACCTGAAGGGTATGCACCTCAATGAATCCAAAAAAGCATTCGGTACACGTGTTGACCGTCATGACAATCTGCATAAAGGTGAGCTGGGCGATGAGGTCTTCAGCCTTATCATGAACGACCCGCGCTTTGATGATATGCCCCTTATTCTTGAAACTCCCGAAGAGTCACTCTGGCCTGAAGAGATAGCTTACCTCTATTCACTTCAGAAATAACCGGAGCTCGTCCCGTTTAAATTGATTAATTGAAAAGTCCGGCCCGAATTGAGCAACGGATTATTGTTAAATTTGGGGGTGGCTATGAAGGTAATTGAACCAAAGGATTTCGAAGCTTTCTCATCGATTTACAAAGGGGAAAGGGGACACCGCCTTGCTGAATATGTCATGCGGTTTCTGGCTATTGACAGAATCAACCAGGTATATGACAAATCCGGTTCCTATACCGGGGCTGAATTTACTTCAAGGCTGCTCGATGACCTTGGTGTGCATTATGTTGTTGGCAATGCCGAGCGGCTGAAAAAGTTGCCGGAAGGACCATTTATAACTGTTTCAAACCATCCTTACGGCGGACTGGACGGGATTATGTCCATAGACCTGATGGCCCGGATACGTCCTGATTACAGGTTCATGGTCAACAAAATGATCTCCCTGGTCAAAACAATTCAGGATAACATTATTTCGGTCATTCCTGCCGGCAATAAAAAGACAGCCCTTCACAGTGCCAATATCAAAGGGATCAGGGAGACGCTGGAGCACCTGCATAAGGGCCATCCTATGGGCTTCTTTCCTTCAGGGGCGGTTTCTGATTTCAGGCTGAGGGATTTCCGCGTAAGCGACCGCAAATGGCAGAGCAGCATTCTCCATGTGATTTATTCGGTGAAAGTACCGGTAATACCTATCCGGTTCTTCGACAAGAATTCCGCGTTTTTCTATTTTCTGGGTTTTCTTAGCTGGAGGATCCGTGCCCTCAGACTCCCGTATGAGGTGTTTAATAAAAGGGAAAAGGACCTCCGGATCGGGATAGGTAATATTATTTCTGTTGAGGAGCGGGAGAAATATACCGATGCGGAAGCCTTTGGGGCTTTTTTAAGGAAATGTGTTTATGAAATGCCCATGCCTGCTTCATTTATGCCGCGAAAAATGCTTAAACTTGAGGGGGAATCAGCGTAAAAACCATCCACCAACCCATCATAAATGCTAAATACCAGTAATAAAAAAACGAACAGGTCACTGAATCCCACTGAGTTAATGAAGGCTGTATTCGGCGACAGGTCCAGGACAAACCTTCTGAAAAAATATGAACAACAGGCCATAACCTGGCTGGTACAGCGCATTCCTCCTGCCGTCACATCCAATGCCATGACGGGCATCGGCTTTTTCGGAAGTATCGTAGTGGCCGCAAGCTTTGTGCTTGCAGCATATGTCAGTAAATACTACCTGCTGCTGGCTGTCCCGGGATTTATGATAAGCTGGTTTGGAGATTCACTGGACGGAAGGCTTGCCTATTACAGGAATATTCCAAGAAAACGCTATGGCTTTGCCCTTGATATTACAATTGACTGGATAAGCATTATACTGATCGGTTACGGATATATTATCTATGCTGAAGGTACCTGGGAGCTTTTAGGATACGGTTTTGTGGTCATGTACGGATGGGAAATGATCATTGCGCTGATGAGATACAAGATTACAGATAAGTATTCGATCGACTCAGGCATTTTCGGCCCTACGGAAGTAAGAATAGTAATTGCCGCAATAATGGCTGCCGAGGTTTTTCTTCCGGGATCACTTCAGTTTTCGGCAGGCGTCGTTGTTGTTGTCCTGTTTTTTGTCAACATCGGAGATACCAGGAAACTGCTGAAAGTGGCAGATGAGATTGATAAAAAGGAAATAAAAGATAAATCATAACCTGTTTTTGTGACCCGCCTAACTGAATGAATATGGGAGAAATCGTAATTAAAGAAGTCCTCACACGCAAAGATCTCCGCGACTTTATTTATCTGCCTGAGAAAGTTCACAGGAAAGAAGACTGGCTTCCTCCGATTTATATGGACGAGTGGGTATTGTTTGACAGAAAGAAGAATAAGTCATTCAAATATGCAGACGCACTGCTTTTACTTGCCATACGAGACCGCAAGCCCGTAGGTAGGATTATGGGGCTGATAAACAGGAGATATAACGACATTAACAACGAACAGCACGGCAGGTTTTGCTTTATGGAGTGCTATAATGACCAGGCAGTATTTCATGCACTGATAACCAGGATAGAGGATTGGGTCAGGCAAAACGGCATGACAAAGCTTGTCGGACCGTTGGGCTTCTCCGATAAGGACCCCCAGGGATTTCAGATTGAGGGGTTTGAATATCCGCAGTTCATTACAAGCGCCAACAACTCTCCGTATATGGTTAATCTGGTTGAGAATGAGGGGTATGTAAAAAAGATCGACCTGGTGAACTACCTGGGAGACATGCCGAATGAATTCCCCCGTGTTTATGAAAGGGTGCTTGAAAGAGTGAAAAAAACGGAGGATTTTAAAATCGTTGAGTTTCCGAGTAAAAAGGAGCTTAAACCATACATTCTTCCTGTTCTTGAGCTGATGAACGAAACGTTCAGCGAGATCTACGGATTTGTTCCTCTCAACGACAAGGAAAAATCTGATTTCGCTGCCAGGTACCTCCCTATCCTTGATCCGCAGTTTATCAAGGTGGTTCAGAAAGACGACGGTCAGCTCATCGGTTTTGCTATCGGGCTGCCTGATATAAGTGCCGGAATCAAAGCCTGCCGGGGGAGAATGTTACCATTCGGCATCTTCAGGGTTCTCCGCGAATCAAAAAGGTCAAAGAAGCTCATAATGATGCTTGGGGGGGTGAAGAAAGAATATCGCGGCAAGGGTATAGACGTTCTGATGGGAGTAAAGATCCTGCAGTGCGGCATCAGGAATAAAATGGAAAGCCTTGACAGTCATCTTGTGCTTGAAAACAATCTCAGGATGAGGGGTGAATACGAGAGGATTGGTTGTAAGGTGGTCAAGAAATTCAGGATCTACCAGAAGGATATCTAACTAATAAAGACAAAATACTTCTGTTTCTCGTTTTGTAGAATTCAAATCTCAACAGGTTGCCATATTCTGTTAAACTTTTAATGTTTTCGATATTCAGGATCTCCTTCTCCACACTATTTCTTCTTTGGATAAAATTCCGGTTCTTCCGGGAAGATATCATCTCTTATCCGCATTAACTCCTCGAAAGTATCTATGTCTGGGTCGACCTTAACCAACAAAACCGGACTCAGTCCTGTATCCGGATGCTGAAAAGTATTGGATTCCTGATTCAGAATTTTTTTTGAAGCTCCAACAACGAATTGTTCCGATCTGTCAATAACATATCCACTCAGGGTTCCATTGTTGTTCAGCGACAGGTAATTGCTGAAAATCTCCCTTCGTGTTAAATAAATCTCGCCCCTGAAAAATTTCCCCACGCTGATTTGAACAGTAACTCCGGGATGGCCGTCGTTGTCAGGATCTGTCAGATTTGGGTCATTGGGGTCGGTCGAAAGGGGCTTCATTGGATCTCCCTTAATTCCTAAAAGACTCGGGCTCTCGGGTCTGTAAAGGTGCCACTTTCCGTCTTTCTGGCTTAATTCAACTTCCTGAACCCTGGGCTTGATAGCCTGGACAGCTTCGTCTTTGAATACTGATTTAGAATTCTTTCTACTAAGTTTTTGTTCTGCATGCACAAATCTGTCCGACTGCATAAGTCTGCCCTGCTCCAGGTAAAAATCAGTAAATCCGTATGAAATAATAAAGGTCCGCATGGTCGTTCTGGTTGTGGTGTCTTCGTATGCCACCACATCATAATGGGCATAATGTCCGACAATCTCATTCCGGACACTTTCAATGTCTGCCGGTTGAGTTGTGTCCGATTCTCCCAGTTCGAAAACATATAATGGTGATTCTGGCCATTCCAATGGCCCTGAACAGGAATTAAGGATAAACAGAAGAGCCAGAAATCCGGGATATAACCATCTGCCTTTTTGATTCATAATAGTTCGGAATGATATGGTTTTCAGCAAATCTATTTAAAAGCCAATTTAATTCCAAACCCTGAGTATCAATTCATT
>Ga0209575_10001279_pt1 | contig 10565 bp, 6 predicted proteins | sample Medcelwee11metaG_FD_187172 | JGI IMG/M metagenome (GOLD analysis project Ga0209575, IMG submission 187172) | Freshwater pond sediment microbial communities from the University of Edinburgh, under environmental carbon perturbations - Medium... | ecosystem: Environmental > Aquatic > Freshwater >...
CCGGCAATATTGACAAGGCTGAAGAAGAGCATCGGATTCTGACCAGCCTTGTAGCCATTGCCGGTAGCGTAACACTTGGCGGCCTTCTTATTGCGACACTATCAAACATACTTGAACGGCGGGTTGACAGGATTAAAAACGGTGATGTACGTTATCGTCTTGAAGGACATATTGTCATTGTTGGATATGATCCCTATGCCGTCACCATTATCAAAAATTGCGTCAGCAAACATAAAGCAAGAGATATCGTCCTTTTTACCTCCCAAAGTCCAGTCGATGTACTCAAGCATCTCTCAACCTTTCTCGATAAAGATGAAGAGAAGAAACTGATCATGTATCACGGCGGACGTGATTCATTAGAGCAGATCAAAACTCTTGGACTTCACGCAGCCTCTTCGCTTTATATTTTTGGAGAAGCTGAGGAGCCGGAACGGGACTCCATGAATCTGCATTGCTTCAAGCTGGTCAGGGATCACCTCGCATCCAGTAGGAAAAAAACCTCTGATCCATTGCCTTGCCATGTGTTGCTCCAGCATCACAAGGAGTTCCAGCTGGCACAGGAGTATGATCTTCAGGTTGAAGAAAAGACAGTTATCAAATTTCTGCCACTGAATTTCCATGAGGAGTGGAGCCGCATCATCCTGTCTGATCTTTCCCAGTGCATGGTTGGACGAAACGTAAGCTCGACGGATGATTATCTCCCGATACCCTCAGAGCAGCTCCATGCCCGAAGCACAAAACACCTGCATTTGATTATCATCGGCTTCGATGAAATGGGAAAGGTCTTTGCTGCCCATGCTATGCGGGTGTTGCATTTTCCTAATCTTTCCAGGAGCAGAATAACCATTATAGATCCGAATGTAATTGCTGAATTCGAGCGTTTCAGCAGCCATTTTCCCGGTTATAAGAAAATAGATGATATCTCTTTTTCATTTCTTCCAGAAACACCGTTTTCCGAAACAACCCGAAGCTCTCTTGACGCGATAGTCTCCGATGACGAAGTTCTCCCATACATTGTCATCTGCCTGCCTGAATCAGATTGTTCACTTGCTGCGGGCCTGAATCTTCCGTTGAATGTCTACCAGAAAAAGGTGCCGGTTCTGGTCAGGTACAACGAGTATCATGGCATCTCCACTTTGTTGCACAAGACGGCAACAGCGTCACAAAATCAGAAATACGCTAATGTTCGGTTCTGGGGTATGCCAGACAGGATTTGTTTTGATAAGCCCAGCCTTGCTTTACGTGAGACTTTTGCTGAATCAGCACACAACGCCTATCTGCAAACGGCAAAAGAGCTTAAATTTTATGATCCCAAAAACGAGAACAACAGTGAGTTCCCTCTTCTTAAATCAGCATATCAATGGGCGAACCGATATCTTGCCGACAGTTACCTGATCAAGCTCATGTCAGCAGGATTGTACGTCGCACAAAAAGGAGCTGAATACGATACATCCCGCTATCAGCTCGTTTCAGGATTTGATGCTGCCGTGCTGGATCAAATCGCAGAATCGGAACATGCTCGATGGGTAGCTGAGCGAGTAATAAACGGCTGGGTATATGGCGCAAAACGCGACAATAACCTTAAAATACATCATAACATAGCCCCATGGGAACAAATAGGTGATGACATCAGGCAGTATGATTACGCACTTGTCCGCAACATGATTCAGGATCTTGCCGCAATGGGATATACAGTGGTCCGGAAAATTGGGTAACACCCACGATATCGGAAAAGCAATAACTAAAACCAAAGATGGGGATGATATGATTCACCTGCGAGTGCCGAAGTTCAGCTTCCTGTTGTCAATTCTGGCAATGTTGATGCTTGCATCGAATCAATCAATGGGGCGGGAGGCTCCCCAAGTCGCAGCCTTGCGTGTGATTGCTATCGAGATCGATGGAAAGGTGGCCGACAGTGTGAGCGGGGTTTCAATGACCACCGCTGCCGAGGGTACGGCCAGGAAAGTCAGCATCAGGAAAGGTGACGCGATAGCCCAGGGCACTGAAATCGTCGTTCCTTCCCGTACGGTACTCGTACTTGAAACCGCCAACGGCAATCCGATTCGGCTCCAGCCGGGATGCGGATACAGAACCGGCTCGGTGAGCGGCCGGGGCGAAACACACACCATGCTGTTCGGCAAAGCGTTTTTCAGTGTGAAGCATGCGCTCGACTTCTTCAACGTCAACTACAACAGCTTTCTTGCCAGTGTGCGAGGGACTGAATTCAGTGTGGAAGTTGATCCTAAAAAAGAGATCAGCTTTAATCTGACAAAAGGCAAGCTGCTGGTGCAGCGCGATGTGAAGGTCAGGATTCTCGAAGGGGACAAGGTCGCCGAAATGAAGGCAAGCGAAGTGCTCCAGCAGGGAGGAAAAACAACCGTCAGCTACCGGCTGGGGATCGATGAGTACCTGCAGGAATTCAAAACCTTCAGGGAGGCTGAGGAGTACTATCGCCGCAAGCTAGAAGAGGATGAACGGAGCAGCGACTACGACCGGATACAAGGGGGACTGAATGCTATGGGAATGATTCTGAATACGCTGGGCAAGAACCGGAATGCTATCGGGTACTACGAGCGGGCGCTGCAGTCTGCACTGGTTCATGGTGACGTGACTTGGGAGGCAACCATCATCAACAACCTGGGCTTGGCCTACTATGGTCTTGGAGAGTACCACAAGGCTATCGAGTTCTTCGAGAAAGCACTTGCGATACAGCTCAAGCTCTACCCCAACGGCGTCCATCCCGATATCGCAGGAAGCTACAACAACCAGGGCATTGCCTACAATGGTCTCGGCGAGTACCGCAAGGCTATCGAGTTCTTCGAGAAAGCTCTTGCGATGTTCCTCAAGCTTTACCCCAACGGCGTCCATCCCGATTTCGCAAAAAGCTACAACAACCTTGGGCTTGGGTACTCTGGTCTTGGCGAGTTCCGCAAGGCTATCGAATACTTCGAGAAATCTCTCGATATGTTCCTCAAGCTCTACCCCAACGGCATCCATCCCGATATCTCGGCAAGCTATGGCAACGAGGGGATTGCTTACAATGGTCTTGGCGAGTACCGCAAGGCTATCGAGTTCTTCGAGAAAGCACTTGCGATGCAGCTCAAGCTCTACCCCAACGGCGTCCATCCCGATATCGCTAAAAGTTACAACATTCTGGGCGCTGCCTACGATACCCTTGGCGAGTACCGAAAGGCTATCGAATTTTACGAGAAAGCACTCGCGATGCAACTCAAGCTTTACCCTGATGGCGTCCATCCCGATATCTCGGCAAGCTATGGCAACGAGGGGATTGCTTACAATGGTCTTGGCGAGTACCGCAAGGCTATCGAGTTCTTCGAGAAAGCACTTGCGATGCAGCTCAAGCTCTACCCAAACGGTGTCCATCCCGATATCGCAGGAAGCTACAACAACCTGGGCGTTGCCTATAAGAATTTTGGCGAGTTCCGCAAGGCTATCGAATTCTACGAAAAATCGCTCGCGCTGAAGCTCAAGCTCTATCCCGACGGCGTCCATCCCGATATCGCAGGAAGCTACGGCAACCTGGGGATTGTTTACAATGATCTTGGCGAGTACCGCAAGGCTATCGAGTTCTTCGAGAAAGCACTTGCGATGCAGCTCAAGCTCTACCCCAACGGCGTCCATCCCGATATCGCTAAAATTTACAACAAGTTGGGGATTGCTTACAATGGTCTTGGCGAGCACCGCAAGGCTATCGAGTACTTCGAGAAATTGCTTGCGATGCAGCTCAAGCTTTACCCTGACAGCATCCATCCAGATATCGCTTTAAATTACTATGGCTTGGGAATTTCCTGTAGTGTTCTTGGCGAGTACCGCAAGGCTATCGAGTACTTCGAGAAATTGCTTGCGATGCAGCTCAAGCTATATCCCAATGGTATCCATCCCGATATCGCGGCAAGCTACAACAACCTTGGGCTTGGGTACTCTGGTCTTGGCGAGTTCCGCAAGGCTATCGAATACTTCGAGAAATCTCTCGATATGTTCCTCAAGCTCTACCCTAACGGCCTCCATCCCGGTATCGCTTTCAACTATAAATTTCTGTCTCTCGCATACGAGAAAACCGGAGACCAGGCTCGTGCTGCCGAGTACGCAAAAAAAGCACTCGATATCGAGAACAGGCTCAAGGAGAAGTGAACCATGAAAAAGCAACCGTTCGTTTATGTAGGTCTCTACGCCCTGATTATGGCAATCGCGATAGGGTTCGTTCCTGAATGGCGTGTGGCTGACTGGCGTTTTTTTTCGCTGCTGCATCGCAGTTCGGGAGTTTCCGTTTCGGACGATGTGATGATTGTCGATGTGCCTTACAATGAAAACCTTGCGGCGTTCCGTGCAGGCGTATCGAGGCTTTTACGCAAATTGGCTGAGACGCCCGATAACCTGCCAAAGCTTGTCGTTCTCGATGCGTGGATTTCCGCCGATACAAGCGGGTTGTCCGGCCTGAAGAGTGCTGTCGGCAAATTGAGGGATGCTCGCGTTCCGGTGTATGCCGGGGTTGACCCGACAAGAGAGGGAAAGCCGGAACAGCTTGATGCGGATTATATGGATCGCCATGCGGTGAGCTTTTATGACTTGCTCGACGGCAAGGGCCATACCCGGTTTTCTCACATTGCCGGTGTGGTCCACTATCAGCCAAGCCTCGATCTTCCCTCGACGGATATTGCCGGTATTCAGTACGTACAGGCGTTGCCGGTCGTGCTTGCGATGCATCATTATAACGTACCTGCAACATCGCAACCGGTTATCGTCAATCTTGGCGAGATCGGCGAACTGCGTCAGCAAATCTGGACATACCATCATAATGAACGCGGCGAAGCATCCTTTTTCCCTTTCAACAGCGACAGCAAGGGGAGGGCAACAAGTAGAAGCGGAGCGCCCTCGCTCAGAGGTAAAGTCGTTATTGTCGGAAGTCTCGACAAGGACAGAGAGAAATTCGAACAGTTATCGGGTCCCGAGGTTCTTGCGCTTGCGATATCCGAGCGAATCCTCCCCAAAGGCAGCAACCGCCCTCCGGAGATACTTGAAAACCCGCTGCTGCTCTTTGGCATGGTTCTGACTTTCGCCGGATTGTCGGTTATGCTGTTCCACACCTTTTACCGCAAGCTGCCGACGATGCGGAACCGGTTGTGGCTGCTGGCACTGGCGAACACAGGAGTCCTCCTGATGCTGCTGGCCGCGTGGGTTGCAGGGTTATCGTTGCTCAACCTTGCGTATGCGCAGATTACCCTTGTCGTCATCAGCATCGTGGTATCAACAGGGGTGAGCTGGTTTGCGCTTCGGCGTGGCCTGGAAAAGAAGCTGATTGCGCCACCGGAAGAACAGTCGGCTTCAGGCGGCAAGGAAATGACAGAGTATGACGTGTTCATCAGTTATGCCCGCACACCCGAAAACAGCGCGTGGGTCAAGGCGCAGGTCTATGAACGGCTGCTCAGGCTTCGCAAGGCGGACGGATCGCCGTTACGGGTTTTCTTCGATCAACGAAACATCGAACCGGGAGAGGACTGGTACGGGAAACTGGCACTTTCGATACAGGGCAGCCGATTCTTTCTGCCGGTATATACCGCCGACTATTTTTCAAGGAAATTCTGTGAATTTGAAATGCTAAGAGCTGCGCCAAGGCATGTCGAACTTGGCGACTTTTTCATTGCGATTGCTCGCGACGATGTTACGGTGCCGACGCAGTACAATCACATCCAGTACCTCGATGTACGAACGGATGCCGACTTCATGGACAGGATAGCTGAGAGAATCCGCAAACGGGATTCCGGGAGCGGAAACGGTCAGGAGAACAACCAGAACTCACAAACGAAAGGAACGGAATGATTCAGTTGCGTATACAGAAGCTTGCCCCGTTGGTATTGATGCTTGGCATGTTGCTGCTTGTATGCCTTCAACCTGCGGCGATCGGGGCTCCACAGGCCGCCGCTTTGCGGGTGCTTGCCATCGAGATCGACGGCAAGCCGGCTGAGCGTGCCGAAGGCGTTGCATTGAGCGCTTCCGGGGAGAGTGCGCCGCGGAAAACCGCACTGAAAACCGGCGATGCTATTGCGCAGGAAACGGATATCATTGTGCCGCCGCATACAGTACTTGTGCTTGAAACAGCCAACGGCAATCAGATACGGCTCCAGCCGGGATGCGGATACAGAACCGGTTCGGTGAGCGGCCGGGGCGAAACCCACACCATGCTGTTCGGCAAGGCGTTTTTCAGGGTGAAGCATGCGCTCGACTTCTTCAACGTCAACTACGAAAGCTTTCTTGCCATTGTGCGGGGCACGGAATTCAGTGTGGATGTTGAGCCTAAAAAAGAGATCAGCTTTTCGCTTGACAAAGGCAAGCTGCTGGTGCAGCGCGATGTGAAGGTCAGGATTCTCGAAGGGGACAAGGTTGCCGAACTGAAGGCAAGCGAAATGCTCCAGCAGGGAGGAAAAACAACCGTCAGCTACCGGCTGGGGATCGACGAGTACCTGCAGGAGTTCAGGACATTCAAGGAGGCTGAGGAGTACTATCGCCGCAAACTCGAAGAGGATGAACGAAGCGGCGACTACGACCGGATCCAGGGGGGGCTGAATGCTATGGGGAATATTCTCTGTACACTTGGAAAGGATCGGGATGCTATCGGATACTTCGAGCGGGCATTGCAGCCCGCACTGGATCATCGTGACGAGACCGGAGAGGCAACGTTGAACAACAACATGGGTGTTGCCTACCAGGGTCTTGGCGAGTACAGCAAGGCCATCAAATTCTACGAGAAAGACCTGTCAATAATCCTCAAGCTGTATCCCAACGGCAACCATCCTGATATTGCTGCAAGCTACAACAACCTTGGGAATACCTACAATCTTCTTGGCGAATACCGCAATGCGTTAGAGTTCTACGAGAAATCACTAGATATATTCTTTAAGCTGTATCCCAATGGCAACCATCCTGATATTGCTGCAAGCTACAACAACCTTGGGAATGCCTACGATGATCTTGGCGAATACCGCAAGGCTATCGAGTTCTTCGAAAAATCGCTCAAGATAACCAGCAAGCTCTACGCCAACGGAATCCATCCCGATATAGCGGTAAGTTACAACAACCTCGGGAGTGCATACAATCGTCTTAGCGAGTTCCGCAAGGCTATCGATTTCTACGAGAACGCTCTTGCGATAATGCTCAAGCTCTACCCTAATGGCATCCACCCCGATATAGCGGTAAGCTACAACAACCTCGGGACTGCGTTCAATCGTCTTGGCGAGTTCCGCAAGGCTATCGAATTTCACGAGAAAACACTCGCGATGGCACTTAAGCTATACCCAAAAGGCATCCATCCCGATATTGCTTTGAGCTACATAAATCTGGGGAATGCCTATGATGCCCTTGGCGAGTACCGCAAGGCTATAGAGATCAACGAGAAAGCACTTGTGATGAACTTGAAGCTGTATCCCGTAGGTGTCCATCCCGATATTGCTTTGAGCTATATAAATCTGGGGAATGCCTACTATGGGCTTGGCGAATACCGCAAGGCTGTCGAGTTCTTCGAGAATGCACTTGAAATGCGCCTTAAGCTCTACCCTAATGGCATCCACCCCTATATTGCATCAAACTACAACAACTTGGGGATTGCCTATTTTTATCTTGGCGAGTACCCCAAGGCTATAGAGTTCTATGAAAAATCTCTCGGAATGAAGCTCAAGCTCTACCCAAAAGGCATCCATCCCGATATTGCTTTGAGCTATAAAATTCTATCTCTTGCTTACGGAATATTCGGAGAACCGGCTCGTGCTGACGAGTATGCAAAAAAAGCAATCGATATCGAGAACAGGCTCAAGGAGAAGTGAACATTATGTGTGATAACAACAATCCGAAGGTTGTGCTGTCGATAAAAAAAACAGTTGCCGGACTGCAGTGGAAAAAGGCCCGAAAACGAGAGATCGAGGTCGTTGTTGCCTTTTGCGAGGAGGCAACTGTAATTAATACACTTGAGGGTTCGGTCCGATGTGAGCCAGGTGATGCAATTCTATACGGGGTTCACGGCGAACGGTGGCCTGTAACGAGAGGTCTGTTTGAAAAGCTCTATGAGCCGGTATTCCCGGTAAAAATAGGGGAAAATGGCTTGTATCGAAGGCTGTCACATGAAGTTAATGCCGCAAAACTGACTCTGCAGTGCACCATCCCTTTACCGGATAACCGGGGTGATCTTGGCGGAAACGCAGGTGACTGGCTGGTAAAACAGCAAGACGACAGTTATGGGATAGTTGCGGGAGATATATTTGCCAGAACCTATGAGATTATCGAATAAATCCAAAGCCGGCCCTGCCGTATTTTTTATTCTACAACGCACTCCAAGCTATTCACAACAACTTAGCGAACAAAAAAGTCAATGAGAGGCTTCATCTTGTTGACAGCTTCAACAATCTCTGATCGCTGTCCCTTCAAATCCATCGACCAGATCGAGGCATCTCTTTTGAAGGGATAAACCAGCCGTATAGCAAGATTCAGCGTTTTGTTTTTATCTCGCAATTGAGCGATCTGCTTTTCCGAAAGTTCATGATTCTCTTCAATAATGCGATTCAGCCAGAACGCCCTTTCTTCAGAAAAATCAAGTCCATGTTTTTGTTGAACACTCAGAATAGTTTTTCCGTCGAATTCACCCGGAGCCATGAGATCGGCCAGAACCCATTGATAAGCACGGGGTTGATGCTCGTATTTGAGGTATGTCTTGAGCCAGAGTCCGCCATGTTCCTGCAAGAGGTGGTCAAACGCTGAAAGGTCTTTTTCTATACGCTGCCTCAGAGCCTTCTGCGAAGGCTGCAACTCCGCGTTTACGATGATATCGAGCCCTGTAATGTTTGAGATGATCGAGATATTGGGAACGTCATTCTTTTTCATTTCCTCTGAAAATCCAAAACGATAAGCCCACCAGACACCGCAATGGCTCAGTACATTTTTTCCATGGCCGTACGCCCCGTTATATTCCAGATAGTAATGTGGCGAATTGGAATGGGTAATACAGAACGGGATGACATCGTAACTGTCGTAAGCGCTCTTAATTGGCACAAGAGTATCCTGAAGCATTCTGCGAGTAAACGACATTCCTCTCGGCGTTGTTGGTCCGGCAATATCAAAAAAACTTGCTCCTGCACCGTCATCGAGAATACCGACTATTTCCTGTTTTTCCTTTTCCCTGTTCTGAGAAGACATGGTGCTTTTCCTGATGCGATTCACCTCTTGTAGGTCTGATGGCACTGCACCGATCTCGACACAACGAATCCCCAATTCTTCAAGGTAGGCAGATCGCCATTCAGGAATCGAGGGAGAAACCAGAATCATCTTGAGCCTGGCATCATGCATGTAGGTCTTCATCAAACCGTAATACTCGACAACCTGCCCTATATGCTCGCGCTGAATAGGTACTTTTTTTATTTCAACGATATAGCGGAATCCGTCAACAACAAAAAGCAGATCGATCCTTTTCCCCTGAATAGAATACTCGCTTGCCTTCTCAGTTATCTTCCCGGAAGGAAAAAGCACTTCAGGATGCAGAAAAAGATAATCCTGTATGTCACGTTCTTTCATATAGCTGATATTTGAATTTTCATCAGTTAATTATGGCTTGTGTAAGCGCTTGCCTTGAACGGTCAGATTCGGGATAAACATCACAAGCGATAGTATAGAGTGCCTCCCAGGAAACGTCAGGCCTGAATTTTTCCAGTCCCAATTTCTTCACCTTGACGACTGGCTCAGCGCTGAATCCAAGGTCACGGTAAAGCAATTTTGCCCAGATAGCTGCGATGTTCTCCGTTCTCCTGAGTTGTTCACTGTCGAAACCAAGCGTCCACTTCGCTTCGTAAACAAACAGTTCCTGACCGCAACAGATTGCCAGATCAGGCTTTGCATTGAACATGCCCTTTAAGGAACCGTAGATTTTCTTCTCATCTGCAGTAAGGATGTCGCCCCCTTTCTGAAGAATCTGTCTTGGATGGGTAAGGTGAGGCGTTCTTAGCTCTTCAGGAAGCCCGGAATAGCTCCGGTAATCGGTAACCTGCTCCTGACCGGCAACCATCCGGACAATCGAATCCATATAATCAAACGGATTAGCTTTTCTGACATGGTAGGCATCGCGAATCAACGAGACCTCGGCGAAAATCCTGAAATCAGTGATTTCCGGCACACCTCCCGTGAATTTCCGTAAGACTGCATAATCGTCTTTCGGCTCATGAAGCAGCCGAAACAAATGAGAACACAAATACCGCTCTTCCCTGTTATAATGGTCATAATCCAAATGAGCCGAAGCTGAACCGGCATGTTCCCAAATGTTTTCCATATCGATCAAGCAAAAATTGTACGGCAAAAACTTTACCTGATCATAGAAGTTAGCAATTCAATTGCTCCGCACAACGTATATTTATTGTACATTAACATATTGCCTGTAGTGGACCCGGATTTTCAGACAAGTGTTTAAGGTGGTAACTTGCCCAAAAAAGGGACAAGTTATGAGCGAAAAGCAACGCAAAAGTTTTACGGCACAATTCAAGGCCAAAGTGGCGCTTGAGGCAATCAGGGGCGAA
>Ga0209575_10001281_pt1 | contig 10551 bp, 4 predicted proteins | sample Medcelwee11metaG_FD_187172 | JGI IMG/M metagenome (GOLD analysis project Ga0209575, IMG submission 187172) | Freshwater pond sediment microbial communities from the University of Edinburgh, under environmental carbon perturbations - Medium... | ecosystem: Environmental > Aquatic > Freshwater >...
CAAGAATAAAGAGGCAGAGGAGAAATATCCAGAAAGATTCGAAGGAGGCAGTCCCTGCAATCAGAAACGCTCCGGCAGCAAATAAAGAGAGCCCGAGAATGATACCTTTCTTATATCCGAATCTTTTCATAAAATATCCTGCAGGCAATGCCATGCTGAAATAGGCCAGGTAAACAGAAAACTGGATCAACCCTGATTTTGCCTTTGACAATTCAAGGATTACCTGGAAATGTTTGTTGAGGGTATCGAGCATCCCGTGTGCGATACCCCACAGGAAAAACAATGAAGTTATAAGGATGAAAGGGAAAAGGTTTTCCCTGGATGTCAGTTTTTCGGATTTCATGAATAATGGTTTTGGGTTGATATTCCGGTTTAATCATTAAAAAAAAAAGTCATAAACAGCAGCCTGGGCCTGTTTAACACAATCCTTGCTGGTCTGTCAAATACCTTTTATTACAATTGTTTCACCTTTGGCAGGGCTGTAGTTTGTTATACTTCCGTTTGCCCTTACCACGCATGGATTTCCAAGGGTTGAAGTTATCCGGGCTTCGAGCAGCTTACCGTTTTCCCATCCGATATCGACAACGAAACCACCTCTTGCCTGTAATCCGGTCACCGATCCTTTTTCCCAGCTTACCGGTAAGGCAGGCAGGATAGATATTTCTCCTGCATGGCTCTGCAAAAGGCTTTCAGCTACACCAGCTGTAAAACCGAAATTTGCATCTGACTGATTACTGGCCGTGTTATGAAGGTTATTCCCAATCCCTCTCCCGGGAAACTGGGAACGGAAGAATTGGTTGATCGCCGTATCAACCCTTATGCCATTTTCCAGCCTTGCCCAGTCGCAGATGTCCCAGGCGCTGGGCCATCCGGCTCTTGCGCGGCGCGGCTCCAGCCATTTCTCAATCGCGGCCGCTATATCCGGATCTCCCCGAAGAGTAATGGAGTTCCCAGGGAAGAATCCAAAGTTTGCAGACATATTATGCCCCTCATTGCCTCTTTTCCAGTCTTCAATCCATACCTGCAGAAGCCCATCTTTCCCGATCTGATAAGGAGGTATTTTTTCAAGCGCTTCAGCAAGCCTGACACCAAATTCATGATCGGTTCCCAAAATCTTTTGTGCTTCAATACAATGGGGGAAGAGGTCCCTGATTATACCGATATCCATTGTGGTTGATGAAGACAAGAATACCTCCTTCGCCCCCTCTTTGACAAAATAACCCTGTTCCGGGGACATTGAGAAAGGTATAACCAGATATTTATTTTTTGGCTCTTCAGTCATTATGTCAAGCAGGAACTGTGCTGAACCCTTCATCACAGGATAAAATTCCCTCAGGAATTCAACATCTCCCGTGAACAGATAATGTTCCCAGATATGCTGGCAGAGCCAGCTTCCGCCGACTGGCCACATTCCATACCGTGCAGCATCCACTGGCGCTGTGCCACGCCAAAGGTCAGTGTTGTGATGAGCCACCCAGCCTCCGGCATTGTAATAGATCTTTGCCGTTTCCGAACCGTTTTCAGAGAGGTCCTTTATCATTTGAAACAACGGCATATGACACTCCGAAAGGTTTGTAACTTCGGCCGGCCAGTAATTCATCTCAGTGTTGATGTTAATTGTATACTTGCTTCCCCAGTTAGGAAGCAGATCCTCATTCCATCGTGCCTGCAGATTAGCAGGTTCGCTTCCTGGCCGGCTGCTTGAAGCCAGAATATAACGGCCAAACTGAAACATTTTAGAAAGAAGATCAGGATCCGGTAAGCCCTTCTTAAGATCAGCCAGCCTCTCATCGGTCGGTTTTGCATTCATCATTGGGTCGCCTGTTTTAAGGTGAACCCGGCTCATCAGACCGCTGAAATCATTAACATGTGTAGTCTTCAGTGTTTTATAGTCTTTCCCGTCAACTCCTGCCAGGATTTTCTCACAGGCAGCTGCAGGGTCTCCGCTTATATCCTTGTAATTCACAAAACTTGTTGCAGAGGTAAGGATCAATGTCACGGAGTTGGCGCCTGTGACAATCAGGCTTGAATCGGTTGCCCGCAGTGTCCCTTTTTCGTGCAGGGCAACCACATCGGTCTGGAAACCCAGCCCTGTTCCTTCCACCTTTGCAATAAGCCAGCTGACTTCAGAGGGAATATATTTCCATGTACCGTTTATGGTTAACCTGTTATCTCCCGAAATAGTCTTTTCAAGGAACGGACTCCTGAGCCTGGCTTCAACCGATACTTTGCCGGGTTTGTCTGCAGATATCTTCATGACCATAACATGATCAGGATATGACATAAACAGTTCGCGGGTCATCTTAACATTACCGTCAGTGTAACTGATCCTGACAATGCCTGTTTCCATATCCAGTTCGCGATAGTAATCCTTAATTGGATCACCAGTTACCGTGAAGTTGAGGAGAAGATCTCCGAGTGGCTGGTATGCCTGCTGTGCCACAGGCTTACCATAGAAATGTTCATCGGCCATCTTCTCTGCTTCGTCAAATTTCTCTGCAAAAACAAGGTCTTTAATTTTATCGAAATACTGGTAAGCGTCAGGATCGTTGTAATCATGAGGCCTGCCTGACCAGAAAGTAGATTCGTTTAACGCTATTCTCTCTTTTTCTATTTTTCCAAAGACGTTAGCCCCCATGTAGCCATTCCCGATGAATAAACCATCGAGCCAAAGGCTATCAGCAGGTGTATTATACCAGAGGACCATCTCCTTATTTTCGGGAGATTCTTTTGTGGAAGATGAGCAGGAGGCGGTCAGTATCGGAACCGCCAACAACGCTATAAACAGTAACTTTACAGCCGTGATTATTTTTTTCATAGGATCAGGTATTTAGATTATCTCCCGGGGCAAAAAGCGCTGGCAAGTCCAGGTGGCAAGATGCGACCGTATATTCTATTTTAGGAATTTTATCCAGTCAATCTCCACAGTATTATTATCATTAAGCACAACGATCAGATCATGAATACCCTTCTGAAATCCTGACAAACGTGCATCAACTGTGTACCAATCTGTACCTTTTGGGATTTTTACTTCAGCAAGTATAACGCCGTCAGGTTTATCCAAACGAATTTGAATAGTACCACCGGTCTGAGATGCTGCATTTACCTGAACATGTTTAAGCTTCTTGCTTCCGAAATCAACGCTATTGTATCTTATCCAGGCATTCTTCTTATCAAGTACAGTCTTCCATCCTTTAAATGTATTAAGAGTATCCAGGAAAACGACTGTGGTACCTTCCGGACTGATCTGGCTGTACCGGTCCATTTCAATCTGCCTGCCGGCACTGGTTACACCCACACCACGGAATGTGGGATTGACTTTCTGAATGGTACCATCTGGATTAAAGAAAAGGCTGTCAATCCGCGTAGATCTGTTCTTATCGAATTTCGGAGACAAATCGTTGCTATGGTAGAACAGGTACCATTGATTGTTATACTCGATAATTGACTGGTGACTTGTCCAGCAGCCGCTTGGCAATTCATCCATTATTACTCCGGTCAGCTTAAATGGTCCCATCGGATTGTCACTGATTGCGTATTCGAGTCTTTCGATAGTATTCTGCACGTGCGGAAAGGTCATATAATAAATGCCATTCCTTTCGAACAGATAAGGGCCTTCTACCAGCCCTTTCTTCGGCAGATCTTCCATCACCACTGGTTCTGATGCAAGTTCCAGCATATTGTCATTTAATTTTGCAGCGAAGATTCTGTTCAGGGAATAATAAATATAGGCCTGACCGTCTTTATCTATAAAAAGACAGGGGTCGATGCCACGCACATTTTTGATGGGCTCGGATTGAGGGGTGTATGGCCCTTCAGGTCTATCCGCAACTGCTACTCCAATTCCAAATCCCCTTCCAGAGCCTGATTTGATATTTGCCGGGAAGTAGAAATAGTACTTCCCGTTTCTTTCAATACAATCGGGAGCCCACATGCTGTAGGAGGCTGCATTAACCCAGTCGACCTTTTCCTGGCTCACAATTACACCATGATCGGTCCAGTCTGTGAGGTTTGAAGATGAGAACACATGATAATCTTCCATGCAGAACCAGTCTTTACGGGCAAAGCTTTCAGGAGCACGTATATCATGGGACGGATATACATATACCCTTCCGTTGAAAACCCTGGCTGACGGGTCAGCGGTAAACTGGTCACGGATTAACGGATTCTGGGCACCTGCATTATTCAGGCATAATACCGCCAATGCCAGCATTAAGTTAACTGAGATTTGGTTTTTCATTTTACAGATTGTTTATTGTAAAGTTAATTATACAGGTTTACTGATTGGTTCAGACCAACACGTTAACGCCCCAATTTCTTTTCTATCCTGAACCAGTCAAAATCGACATATCCGCCCGGAGTTCCGGTAGCGTAATTGAACAATCCGAAGCGGTAACCCATAAAATGAGGCATTGAATATTCCATTTTAAGATGGGATCCGATCGGTGTCCATGATTTGCCATCGAGGCTGTAATAGAAATAAGCGGTGTCAGCCTGGTCCCTGAAATCACATTCAGCTCTCAGATAAACTGTTTTCTGGTTCAGCGGAATAGTTTCAACTTCGACAGGATTGCCGGATTGGGCACTAACCATCACAATCGATTTAGTGCCACCGTGATATTTTACTCCTACCAGGCCGAATTTTCTCTGCAGAAGGGCCAGCCCTGCAATATCGCCTTCCTTCATGTCTGATACATCTATTGCGGTTGAACCAGAGCACTCAGGCCCGAAAGTGCGTTGTGTCAATGTGTTTCTGGCCATTACAAAGAGGGAGTCAACCCGACCGGTTGTCAGACGGAGAAAGCCCTTTCGGTGGGCGACAGACCAAAGAGTATTATCCGGGTTGTGGTTCCATTGCCATACTAACGGCAGGGCAGGATCTCCCTTGCGGCGGCGGAACTCATCGGAAGCTACAATACCCGGTATCAGGCCCTTACTGGCAGGAAGATCAAGCGTATCGGGAACTTTCCCATCTGTTCCAAGTACCGGCCAGCCGTTTTCCCATTTTGCCGGGACGAGATAGGGGATACGTCCCACAGAGCCGAAATCGCGGAACAGATAAGCATACCAGTTACCCTCAGGGGTGTCAATCAGTCCCCCCTGGGCAACACCTTTATCCTGCAGTGCAAGCCTGCCTTCCCACGGTCCGGTGATCTTGTCAGCCCGGTGAATGACAACAGTGCGCATACCGCCTCTGGGCCAGGTGATATTAAAAAGATAATATTTGCCATTAATCCTGAATAGCTGGGAACCTTCACCAAGCCCGCTCTCGGGCCCTGAAGGGGCACTGGCGTTTTCAATGATGACCTGATTTATTCCACCGGTTTTGACTCCTGAAAGATCAGCATTGAGTTCAACAAGGGTTAGTCTTTTGTTTCCATAGATGAGATAAACATGGCCATCGTCATCGAAAAACAACGTATGGTCATGAAAGCTCGGGCTGAATGATATCTCTTTCCAGGGACCTTTTTCGATATCCTTTGTTGACCAGATATATGTTTTGTCTGTCGTTGATGAAAAGGTCGATACATAAAAGGTACCGTTATGGTATCGGATGCAGCTTGCCCATGATCCCCGCCCATATGCATTTTTCCCGTTATTAAGAGTTAACGCATCGATATCGCCCAGTGTGTTGCAGGCATAATTAACGATCTTCCAGTTTACAAGATCTTCGGACTTCATTATCGGCACACCCGGGCACATGTGCATTGTGGTGCTGCTCATATAATACGTGTCACCCACCCTGATCACAGACATGTCAGGAACGTCAGCCCATATAATGGGATTTTGGGCCGGGTTTAGCTGTGCTGAAACTGAGATACCGATAAGGGTATTGATCAGTACTACCAGGCTTAATTGAAGTGTCTTCATTATCAGTCTTGTATTGTGATATCAGAATTTAACTTTCATCTTCCTTCCCTTATAGGTTACCTCTTTGTCGAAATATTCAACCTCTTCCGCTCCCGTGCCCTTGTTTTTAGTCACGCGAATGATGCTGAATTTGCGTTCAGCGAGCATTCCGGCGAACGAACCTTTACGGTCATTAATGGTCAATGTTTTTTTGATGTCGTTCCATGCAAAAGTAATAGTCGAATAAGCACCTTTCTCGTAGTTGTAATTGTCGTTTTCGTCTTCATATAATGTAAACCCGCCATTTGCACCTTCATAAATCCGTATTTCAAGGTTATCCCATTTTTTTTCGGTGGCATATTGAACTTCCGGGCCAATCGGAAGTATTGTCCCTGCCCTGACGTACAATGGAATTATGTCTATCGGTATTTCTTTATTCACTGTTTGTCCTCCGGTATGCCTGTCGCCGGTCCAGAAGTCATACCAGACAGTTGATTCCGGGAGGTAAACATCCCACTGTTCTGCACCTGGTTCAATGACAGGGGCAACAAGAACAGACTTACCGAACATGTACTCATAAGGTTGCTTCACTGCGTCGTCATCACCGTTGAAATCCATCACCAGCGGGCGCATCATGGTTGAACCGTTGCTGGTCACCTGCCAGGCTTCTGAATAGATGTAAGGAAGAAGACGGTAGCGAAGGTTCAGCATTTTGCGCATGCTGGCCTCGACCGTCGGCCCGTATTTCCATGGTTCCGTTTCAGTCTGATAGCCATGCATACGGAAGATCGGGTTGAACGCACCCCATTGATACCAGCGGGTGAGCAGCTCGTGATATTTTTCGTCGGTATATTGTGACCTGCCCGGGCGGAAGAATCCGCCAATGTCTGTTGTCCAATAGGGTAACCCGGTGATGGTAAAGTTTAATCCGGCCACTATCTGCCGTTTGTAGGTTTCCCAGTCTCCGCCAACATCACCCGACCAGTTGATAACACCATAGCGCTGCTGTCCTGAAAAAGCCGACCGTGTAAGGATACAGACCCGTTTATCGGAAGTGGTTTTGCGTTGTCCTTCATATACTGCCTGGCTTACCATCAACGGGTAGGTCAAGCGATAAAATTCTCCAACTCCCATGAATGTTTTCTCACCTTTTAAGGCGTCATTTTCGGGTTCGACGGCATCCATCCACCACGAATCGACACCATAATCAAACATGTTTACTTTTAAGGTATTCCAGTATTCTTTCCTTGTTTCGGGGTTGAAATAATCCAACCATTTGCTGTTTCCGATATATCGGTTTTTTGCTACATATTCCTTTCCAATCTCTGAGTTTTTATCGGGGTTCGACCAGATCGAAATGTTAAAATGGGCGTTTAAATCGTGAATTTCCTTAATAAAACCTGCCGGATCAGGGTAATTCTTTTCATCGAACTGCGGGACACCCCAGCCTCTGTTGCCCCAGTATTGCCAATCCTGGACAATCACATCCACCGGGAGGTTTCTGTTCCGGAATTCTTTGACTGTTTCGACCAGGTGAGTGCCTGAAGTATAGCGTTCACGGCATTGCCAGAATCCATAAGCCCATCGCGGAAACATGGGAACTGTGCCCGACAGATTCCGATAGCTCGAAATCACATTGTCAGCAGATGGCCCGTAAAAAACTACATAATCGAGCAGTTGGGCGTTGGGCGAGCGGAACGTATTCAGGTCATCTGTAAGTTTCCAGGATAATTTTGGAGAGTTTTCTGACTTGCATACTATCTGTACATGGTGTTCACCGGCTTTCAGTACAGCCAAAACGCCAGCCGTGGGAGGCAGCCACATATTGCTTTGATCCAGATACGGCTCACCATCAATTGCAACATAATGCCGGTTTCCCATATCACCCAGATCCAGGAAAATGGAATACTCCCCATCTTCCGGCACAATAAACTTTCCCGAGTAAGTCGATTGGTTCTGGGGTCTTCTTTGTGTCCCGGCCGTGGTGGTGACATCTGCTGCCTGGCTGTTTCCGGCAGGTTGTTCCTGTTTTTCAAGCGTCACAAAATTATCGGCAGGATTAAAATCAGTCAGCCCGTATTGATGCCACAGCAAGCCATACCCTTTGGATGAATAGATGAAAGGTATTGCAATCTGGCTATTTACCTGTGTCAAACGGCGGGTTACGCCCCTTAAGTTATAGTGCCCGTCCTGGAACTGTCCCAAACCGAAGATATATTCATCGGAAGACAGTTCAAAGCTCTGTTCGGCGGCAAAGCAGGGTTCATCCATAACCGAACCTGGGCTTAATTTCCGGGTGCCGTCTTTTTCCCTCAGGAATGTATTACCGGAATTATCGGCATATGACACATTACCTGACTGCTTATCAACCGATACTGTAATGTATTTTACTGTAATTTCAAGTTTTGATGGCGAATCGGAAATCCGGAACCCCGGAGCTGGAATACCCGAAGTCAGGACAAGCTCCGGAAGGTTCCCTTCAGTCTCTTTCCAGAATTTAATACGTACAGCATTTTCTGCTATCGGATAGATGTTAAGTACTCCATCAGACAAATTGACGGTGACACCTTCACCTGTCTGTTTATAGCTTTTGAATGCCTGTCCCTGACAAAAAAGCGGAAACAGAAGGATAATAAATAAATATGTGAGCCTCATACACAAAGTCATTATTGCAGTTAATTACTTTGAATTCTTTTTCGTCTTGCCGGTATGATTGATTAGTACAGCATCCACAGCCACCGGCCCCGGGCCGCGATTGACAATGCTGATTGTATGTTCGCCCGGTGACAGCTTCTTTGCCTCATATACCACTTGCTGCGCCTGACGTGTCCCGGTGGATGACAGATCAACAATCGCATGTTTTGTACCGTCAATCTGAACCTCGATTTTTCCCGCACCAGCTTCTTTCGGGGCAACGATACTGACACGATTGCCCATAAACGCATAAGTCCATATATCACCGGGGGTGTCACTTGTGGTGAGGTCGTTATTAAAGTCTCCGTTGCCAGGATTGCAGCGACGGAGCCATCCGGGAGCTGATGTACCAGGGTCATCGTCGTTGACCCAGCCCTTGTCATGGGTAATACGCAATACCCGGCATGCTGAAGCCAGCGAGTGATCAGTAATCCCTGGCAACGACTCCACTGATCCGGCGGGTGTAACCGTCAGCCCCTTTTCGTTTTGATCGAATTCCATATCAATACCGGAACCGAGCAGTTCGACTTTCGAGACTTTGCCCAGGGTTGACCCATTGGTATGCAGCGAACTGAGGGTAACCGGATTGCCATCCCAATCGAGGAGAGTTGCGTAAACGTAATCACGGTTACGAGTATAACATACGGTACTGTCGCCGTATGTTTCAAACGGACGGGATCCATATACTGCTTCTCCGTTTGATTTCAGCCATGAGCCAACATCTTTGCATATGCGGATCACTTCAGGATCGAGGTCGCCACGGCCATGCTGGGTGATGTTGAGCAACATGGTGCCATTGCGGGATACGTTCTGCATCAGCAGTTCAATAACCTTTTTAGCGTTCATGTATTTCTGCCCGGTTTGGTAGTGCCAGTCGGCAATGCTTGTTTCCGTCTGGAACGGGTAGGGCATAATCTCAGACTCAATTATGGCCTCCGAACTCTTGACCAGAGCGCGTTCAACGATCGGAATCAGTTCGGGGTTTTTCTTGAAGCTGTTGTAACGACCGCCAACGCACTTGAGGTTGATGACCACATCCAGCTTACCCGGGTTCCATCTCAGTGATTTGTTGTAGAAGTTCGCAACCAGTTGCGGAGCCAGAAAACCAAGTCCCATTTTGACGCCCAGATCCATCAGGGTATCGCCTGCAGCCTCATCGAAGTAAATCACATCGGGGTGATACTTGGTAATGGCGTCATCCACGCGCCACATGAACTGGTTGGCAAATGGCGAATTCAGCGGAGCCTTCTTGTCGTGAGCCGGTCCGTAAAGGTCCACCGGATCCAATCCTTCCCACCATTTTCCTTTTCCGTCGCGGATGGTCAGTAGTGCATCGTATGGCACGCCCTTCATCGGACCGGTCTTGTCAGCAGTGTACCGTACAGTCATGAACTGACCCCAGGTTCGGGGCGGGGAGTTGTGAAAACCGATACCGAAGCGCAGGCCGCGCTGACGCGCTGCCTTTTCCCATGTGCCAACGATGTCTTTCTTTGGTCCTACGTTGACCGAATTCCAGGGCTGGAAAGCTGAATTCCAGCAGTCGAAGTTATCATGGTGAACGCCCATTGCCAAAAAATAACGGGCTCCCATCTCAACAAATAGATCCATCATTTCCTCCGGATTCCATTTATCTGTTACCCAGTTGTGGCAAATATCCTTGTATCCGTATTCTGACGGGTGGCCAAAGTTCTTAAGTTGGTATTCGTACTGCCTGTGGCCCTGCATATACATGCCGCGGGCATACCAGTCGCCCTGTTCCGGCATCGATTGAGGATCCCAGTGAGCCCAGGCACCAAACTTCGCCTCACGCCACCAATCCGGTACGGTATAGATCCGGCTTAATCCCTTCCAGTCGGCAGGATAGGGACCGGCAGCCACTGTCAACGGCGGAAGGTTCCAGATATCGGGTGGCAATCCCAAAACTCCTTCGCCGATAAGTATATGATCGATATTTGCTGCTGCATCATCATCATCCATGAAGATAGTCAGAGCAGCATCGGCGGGAAT
>Ga0209575_10001282_pt1 | contig 10550 bp, 5 predicted proteins | sample Medcelwee11metaG_FD_187172 | JGI IMG/M metagenome (GOLD analysis project Ga0209575, IMG submission 187172) | Freshwater pond sediment microbial communities from the University of Edinburgh, under environmental carbon perturbations - Medium... | ecosystem: Environmental > Aquatic > Freshwater >...
GGTTTCCTGATCGAGTGGTTTTCGCTCAGGAGGTAGTCCATGAAAATATCCTCGGCGGAGGGCAGTTGCCACGAGCCGTCCGGCAGGCGGTTGGCCGTCTCCTTCAGGCGCGAAACCGTATGGCCGCAAGTCCAGCAGTCATAGCGCGCCATGCCGGTGCAGAGGCAGGTGTGGCCTTTGACGACGAAGCGGTTTTCGGCAGGGTCTCTCGATTCGAGCGACTGGTAGTAGTCGTCGATATAGGAGCACTTGCCGTTGTTATCGAGCAGGTAGCCAAGTCCTTCGCAGTTCGGCTTCAAGCCGTAGCGCAGGGTGGGCGACTGTTTCAGCATCCGCATCGGGTAGCCGGTGGGCGATGCAAGGTTGACCTCCACATTCTCTGGGCTGGCGTTGATGTAATGCTGCTTGACCTCGTCCGGCAGGCCCGCTTCCCTGGCGATGGTGAAGCGCGTGGCCACCTGCACGGCGGCAGCGCCCATCTGAAGGTACTCGACCGCGTCGGTGCCGGTGAAGATGCCGCCCGCCGGAATGACGGGAATGTCGAGGTTCTCTTTTTTCAGGAAGGCGAGCGTCTCGGCGACAATCGTCTCCAGCCTGTAAGCGTGCCAGTCGTCCGGTCCGAAGCCGAGATGGCCGCCGGCGAGCGGGCCTTCGACCACGATGTAATCGGGCAGCCGCTGCAAGCGAACGGCGCGTTTCAGGAAGATGGAGAGCGCCCGCACCGAAGAGATAATGATGCCGAGCTTGACGTCGCGGAAGCGTTCGTGCTCGCAGATGAGGTCGAGGCTTCTGAGATTCAGTCCCGCAGCCAGCGTGATGCCGTCGATACCGGCATCCATCGCGGCCTCCATGCGTACCTTGAGCGTGGCAGCGGAGTTGTTCATCGTGAGCTTCTCCATGCAGTTCATGAAGATCGCGCCGTTGCCGGATTTCTGACTTATCGTCCAGGAAACGTACCGCTTCTGAGCTTCGGCGAGCTGCTCCAGGTCGAACTGTACCGCCGACTTGTCACGATTGTTGACGAAAGAGGCGTACCGCTGACGTTTTTCGCTGACGTAGGAGGTGCCGAATATCTGGTCGCAGACGAACATCACCTCGGCATCGGAGATGTGGCCGATACCACCCAGCCGTTCCGCCGACAAGGCAAGCTCCGAAGTCGAGATGTTGACTCCCATGCCGCCGATGACGATAGGGACGAACTCTTTTCCGCCGAGCTTTAATCTGAAATTGTTGACGTTCATGGTGTTCAGATCGGATACGTGCTGGTTACTGAGGTGCTGCCCGGAGGGCGCGCTGGCTTGTTCCGCCGTCCAACGGGCAACGGTAGCCGGTGCCAGAAAGTCAGGTTCGGTCATCAAGCGTCAAAAAGCATATAAGATAGAACATTTTGAATGATAATGCCATAAAAGCGGGCCTTCTCCGGACAAAAAATCTCTTGTCCAGGGAAAGAAAAGGGCCTTGCCGTCATGCGGGATAATGTTTGAGAATGGTTTTTCAGAATAGTAAATTGCCAAGCCTGTAAATGGCGCACTTTTTCCTTTTCCAAGAAAAAAAATTTACGAGCACAAGGAGCGTTACATGAAGAGACTTGTCCTGCTGAGGCACGGTGAAAGCCAGTGGAACCGGGAGAATCGTTTCACCGGATGGGTGGATGTCGATCTTTCCGAGAAAGGAAGAGAAGAGGCGAGAGCCGCCGGTCAGTTGCTCAGGGACGGAGGCTTTGTATTCGACATGGCCTACACCTCGGTGCTCAAGCGCGCCATCAGAACGCTCTGGACGGCGCTCGACGAGATGAACCTCATGTGGATTCCCGTCACCAAGAGCTGGCGTCTCAACGAGCGCCACTACGGCGCCTTGCAGGGCCTCAACAAGGCCGAGACCGCGCAGCGCCACGGCGACGAGCAGGTGCTCGTCTGGCGCCGCAGCTACGACACGCCTCCGCCGGCACTCACCGAGAGCGATGAGTTCTGGCCGGGCAAGGATCCTCGCTACGCCTCGCTGTCCCCGGAAGAGCTACCCGCCACGGAGTGCCTGAAGGATACGGTCGCCCGCTTCCTGCCCTACTGGCACGAAACCATCGCGCCGCAGATTCGCGACGGCAAGAACGTCATCATCACGGCTCATGGCAACTCGCTCCGGGCGCTGGTCAAATACCTCGACAACATCTCCGACGAGGACATCGTCGGCCTGAACATTCCTACCGGCATTCCGCTGGTGTACGAACTCGACGACGATCTCAAGCCGCTGAAGAGCTACTATCTGGGTGACCAGGAGGAGCTGAAAAAAAAGGTGGAGGCAGTCGCCAAACAGGGCAAAGCCTGAGCTTTTCCGGACTTCCGGTTGCGTGACATTTCGTCTGCTCCGGAGGTTCGGGCCTGAAGGTTAAAAGGTCATGAATTTTCTGTTCAATACCTTATATTCTGGCCTTTGCACAAGGAAAGTCCTGTATTTTTGAATTTTTCTGAATTGATGTGCCTGAAAATATGAAAGCAAAGCATGAGGGGGGGCTGTACGATCCGCAGTTCGAGCATGACGCCTGCGGCGTTGGTTTCGTCGCCAACATCAAGGGCGCCAAGTCCCATCAGATCATCCAGCAGGGCCTGCAGGTCCTGGTGAACATGAAGCATCGTGGCGCGACCGGTTTCGAGAAGAACACCGGTGACGGCGCTGGCATCCTGATGCAGATCCCCGACAAGTTCATGCGCAAAGTCTGTGCCGAAAGGAATATCGAGCTGCCCCCGGCGGGCCAGTACGGCGTCGGCATGGTCTTTCTTCCGCCCGACCTCTCGCAGCGCCGCGCTATCGAGGATATTTGCCGTCAGATGGTGCAGGCTGAAGGTCAGAAGTACCTCGGTCTGCGCAAGGTGCCGACCAACAATGCCACGCTCGGCCAGACCGCCCGTTCGCAGGAGCCGGTGGTCAAGCAGATTTTCGTCGGTCGCGGCAGCGACAACATGACGGACATCGAGTTCGAGCGCAAGCTCTTCATCATCCGCCGCCGTATTTTCAAGCGCGTGCGTTTCACCTCCGGCCTTCTCGGCAGCAGTTTTTTCTACGTGTCGAGCTTTTCGGCCCGCACGATTGTCTATAAAGGGATGCTCAATCCGGAGCAGGTCGAGGAGTTCTACCCCGAGCTGAGTGACCCGGATATGGAGAGCGCCATTGCCATGGTGCACTCCCGTTTCAGCACCAACACCTTCCCGAGCTGGGATCGCGCCCATCCCTACCGCTTCCTGAGCCACAACGGCGAGATCAACACGCTTCGCGGCAACGTGAACTGGATGAAGGCTCGCGAAAAAAACATGCAGTCCTCCATCTTCAAGGGCGCGCTCGAAGAGATCAAGCCGATCCTGCTCGAAGAGGGCAGCGACTCGGCCACGCTCGACAATGCTTTCGAGCTGCTCGTCATGTGCGGCCGCTCGATGGCCCACGCCGCGATGATGGTGATTCCGGAGCCGTGGTCGGGCAACGAATCGATGGATCCGGAAAAACGCGCCTTCTACGAATATCACAGTTGCCTCATGGAGCCGTGGGACGGCCCGGCGTCGGTGGTCTTCACCGATGGCATCCAGATCGGCGCGGTGCTCGACCGTAACGGCCTGCGCCCGTCGCGTTATTATATAACCAGCGACGACCTGGTGGTGATGGCCTCCGAGGTCGGCGTGCTCGACATCGATCCCGAAAAGATCATCAAAAAAGATCGTCTCCAGCCGGGGCGCATGTTCCTGGTCGATACCAATGAAGGCCGCATCATTTCCGACGAGGAGATCAAGAAAAGCATCGCTTCGGAGAAGCCCTACACGGAGTGGATCGAGCGCAACGTCATCGATCTCGAATCGCTGCCGGAGCGCAAGCTGATGCAGAATCCCGACGAGGATAACTACAGCATCACCGCCCGTCAGAAGGCGTTCGGCTACACGCATGAAGATCTGACGCTCCAGATCAGGCCGATGGCCCAGAATGGCATCGAACGCATCGGCTCGATGGGCAACGATACGCCGCTGGCCGTGCTCTCCAATCGTCCGAGGCTGCTTTACGATTACTTCAAGCAGCTCTTCGCCCAGGTGACCAACCCGCCGATCGACTCGATCCGCGAGGAGATCGTCACCTCCACGACCGTCATGATCGGCACCGAAGGCAACCTGCTCGAAGCCGACGAGATCAACTGCCGCCGTATCAGGATTCCTCACCCGATCTTGACCAACGAAGACCTCGAAAAGATTCGCGGCATCGACAAGCCGGGCTTCAAGGCGATCACCCTGCCGATTTTCTACAACGTCGAGGAGGGCGGCCAGGGCATTCAGGATACGATGCAAAACCTGTACCGCGAGGCCGAAAAGGCGATCAACCACGACGGCGTCAACATCATCATTCTGTCCGACAAGGGCGAGCTCGAACAGTCGCGCGCTCCGATTCCGGCGCTCCTGGCGCTTGCCGGGTTCCACCACTTCCTTATCAGCGCGGGTCTCAGAACCAAGGTCGGCCTCATCGTCGAGTCGGGCGAGCCGCGCACGATTCACCACTTCTCGATGCTGATCGGCTACGGCGCGGGGGCGATCAACCCCTACCTGACCTTCGAGACCATCCGTCAGCAGGTGGCCGAAGGGCGCATAACGCACGACGAGAAAAAGGCGATCAAAAACTACGTGAAGGCGACCGTGAAGGGCGTGGTCAAGACGATGGCCAAGATGGGCATCTCGACTGTGCAGAGCTATCGCGGGGCGCAGATTTTCGAGGCGGTTGGCCTCAACACCGAGGTGGTCGATACCTACTTCACCAAAACTCCGTCGCGCATCGAGGGCATCGGTCTCGATACGCTGGCCGAAGAGGTGCGCAAGCGTCACGAGGCGGCGTTCCCGCCCGGCGGCAACAAGGTCAATCGCGGCCTGGAGGCTGGCGGCGACCGCAAGTGGCGTCACGATGGAGAGTTTCACCTCTTCAATCCCGAGACCCTGCATTACCTCCAGCACTCCTGCCGGACGGGCGATTACGAGCTGTTCAAGAAATATGAGAGGCTCATCGACGACCAGAGCGAGCACTACTGCACGATTCGCGGCCTGATGGATATTCGCTTCTCCGAGCGTCCGGTACCGATCGACGAGGTCGAGCCGGTCGAGTCGATTGTCAAGCGCTTCAAGACCGGGGCCATGTCCTACGGCTCGATAAGCAAGGAGGCGCACGAGACGCTGGCCATCGCCATGAATCGCCTCGGCGGCAAGAGCAACACCGGCGAGGGTGGCGAGGATCCGGAGCGCTTCGTGCGCGACGCCAACGGCGACAGCCGTATGTCGGCCATCAAGCAGGTCGCCTCTGGCCGCTTCGGCGTCACCAGCGAGTACCTGGCCAATGCCGAGGAGATTCAGATCAAGATGGCGCAGGGTGCAAAGCCCGGCGAGGGCGGTCAGTTGCCCGGCACCAAGGTCTATCCGTGGGTGGCCAAAACCCGCCACTCGACCCCCGGCGTGGGGCTGATTTCGCCGCCGCCGCACCACGATATTTACTCCATCGAGGACTTGGCGCAGCTCATTTTCGATCTCAAGAACGCCAACCCGACGGCTCGCATCAACGTCAAGCTGGTCTCGACGGTCGGCGTCGGCACCATCGCGGCGGGCGTGGCGAAGGCTCACGCCGACGTGGTGCTCATCAGCGGCCACGACGGCGGCACGGGCGCTTCGCCGGTTTCGAGCATCATGCACGCCGGTATGCCGTGGGAACTCGGCCTTGCCGAAACGCACCAGACGCTCATGCTTAACAACCTGCGCAGCCGAATCGTCGTCGAGGCGGACGGCCAGCTCAAGACCGCGCGCGACATCGTCATCGCGGCCATGCTCGGCGCCGAGGAGTTCGGCTTCGCCACCACCGGCCTCGTCGTGATGGGCTGCATCATGATGCGCTGCTGCCAGGACGACTCCTGCCCGGTCGGCATCGCCACGCAGAACCCGGAGCTTCGCAAGAACTTCAAGGGCAAGCCGGAGCACGTCGAGAACTTCATGCGCTTCCTGGCCCAGGGCGTGCGCGAGTACATGGCCAAACTCGGTATTCGTACGCTCAACGAGCTGGTGGGCCGTTCCGACCTGCTCGCCACCTCGCGCACCATCGGCCACTGGAAGGCCAAAGGGGTCGATCTCTCCAAGATTCTGCACCAGGTCGATACCGGCGACAACGATACGCCGTACTGCACCGCGTCGCAGGATCACGGCCTCGAGGAGAGCCTCGACATGCGTGTGCTCATGGCGATTTGCGAACCGGCCATCAAGCGAGGCGAAAAGGTTTCGACCACGCTGCCGATCAAGAATATCAACCGCGTCGCGGGCACCATTGTCGGCCACGCGGTCACGAAGGCATGGGGCAGCAAGGGACTTCCGGATGACACCATCCACCTCAAGTTCATCGGCTCTGCGGGCCAGAGTCTTGGCGCTTTCATCCCGAAAGGGATGACCATCGAATTGATGGGTGACGCCAACGACTACATCGGCAAGGGGCTGTCGGGCGGCAGAATCATCGCCTATCCGCACAAATCCTCGACCTTCACGCCGGAGGAGAACATCATCGTCGGCAATGTCGCCTTCTACGGCGCGACCTCCGGCGAGGCGTTCATTCGCGGCATGGCGGGCGAGCGCTTCTGCGTACGCAACAGCGGCATGGAGGCGGTCGTCGAGTCGGTGGGCGATCACGGTTGCGAGTACATGACCGGCGGCAAGGTGATCATTCTCGGCAGGACGGGTCGCAACTTCGCGGCGGGCATGTCGGGCGGCGCGGCCTACGTCTATGACGTCGATGGCGCTTTTGCCGGACGCTGCAATCAGGATATGGTCTCGCTCTCGGCGGTCGAAGCCGAGGACGAGCTGGAGTGGCTCCGTTCGAAGATCGAGCAGCACGCGGCGGTAACCGGGAGCGATCTCGCGTCGGGGCTGCTCGCCGAGTGGCCGAACGCCTCGCAGCGTTTCGTCAAGGTGTTGCCGAACGACTACAAACGCGCCGTCGAAGCGATGAAAGAGGTCGAAGCGATGGGCCTGACCGGTGACGATGCCGTCATGGCCGCCTTCGAGAAGAACGTGCACGATCCTTCCCGTGTTTCGGGGAACTGAAATTGGGCGAGTCGCCTGAACAACGTATTACGACCTATGGGTAAACTGAAAGGATTTATGGAGTACCGCAGAGCGCTTCCCGCGGACAGGGAGCCTCTGGAGAGAATAAAGGACTGGCAGGAGTTTCACGAAGAGATGCCGCCGGAGCAGCTCGCCGACCAGGGCGCGCGCTGCATGGATTGCGGCACGCCGTTCTGCCACTCGGGCATGATGCTCGGCGGCATGACCTCCGGCTGCCCGATTCACAACCTCATTCCCGAGTGGAACGACCACGTTTATCGCGGCTTCTGGCGCGAGGCCTGGGAACGGCTCATGAAAACCAACAACTTCCCGGAATTCACGGGCCGTGTTTGCCCCGCTCCGTGCGAAGGCTCCTGCGTGCTCGGCATCATCCAGCCGCCGGTCACGATCAAGAATATCGAGTGCTCGATCATCGAACACGCCTTCGCCGAAGGGTGGGTCGAGCCGAAGCAGATTGCCGTTCGCACCGGCAAAAAGGTGGCCGTCGTCGGTTCCGGCCCGGCGGGTCTGGCCGCCGCCGATCAGCTCAACAAGGCGGGCCACACGGTCACGGTCTTCGAGCGTGACGACCGCGCTGGCGGCCTGCTCATGTACGGCATTCCGAATATGAAGCTCGACAAGGAGAACGTTGTCCAGCGCCGCGTCGATCTCATGAAGGCGGAGGGCGTTGGCTTTGTGACCGGAGCCGAGGTCGGCGTGAACTACCCGGACGAAAAGGTGCTCTCCGAGTACGACGCCGTGGTGCTCTGCACCGGCGCGACCAACCCGCGTGACCTCGATGCCGAAGGGCGCAATCTCGACGGCATCCACTTCGCCATGGAGTTCCTCCGTTCCAGCACGAAGTCCGTGCTCGACGGTACCGAACCCGCGCTTTCCGCGAAGGGCAGGGATGTGGTGGTGATCGGCGGCGGCGACACCGGCACCGACTGCGTGGCCACCTCGCTGCGCCAGGGATGCAAGAGCGTCATCCAGCTCGAAATCATGCCCAAACCTGCCGACTTCCGCCAGGACGACAACCCGTGGCCCGAATGGCCGAAGGTGTTCAAGGTCGATTACGGCCAGGAAGAGGCTGCCGCCGTGCAGGGCGAAGACCCGCGCCGCTACCTCATGATGACCAAAAAGTTCATCGGCGAGAACGGGCAGCTTACCGCCGTCGAGGTTTCGAAGGTCGAGTGGCTGAAGCAGGATGGCCGCACCATTCCCGTGCCGGTTTCCGGAAGCGAGCAGATCATCCCGGCGCAGCTCGTGCTGCTCGCGATGGGCTTCCTCGGGCCGGAAGCGCAGCTCTTGCAGTCGCTTGGCGTCGAACAGGACAACCGCAGCAACATCAAGGCCGACGAGAAAAGCTACCGCACCAGCGTCGGCAAGGTCTTCGCCGCGGGCGACGCACGTCGCGGTCAGAGTCTCGTGGTGTGGGCGATCAACGAAGGCCGCGCCGCCGCCAGGGAGTGCGACCGCTTCCTGATGGGCAGCACCAGCCTGCCGTGAACGAATCGGCAAGCGAGAGTGTTTGAGGAGAACGAAAATGGGTGAATAAATCCGGATAGGTTGTATGGAACAGCAAAAACTGAGAGAGCTGCTCGAAACCCTTCATCAGGAGTTGGGGCAGCTTGGAACGGTCGATGAAAAGACCGGCGAAGTGCTCGCCACGCTGAACAAGGACATCTCGAAGCTCGTCGAAGGCGGCGATGAAGCTGCCGCCGAGGAGAGTCTGACGGAGCGCATGAGCGACGCCGTGGGCCACTTCGAGGAAGAGCATCCCCGCCTCAGCATGATGATCCAGCACGTGCTCGACAGCCTCGCCCGCATGGGTCTGTGAGTGCAAACGAAGTATAAATTGAGAATTGAGAATGCTGAATGGCTGTGAACTGTAGGGGCAGACCTGTGTGTCTGCCCTTTCATTCAGCCAGGATCGAAAAATTTCAGGGCATCAGCCAAATAATTTCAATAGCGTGAACGTGTCGGCAGTAGCCGCGCAATCACAACCGCTACCAAATGATCAAAGACAAAGAGCCGCGTAAAGGCCAGAACGGCGGAAGGAAAAGCTACGGATCGGAACCGCCGGTCGTTTGCTCCTTCTGCGGAAGAACAAGCCAGGAGGTCAACAGCATGGTCGCTGGGCCGAGAGCCTTCATCTGCGACCGCTGCATTCTCAGCTCGGTAGAGATTTTGCGCAAGGAGATCAGCGCCATCCGCCATCCGGATCAGTCGCCTGAACCCGCTTTCCAGCCGCGGCTGAAAAGCCCCGTCAACATCAAGGAGGCGCTTGACCAGTACGTCATCGGTCAGGAGCAGGCCAAGAAGTCGCTCGCCGTGGCGGTCTATAACCACTACAAGCGGCTCGACGCCCACGACTGGTCGTCCGGCGACGAGGTGGTGATCGAAAAGAGCAACATCCTGCTCATCGGCCCCACCGGTACCGGCAAGACGCTGCTCGCGCAGACGCTGGCCAACCTGCTCGAAGTGCCCTTCACCATTGCCGACGCCACCTCGCTCACCGAAGCGGGCTACGTGGGTGACGACGTCGAGACCATTCTTGCGCGGCTACTGCAGGCCTCCGACTTTAACCTCGAACGCGCCGAGCGCGGCATCATCTACGTCGATGAGATCGACAAGATCGCCCGCAAATCGGCCAACGTCTCGATCACCCGCGACGTCTCCGGCGAAGGCGTCCAGCAGGCGCTACTCAAGATTCTCGAAGGCTCGGTGGTCGGCGTTCCCCCGAAGGGCGGTCGCAAGCACCCGGAGCAGCAGCTCATCAACATCAACACCAAGAACATCCTCTTCATCTGCGGAGGGGCGTTCGAAGGCCTCGACAAGATCATCGCCCGCCGCGTCTCGAAATCCTCGATGGGCTTCGGCTCAAAAGTCAAGGACAAGCAGGCCGGCTACGATCCCGAAATCCTCAAGCTGGTCACGCAGGACGACCTGCACGACTACGGTCTCATTCCGGAGTTTATCGGACGCCTGCCGATCATGTCCGTCCTCGAACCGCTCGACGCCGTCGCCCTGCGCAACATCCTCGTCGAGCCGAAAAACGCGCTCGTCAAGCAGTACAAGCGGTTGTTCGAAATGGACGGCGTTGAACTCGAATTCACCGCCGAAGCGCTCGACCGGGTGGTTGAAATCGCCATCGAACGCGGTACCGGCGCGCGCGCCCTGCGCTCCGTGCTCGAAAACGTCATGATCGACATCATGTTCGAACTGCCCACCCGCAAGGATGTGCAGAAGTGCGTTATCACGACCGAAACCATCGACAAAACTGGCGGGCCGGTGTATGAAAAGAAGGATGGAAAAGAGCGCAAGATCGCATAAAAAGAGTTTGGATTCAACCGGGAAAGTCCTATATTAGGGCCTTCTCGAAGGGGCGGTTAGCTCAGTTGGTTAGAGCGCTACCTTGACACGGTAGAGGTCAGAAGTTCGAATCTTCTACCGCCCACA
>Ga0209575_10001283_pt1 | contig 10548 bp, 10 predicted proteins | sample Medcelwee11metaG_FD_187172 | JGI IMG/M metagenome (GOLD analysis project Ga0209575, IMG submission 187172) | Freshwater pond sediment microbial communities from the University of Edinburgh, under environmental carbon perturbations - Medium... | ecosystem: Environmental > Aquatic > Freshwater >...
GAAACATTTCTGATAAACTGCGATTATCGCGGATTCCGTTTTGGAAATATTTTTCTCTCCGGAGACGCCGCTGGAATGGCTAGTGGTTTCACGGGTGAAGGAATTTATCAAGCCCTTGTTTCCGGAGAAGATATTGCCAAGATAATTCTGGACAAAAATCATCGTCCAAAAAAAATCCGCTCGGCAATGCGCGAAAAAAGAATTCATGAAGCAATGCTTTTTCTTGTTATCTGTTCTTCGTTTTTTCGAGATCTCGTTTTCGACGGCATCACCCTTCTTGTGCGAATAAAATTATTTGGCAAAACTCTAATTAGAATTTTGTCTTAAGTAGCCAATTTTTAGAAAATAAAAAGAGCACCGACTAAGCAGTGCTCTTGATTTTTTTTGCAGGTTCGCTTTTTTTAGGGCGGGCCTCGCGACTTGACGGAAGCGGGTTGTTGCTTCATTTTTCGCTCTCCTCTCCTTTAACGGTTCTTTTGTTTTTTTTAAAAAAATGTACTGCTCAATTCACCCTTCATAGTAATCTCAATGATTGCTCCGGGCAAATCGTACTGCTTCGGCCAAGTATCTTTTTTATCAGAGTAAAATCTTAACACAATTTTAAACTCTTAAAAAATCTTGGTCGACGGCCGGGACCGGCGGCGGATCAAATTTTCTTCAAAAAATTAAAACTACCCTTGGCACTACTCGTACTGGCCCTGGTTTTCATTCTGCATCCCTCCTTTCGTTGTTTTTTTAAGGCGATGCCGAGTTTGACATCCAGACTTTATAGCATACTGACAGAATTTGTCAATAGCTGGGGGTAAAATTTTATCGATAAAAGTGAAAAATATTGTCTTTTTGGCTTATATAAAGCAAGAATGTATTAGTCAGTTTTCGTACTTTCGCTTATTTTGTAGTTCGTAAATTAATTTTCCTAATCAAACTCCCCACCGGCAAAACCTTATCAAATTCAAAATAGTATAATTTTTCGTGTCCGCCGTGGGCCTGCGAAATTTCTTTTTTCTGATCGTCAAATATTTCTTTGATTTTAAGCGCAATATTTTTTTCCGGCGTAATTGCTTCAATTTTGTCTTTCTTTAGAAGTGCATTATGTACTTTAACAATATTAGTACGGACAGGTTTCAAACCTGTCCCTGCATTTACGCCCATGACCTCTCCAACAAATTCCCAATTTCCCTTTTGTATTTTTCCTTCAAAATTATGCGCCGGCTCTTGTCCCAAAAGAAAACCTGTGGAATATCCACGATGAACCAGATTATCTAACTCTTTCTTTTGTTCCAAAATAATTTTCCGTACAGACGAGGCATGCCTCGTCTCTACGATTGCGTCGATTACTTTTCTATACGCCCTTGTCACGACTGCGACATAGTAGACACTTTTCGCTCGCCCTTCAATTTTCATTGAACTTATTCCTGCCTTCGCCAACTCTTCCAGATGCGAAATCAGATTCATATCATAACTATTGAAAAAATATGTTCCGTGTTGATCCTCCTCAATATTCATTTCAAACCTTTCTTTCTCGTCTTTTATTTTGATTTTTTTTGTTTCATGTTTCATGTTGCATGTTTCATGATATGCCCAGCGACAAGGTTGCGTGCAATCTCCAAGATTCGCACTTTTGCCGTTCATCCATTTGGAAAGAATGCACCGACCGGAATAACTCATGCACATCGCACCGTGAACAAAATATTCCAATTCAATGCCTTTCACTTTTTTGGAAATTTCTTCAATCTCTTTGAGCGTCACTTCGCGCGCCAAAATTATTCTTTTCACTCCAAGATCTTTCCAAAACTTCACCGCTTCAAAATTGGTCGCATTAGCTTGCGTAGAAAGATGAATGTCCACCCTTGGCAAATATTTCTTTATTAAATTTATTATCCCAGGATCACTGGCAATTATCCCATCGATTTTTATATTTTTGAGAAATTTCAAATGTTTTTCTACTCTTTCCAAGTGTTGATTATGCGCATAGATATTAAGTGTCACATAAATTTTCTTTTTTAATTTATGAGCGTACTCAACAGCTTCTAATATATCTCGCTCGCTAAATTTATTCACCCGCGCTCGCAATGAAAAATCCGGCACACCAAAATAAACCGCGTCCGCGCCATAAGCAAAAGCATATTTCATTTTCTCAATACTGCCAGCTGGAGCCAATAATTCTATTTTTTTTCTCATAATAATTTCTTTCCTCTCCCTCTCTCTAATGAGGAATGATGTTTAATTTCTGAAAAACTCCTGTCTGAGAATGCGATTTTTATCCAAAAATTTTCTCCTCAGCCTTACCCGAGAAAATTTTTGGTTAGAAAAATCGTATTCGAGTTAGTTTTTAAGAAATTAAATATCATTCCGAAGCCCCCTTAGTAAATCCGCATAAAACTTCAAATTATGAATCGCCGCCAGTCTCATGCCAAGCATTTCCTTGGAAGAAAAAAGATGATGCAAATAGGCCCGAGTGTGATTCTTACATAGCATACAATCACAATTCTCGTCAACGGGCGAAAAATCATTTTTATATTTTCCATTATTAATGTTGATTGTTTCGTAAAAATCCACCTCACCCCAACCCTCTCCTTGTAAAGGAGAGGGGGTATTTTTTCTCAAAAAAATTCTCCCGTGTCGTCCTTCTCTGGTTGGAATCACACAATCAAACATATCCCAGCCACATGAAAAACATTTCACAATATCCTCCGGTGTACCAACTCCCAACGCAAAACGCAAAGCATTTTCTGGAATAAACTTGGCAGTTTCGCGCACCACTTCTTCCATAAAATTTCCATTGACATCAATATGCCGTGCACCAAAACCATAACCATCAAATCCAATCCTTACTAATTCTTCCGTACAATGTTTTCGTAAATCCAGATATTCCCCACCCTGAATAACTCCAAAAATTAACGGTCGATTTTTTTCAGATATTTTTCTTTTTTTAATTTGTTTTTCATATTCTTTTTTGCATCGATCCGCCCAACGAATTGTCCGCTCAACTGCTTGAGATATTTTTTCGCGCGGATAATCGTTAGGTGGCGGATCGTCCAAACACACCATCATATCCACCCCCAAATCAAATTGAATTTGGATGGCAATTTCCGGCGTCAAAATATGTTTTGAGCCATCTATTGGAGAACGAAAAATAACTTCATTGTCAGTAATTTTTCCAAGACGCGGATTTTTGTGAATCAGTGAAAAAACTTGATACCCGCCGGAATCAGAAAGAAGTGGTTTCGACCAATTCATAAATTTATGCGCGTCGCCTGCTTGTTTTATAATCTCCATCCCAGGATTCAAAAATAAATGGTAAGTATTAATAAGAATTGCTTCCAACCCAATCTCTTCTAAAATTTCATTGTCAATTGATCGCACAAAACCACGCGTCGCATCAGGCATAAAAAACGGAGTGTTAACTTCTCCGTTTTTGGTTCTAATTATTCCCCTACGACTATTTAGATTTTTTGAAATTATCTCAAACATTATTTTATCACTCTAATTCCTCCCGCTACCGAACTATCTTCTATAAGATTTGTATCCTTATCTTCATATTCCCCCATAATACTTTCTTCGGTAAAAAGATCCTTGGCGGATATGGTTGTTTTTCCTAAGAGTCCCACTTCCCTTCCTACTTGATCCAGCGATGGTTTTATCTTCACTTGAAAAGCTACTTCCGGAGAAGCAAACAAAAGTCCCGTGCCTGATTTCATATCTCCAATCGTCCAAATCATTTCGTTAGTTCTAGAATTATAATTTAAATTTGCTCCTTCAGGAAAAATATTTCCCGTCATCTGCGCATTAGTTGGCAAAGTTGCAAAAACCTTTACTCCAGAAACATCATTGGAAATATTTGTTGCTCTCCAATGAATCGTATAAGTAGTTTCCTCTCCAACTTTTGGCGGAATTGGTCCGGAATTAGCAATGATATTGTCAATATAATATCCCTTAACATCAATTGCTAATTTAGTATTAACTTTCATACTAATTTCATTACTGGAAATTATTTTATTCATAGAAATTGGCGTTGGCACATCCGGACTATCAATTTTAGCCAAACTTCTAATTATGAAATTTTTGTCTTTTTCTTCTCCAATTGGAAAAATATTCTTAACTTTTATCGAAAAAGATATCACTCCGCCTTGATTTGCTCCTAAATTTTCCAAAGCTTTTGTATCTGAAGCTTTCCAAGTGATCGTTTCACTATCCGTGTCAAAACTCCCCCCGTCGAGTTTTAATGAATTCAAATCCAGCATTGAACCATCCAACTTTTCCGTTATGATAACATCACGCAACCCAATATTGCCATTATTTTTATAGGCTATATCAAATTCCAAAGTTTCACCGGCATTAACATTCAATTTTTCTTTATTATTAACTATTTGCCTTATCGCCAAAGGAGAAAAAATCATTTTCGTTTCCGCGCTTTCACTATTATACGCCGTAAATTCATTTTGCTCTGACACTCCAATGCTTGCTTCCACTTTTTTGATATTATCCCGCTCACCCTCCAATTTTCCACTCACCACTATTTTTCCGCTTTGTCCCGCAGATAGATTTCCGATATCCCAAGTATTGTTATCCGTTGAAGCTTTCGGACTAGCCGAAGAAAAAGTAAATTGATCAGGATATTTTACTTTTATTGTCAAATTATTAATCACTTCCTTTCCGTCATTTCGATAATTTATTTGATAGTCTACCGCATCCCCATTTGAAGCATTTTGCGGAGCCAATATTTCCAATGTTATTGGCGCGGAATTAACATTCACTCCCAATTGTCCATTAGCTTGGAATTGGCTCGAATAGCCGGAAGGATTATATGACAATACCGCTTTGAGGTAGATAAGCGCGCCTTTTGGACTATACGCTTTACCGTTGAAAATAATCTTTCCTTGAGTTTTTCCTTTTATCGTTCCAATATTGAAGCTTCCCGAGGTAAGATTGTCAGTTTTAAAATTTGAATTATTTTCCGGCTTGAAATTTTCCGGATAATTAATGTGCAAAACCGCATTCTTTATCGTGAGTCGGTTTTCATTTTTATATGTTATTTCATAAGTCAAAAGTTTTCCGCTTTCAGTTTGTGTTGGACCACTAATTTCAATTGTTGCATTGCCGGATTGAAAAAGCATTTGTCTAACCAGCATAAAAATCGCCATCAGGATAATTATCCCAATAACAATCGCGCCAGCAATCAAACCTTTTTTAATAGCTTTTTTTTCAACTACATCGAGACCTGTTTTTTTCGCCCATAAATCCTTCTCTCCCTTGCTCATTTCACCAGTATCTTTGGCAAGTGCTGGATCATATTGGCTGATTTCATGCTCCGACAAATTCTCCGGCGCCTCTTTCTTGTATAAATTATTTTTAATATCTCTTAATGACATAGGGTTATCTTTGTTTTTTATACTATCATAATACTAGATTTTTTAGTTTTTAACAATACAATCCTCGCCTCTCCAAAGTTGAGCTTTTTGAAAAGTTTAGGCTCCACCATAAAGCTCAACTTTTCTGCGAATATTTTTGCATTTTGTATTTTAATTTCAGCCTTGCGACGGCGACGATAAAAATTGAAGTTTACGAACGTTAAGAATTTACTCATTCTGTGCCTAAGGGGAGTTAGTAAATTTAGTGAGTAAACTGAAAATTTTTCGTCGCAGGAGCTCGGCTGAGAGTTCTTTTTGTTACTTTTTCTTGCGGAAAGAAAAAGTAAGGCTAAGTTTTTGGGAAAAGAAAAATGGCGAAGAGCCTAAGTTGCTATCCACCTCACCGCCTCTTGCGCGATAATTTTCAAATTATTCAAATTATTCTTTTCCAGCTTTATCTTGCCGAGATTTTCAATTTTATTCTCCAAAACAATTCGGATAAATTTTACCGCCTCATCAGTTATCCTGATCTTTCTCGTTTCAAGCTTAGCGCAAGCTGGACAAATTATTCCGCCCCTCTGGGCGCTAAAATAATTTTCTCCTGAAACCAATTTACCTGTGCAAGCAGAGCATTTTTTGACTTCTTGCTTGTAGCCTAAATTTTGCAAAAGTTTAAAAATAAAACCAAGCGTATAGATTTCAAATTTAAAATCATTTTCTTCTTTGGCTGATTTATCCATTACTAATAAATAATCCAAAAGCAATTGGAAAGTTTTTTCATCCTTTTCTTCCTGCGTCATCAAACGATTGAAAATCTTGAGCGCCCCAAAAACTTTTTCTAATGCAAAAATATTTGCCTTGATCGCCAAGAAATTTTCCACTCCGATTACGCCCGTCACATTGCCTCGGCCTTTGCCTTTCGCCAAGAAAATTTCACACTGCGTTATCGATTCCAAATTCCCCGCCAATTTAGCATTGGGCTTTTTAACTCCAATCGCCCGTGCCAAAATCCGCCCAGCTTCTCGAGTATACACCACATACACCCGATCAGTTTCGCCAGTATCAATCTTATTTAGCACAATCGCATTGTATTTATATTCCATAATTTAATTTTACTATAAAAACCCTGAAATAGCACCACCCTTGTCATCCTGAACTTGTTTCAGGATCTAATTTGGAAGATGCTGAAATAAATTCAGCATGACAAAGTTTTTTTATATTTTCCCCAAAAACAAAAAGCGCCTCGTTGCAATGGTTCTGCAACGAAGCGCCTCTTCTGAAGTTTCAGAAATAAAATCTAAAGCAACAACCCCCTAAACGCCGCAATGAATTCCCTCCTTGTTATTGGCTTTCTTATAAAAACATTGGGATGCATCGCTGTAGCCAAATCTTCAGAATTTATACTGCCAGAGCAAATGACTATTTTAGTCTCTGGGAAAAATTCTTTCGTAAACTTGACAATACCAACTCCTTTATATTTAAGACCAGTAACTAATACGTCCACAGTACCCAGCCTTAATACTTTTTCCTGTTCAACTCTGTTTTCTGAAGTAATTATTTCTTCCGCAATTTTTTCATTTTCGATATGTTTTCTCATTATATTATTTATCGCAGAGTTACTATCAGCCAACAGAACCGTCCTAAATTTTTTCTTTTTTTCTTGTCGCATTTTTAACTCCCTTTTTTAAGGTTCCTTCTTTTTAGATGGTTCAATGCCAATAACAGCCGTATTCGGAAACTCACTTTTTATTTTAGAAAAAAGCAAATTTCCCTTGCCTGTTTCCAAGTCTATAATTACTACAGTTGGAGATTTTTCAAGGAGCTTACTCACCTCTATCCAATTAATAGCATCTTTATAATTAAATAAACAATGCCTTTCATCTCCTTTCATAGGCTTGTAATGTTTTTCGACACTAGCAACTTGCTTTGTACTAGCACAAAAAATCATTACCATTCTACTTTTTTCCATCTTCCTTTTCTCCTTTTTTCGGGTTTAAGTTTGATGTAAATTAAAAACTCTTACAAATTTTGTCCTTAAGAGTGCTTAATGTAAACGGCTTATGCAAAAAATCGAAACCGTTCAATTCAATATCCTCTTTTTCATAACCAGAAATTAATAGCACCCTAACTTCTGGTTGGTTTTTTTTGATTCGCATGGCCAGCTTGTCACCCTTTATCCTGGGCAAGCTAACATCAGCCACTAACAAATCAATTTTTTCGCCGGATGAAAAGTCAATGGCTTCCCCTGGTAAACTAAATGAAAAAACAACATATCCTAATTCCCTTAATAACTCAACCGTAATATCTAGGTTGAAATTATCATCATCTACTACAATAGCAGTTTCCATGATACATCCCTCCCCTATATATCCAAAAATGTTTATTCGATTTTTAAAGAAAATAAAAGCCTAGAAATTTAGGCTTCTATATATTCAAGCATATTTTGAAATTTTAGTCAACTTTTGGCGTCTTTATTTTTTTCTTCAGATAATGAAGATAAATGAAATGACCAACTATTGCAATTACAATCGCGCCGTATAAAAACCATTGAAATTCTCGACATTTGTCAAAATAGTACCAAAAACCAACCGCCAGAGCAGTCCACAGACCGGCAAATTTCCAACCATAATCTTCCTTAAGATAGTTTCTTCTGGCGTCCGCCGAGAAAATTCCAACAAAAACCGCCATCGCCAATATCCACACCCATTTTGGCCAACTCTGACATTTTTTTTCTTCTCCGGCAATCTCGCCTCCACCTTCTCCTCCCCCAGTTTCAACGCCAGCCACTTCTTCCGTTGGTTCATCACCAGTAAAACCAGTTCGCCCCTCTGAAGCTAAAATTGCGCCTTCTGTTCCCGCTCCAGCTACCTCTGACTCAATTTGAAAATCAATATCAAAATCAGTTTCCAGCCCCTGAAATTCATTGCCGGCTGATTCATCAAATTTTATCCGAATTTTATATCTTTCGCTTTCTCCAGCTGAAAGTTTGTCAGTATATAATTCTTTTTCATCCGCTTCTTCTAATGTCCAACGATCTCCCTCGCCTCCGATTCGATAGCTGTCATCTGCTGTTCGAACCACATACAATTTCAATTTTTCCGCCAATTTTTTGTCGCCATTCACATCAAATGTGAAATACAAATTGGCATCTTCCAAAGGATGCTCGTTTTCCACCCGAATTGTTTTTGACTCTTCCCAACCGGGATAGATATTGTCCTCATCAAAAATATCATCGCCGTCAATATTTTCCCCACTTAAAAATTCCACATCGATTTCATCATCTGCTCGAGCTGTATTTCCCAAAGACATAAATACTAAAAATAAACTCATTACAAGCAATGAAATTTTTCCTAATTTAAATTTTTCCATTCTATTTTTCATAGTTATATCAAATTATTTTCACCTTAATTCTTAGCTTCTTCCTCAGAATCATTTTTTTCCTCTTCTTTTTTAGCTTCCTCTTTTTCTTTCTTCTCCGCTTCTTTCTTTTCTTCTTCAATTTTCTTTTTCTCTTCCTCCTCTTTCTCTTTTTTTAGTTCTTCGGCTTTCGCCTTTTTCTCCGCTTCTTCTTTCTCTTTTTTTTCTTTGTCCGCCGATGAGGCGGATTCCTCTTCTAATTTAGCCTCTTCCTCGGCCTTAGCTTCTTCTTTATTTTTAATTTCCTCTTCTTTTTCTTCATCCTCGTCTACCAATGAAGCAGGTTCCTTCTTTACTTCTTCTTTATTATTCACTTCTGAATCATCTGCAATATCTTCTTGATTTTGTTCCTCCCCTTTAACATCATCGCTTTCTTCAATTATAATTTCTTCAATTTCATTCTCATTTTCATCAGTTGACTTGTTTTCCTCCTCATTTATCCCCTCCTCGTCACTTTCTTCTTTTATTATTTCCTCTTCCACAATTTCTTCAACTACTTTAATATCCATCTCTTCTTCCAAAAGTCCGAGTGATTTCAAAAAGCTTTCCTTGCAGATTAGTTTGCCATCATCAAAACAAGCTTTTTTGTAATACTTTTTCATATCATCCAACTCATTGCTTGGATTATTCTTTTCTCCCGGAGTTGGTACTGGGTCAACCCAATTACCCACACCATCTGGAATTCTGGCGTATGATTTACCCTGTAATGCATCTGAAAAATCATGCTCATCAATTAGATTGCCAGCATTATCATATAGTCTTATTTCATCATCTCCCGTATTATTAAGATAAAAATCAACATAATTTTCGATTACCAAAAACCGACTACTTGATGGATCAATTATAGTGCTTCCGGTGTCAGTATGAGATGAATTAATTAGCCTTCGATGCGACGCCGGTCCTTGATTATCAGTGATAAACCAATTATCAACATCAATAGCCTCATCGCCATAATTATATATTTCCACCATCTCTGAAAGTCCTGAAGCTGGATATGGCACAAATTCATTCAGCACTACCATGTAGGAAATTTCAAATTTTTCACTATCATCCATTCCTGTGAGCGCGTATGAATCAGTAGAAAAAATTCTCACTTCGCAATCTGAAGAAATATTTGCCGGCACCGTCCAAGGATAACTTCCGTCATTAGCTGTTCCAATAGCAATATTATTCCACGATCCTCCGTTGCATCTGTAGTTGATATCAATTTTCATTCCGGCCGTTGCCAGTGGATCGGAAGATTCAGCTGTCCATTCAATATTATGCGTTGATCCAACTTGCCACTCATCACCATCTTCCGGGCTAGTTATCTCCACTGTTGGAACAATCCAATATCCGGCGGAAAAAGAATTCTCCGTCGAATCAACTGAAGAAGTATAGAAAGAGCCAGTGTCAGGAATTTGGCGAAAACTCACCACAAAAAGAAGACATAAAACCACAATACTCAATCTTTCAATTGAATTGAAAATTCTTTGCGTAATCACTGATTTATATTTTTTCTTGCGTTTCTTCATTTTTTTCTTCTATTGAATTATTTTCTTTTCTTTTTTTCATTCTTTTTCTATAATCAATTTTTTTGCCTATTTCTTTTTCTATCTTTCGCACTTCATCATAAATGATGATAATCGCCGGAATTATGATAAGTAAAATCAATCCTTGCATTGTTTTGGCATAACTCACCGGATAACCGAGCAGTGGAATCGCCAGAAAACTCTTTCCGATAATTTCTTCTTGGGCAATTTTTTCCGTATCCTCGCCATCGTTAGCATCTCCCTTGGTT
>Ga0209575_10001284_pt1 | contig 10544 bp, 9 predicted proteins | sample Medcelwee11metaG_FD_187172 | JGI IMG/M metagenome (GOLD analysis project Ga0209575, IMG submission 187172) | Freshwater pond sediment microbial communities from the University of Edinburgh, under environmental carbon perturbations - Medium... | ecosystem: Environmental > Aquatic > Freshwater >...
GTGCATGAGGTGAAATCACTTTCAACTCTCAACAATTCATCACTCATCACTCATCACTTATCACTAAGAGACGCGGCATGCCACGTCTCTGCGTTCCTCGCTATTACCTCTTCGTTATTCGCTAACAAATAAACCCTCCTCCCAACACCCTGCCGTTGCGGTAAAAAACCGCAGTTTGTCCGGGGGCTATTGATTCGAGTGGTTCGGATAAGGTAATTTTTATCTTTTTATCATTTAATATTGTAACGTTGCCCGGCGTGTTTTGTTTACGGTAACGAATGCGTATAATCGTATCAAAATCACTGCTGAAAAGCGTACTGTCAACCAGATTATAATCTTCTATTTCAAAACTGGTCTTGTACATATCTTTCAGCGGAGCCAGTGTAATTTCATTTTTATCAGGATCGATTTTCTTTACAAAAACAGCCTTGTTCAGATGGATCCCCAAGCCCCGTCGCTGACCAACCGTAAACATTGGATATCCCGAATGTGTGCCTAATACCTTTCCTGTTTCATCCACATAATTTCCGGGAAAAATATGTTTTTCAGGATAAGTCAGTTGCGATTTCAGAAAAGGACGGTAATCGCCTTTGCAAAAACAGGCGCCCAGATTATCTTTTTTCTCGGCAACGGACTTGAATCCATGATCGGCAGCTAGCTTTCTGGTTGACGTTTTGTGCATTTTTCCCAAAGGAAACAGAATTCTCGCCAACTGTTCCTGTTTTAATCCCCATAAAAAGAAAGACTGGTCTTTTTCAGCATCAACTCCTTCGGTGATAAAGAACTTACCATCATCATGGATGATATTGGCATAATGTCCCATCGCTACTTTTTCGCATCCCAGTCGGTCGGCTTCTTCCAACAGCAAGTTCCATTTCAGCTCGTTGTTGCATTTAGCGCAGGGGAAAGGTGTTTTTCCGGATAAATACTCACTGACAAAGTAACCAATGATCTTTTCACGGAAGACGTCTCTTGCATCATAAATGTGGTGCTTTATACCGAGTTGCCCGCAAAAAGCGGCTGCATCTTCTAAATGCTGATTTTCTCCCTCATGTTCCCAGAAACGAAAGGTTATACCCGTTACATCATAACCTTGCTGTAATAAAAGTATGGCGGCAACCGAAGAGTCAGTACCGCCACTCATTCCTAAAAGTACGTTGGGTTTATTGGTCAATGTCCTTACGAAAAAGTATTAAAAAGGTAATCCTGATCCTTCATCAGAGGCTGATGGTTCGAATGCCGGTGGCATTGGAGGAGGAGGGGTGCCGTATGCATCAGCTGTAGGACCGCTGACAGCAGCTTTTTCAACTTTCCAGGCACGGATGGAGGTAAACCAGCGACCGTTCCATTCGCGACTTTCAATATCAAAACTTACTGTAACCTGATCATCAATCGCTACCGGATATTGATCTATTTTTGCTCCGAATAAATTAAAACATACTTTCTTTGGATATTGATCCATTGTTTCAAGTATATAATCCTGTGAACGCCACGGACCGTTTTTGCCTTCGCCTGTTTGTGCCTGAAGGACTGCAATTATTTTTCCTGTAATTTCCATGAATATATTTTTTGATTGCAAAGATAAATAAAAACATGCAACCTGCAATCAGGATTTTTGAGGGTAATATTGTATTTGTAATCTAAAGATGACAAAATGAAAATAATATGTAATAATTTTTGTCAACCCGACAGAAATTTGTAAATTTGTACCCGAATTTGAAAACTCAATTTTAAACACAAAATAAAATGATTAAAGTAGGTATCAATGGTTTTGGCCGTATCGGACGTCTCGTGTTCCGTGCTGCTCAAGAAAGAAATGACGTTCAGGTTGTTGCAGTAAACGATCCTTTTTTGGATCTTGATTATTTGATTTACATGTTGCAGTACGATACTGTTCACGGTAAATTCAAAGGAACTGCTGAAAACAAAGATGGTAAATTAGTTATCAATGGTAAAGAAGTTGCTTTCTTTGCTGAAAAAGATCCCGCAAATATTGGCTGGGGTGCTTCAGGTGCTGACTATGTAGTTGAATCTACAGGTGTTTTTACCACTATCGACAAATGTAAAGCTCACCTTGCAGGTGGTGCTAAGAAAGTAGTAATTTCTGCTCCTTCGAATGATGCTCCGATGTTCGTTTGCGGTGTTAACCTGGACGCTTATAAAGCTGATATGGACATCGTTTCAAATGCATCTTGTACAACTAACTGTTTGGCTCCTTTGGCCAAAGTTATCAACGACAACTTCGGTATTCTTGAAGGTCTGATGACTACAGTTCACGCAGCTACCAACACACAGAAAACTGTGGATGCTCCTTCTTCAAAAGACTGGAGAGGTGGTCGTTCAATCCTTGGCAACATTATCCCTTCTTCTACAGGTGCTGCTAAAGCGGTAGGTAAAGTAATTCCTTCATTGAATGGTAAACTTACCGGTATGGCTTTCCGTGTTCCAACTGCTGACGTATCGGTAGTTGACTTAACAGTTCGCCTTGAAAAAGCTGCTTCTTATGACGAAATCAAAGCGGCTGTTAAAAAAGCTTCTGAAAACGAAATGAAAGGTATTCTTGGATATACTGAAGATTCAGTAGTTTCAACCGACTTTATCCACGAAACACGTACTTCAGTGTTTGATGCAGGTGCAGGTATTGCATTGAACGGAAACTTCGTGAAATTAGTTAGCTGGTACGACAATGAGTGGGGCTATTCTTCTAAAGTATTGGATTTGATTGCTCACATGGATTCAGTAAAATAATTTTTTTTGATATGTTTGAAAATCCCCGACAGCTTGTGTTGCCGGGGATTTTTTTCTCTTAGGATATCCCCTTTAATGGGGATGGTATTTTGTTGATATTTTATTGATAAATCATCATTAATGGTGATTTATTCTTCAGAGATAATTATCTATTTTTGTAAAATGAATACTAAACATACTTATCTTTCCGATCTGAAAACGGGTGACGATGGCGTAATCACCAAAGTACTGGGCCGTGGTGCATTTCGTAAACGCATCACCGAGATGGGTTTTGTGAAAGGGAAGAAAGTGACGGTCATTAAAAGTGCGCCTTTACTCGACCCGGTCGAGTATGAAATAATGGGGTATAAAATTTCTCTGCGCCGCAGTGAAGCTGAGCTTGTTGAGGTAGTTTCTGCTGATCTGGCCGATCAGGTAACTTTGGGGGAATTTCAGGGAACAATTGATGAAGAAACCCTCAAAATTTCGGCTTTAGAAAAAGGAAAGATCATCAATGTAGCGCTTGTTGGAAATCCTAATAGTGGTAAAACAACGTTGTTTAATTTTGCCTCCGGTTCTCATGAAAGGGTGGGTAATTATAGTGGTGTAACTGTTGATGCCAAAACAGCAAAATTTAAACAAGCCGGTTATACTTTTAATCTGGTGGATTTGCCCGGTACTTATTCTATCACTGAGTATTCGCCTGAAGAATTATATGTGCGCTCTCACATTATCGATAAGATGCCTGATATTGTGATAAATGTGCTGGATGCCTCGAATCTTGAGCGTAATTTGTTCCTGACAACGCAACTAATCGATATGAACATTAAAGTCGTGATTGCGCTGAACATGTATGATGAATTAAAAAAGAAAGAAGCAAAGTTTGATTATAAGTCACTTGGAAAAATGATCGGTATTCCCATCATTCCTACAGTGGCATCCAAAGGTAAAGGTGTTGAAAAACTTTTTACAAAACTGATTGAAGTCTATGAAGACCAGGATCCTGTAGTGCGACATGTGCATATCAATTATGGAAGTCTCATCGAAAAGAGCATCAACGAAATTCAGGACGAAATATGGAAGAATCCTTCCATTACCGATAAAATATCTTCGAGATTTATTGCCATTAAATTACTTGAACATGACAAACCGACAAAAGAACTCTTGAAAAATGCTCCTAATTATGAGGAAGTAAAGACAATAACAAAAAAGAATATTAAATTGCTGGAGGCGGAATATGGCGAAAGTTCCGAAACCATTCTTACGGATGCGAAATATGGTTTTATAGCCGGTGCTTTACGCGAAACTTACCGCGAATCAAAAAAACCAAAGCGTGTAATTCGTGAAATTGACGATTTGCTTACGCACCGGTTCTGGGGTTTCCCTATTTTTCTGTTTTTTATGTGGCTGATGTTTCAGTCGACGTTTACCCTGGGAAGTTACCCTATGGAATGGATCGACACGGGTGTCGGTTTACTCAGCAACTGGGTTTCGGGAGTTATGACTGATGGAGCATTGAAGGATTTATTGGTCGATGGTGTGATTGGCGGTGTAGGTGGAGTCATCATTTTTCTGCCGAATATTCTCATATTATTTTTCTTTATTTCATTGATGGAAGATACCGGTTATATGTCCAGGGCTTCATTTATCATGGATAAACTGATGCATAAAATCGGTCTGCATGGCAAATCGTTTATTCCATTGATCATGGGTTTTGGTTGCAATGTGCCCGCTATTATGGCAACAAGAACGCTGGAGAATCGCAAGGACAGGATATTGACGATGATTATTACGCCATTCATGTCGTGCAGTGCCCGATTGCCGGTATATGTATTGTTGATTTCAGCGATATTTCCAAAAAATCAGGGCATCGTGCTTTTTTCCATCTATTTCACCGGAATTATTCTGGCAATTGTTACTGCCTTAATCATGAAGAAAATAGCATTTGCAAAAAAGTCGGTACCTTTTGTAATGGAATTGCCACCTTACCGTATACCCACCTTACGGAATACTGCCATGCATATGTGGCATAAAGGACAGCAATACCTGAAAAAGATGGGTAATGTGATTTTAATTGCCTCCATTCTGATATGGGCTTTGGGCTATTTCCCGCGTGATGTGGCCTATGCAGTCGATTACAATGCTGAAAGGCAGGCTGTTCAGCAAAACACAAATATTGGAGAAAAAGACAAAGCTGCCATGTTGAAACAACTGAATCTTTCGCAAGAAGCTGAAAGACAGGAGAAATCCTATATAGGAAGAATGGGACATGCAATTGAGCCGGTAATCAGTCCGCTGGGGTACGATTGGAAAATGGGCGTGAGTCTGCTGACCGGGCTTGCCGCTAAAGAAATTGTTATCAGTACGATGGCCGTTTTATATCAGGCGGACACAGATCCGGGCAAGGATACAGAAACCCTGAAAAATAAAGTCAAAGAAGAGCAGCACAATTCGGGGACTTTGAAAGGTCAGAAAGTCTTTACACCACTCGTAAGTATCGGATTTATGTTGTTTATTCTGATATATTTTCCCTGTGTGGCTGTCATTGCCGCCATTCGAAAGGAATCAAACTGGGGATGGGCTATTTTCACCATGGTGTATACTACCGGACTTGCCTGGCTGGTTGCCTTTCTAGTTTATCAGATAGGTAGTCGGTTTTAGAAAAAAAATGATTATTTTTGCGGTTGAAAAAACCAAACTGTAATTAAGCAGTTACTAAAATTAACCGAATAATCATGATATCATTTACCTTATCAATCGTTTTTCTCATTGTTGGCTATATTATCTATGGCCGGGTCGTTGAACGTGTGTTTGGAATAGACAAAAATAGTCAGACTCCTGCCATAGCACATCCCGACGGAGTAGATTACGTTCCACTTCCCTGGTGGAAAGCATTTTTAATACAGTTTTTAAACATTGCCGGTTTAGGTCCGATTTTCGGAGCTGTAATGGGTATGATGTACGGACCCGCAGCCTTTTTGTGGATTGTGCTGGGAACTATCTTTGGAGGAGCTGTGCATGATTATCTTTCGGGAATGATGTCGGTAAGAAGTAATGGTGCCGGTCAACCCGAATTAGTGGGAAATGAGTTGGGTCGTCAGGTGAAAGTATTCATGAGTATCTTTTCCATAGGTTTGATGGTTCTTGTGGGTGCTGTATTTATTTCAGGTCCTGCAGAATTACTCAACGGAATAACGTCTGATGCCATTGGTGTAACCTGGTGGATAATTTTCGTTTTTGGATATTACATTTTGGCAACATTACTTCCTATTGATAAAATTATCGGTAAGATTTATCCGGTTTTTGGTGTTGCACTTCTTTTTATGGCTGTTGGCATCATGGTCGCTATGTATGTAAATAATGCTCCTGTTCCGGAATTTACAGCAGGTTTTGCCAACCAGCATCCTCAAGGTCTCCCAATATTTCCCATGATGTTTATTTCAATTGCTTGTGGGGCAATCTCCGGTTTCCATGCAACACAGTCGCCACTCATGGCACGTTGTATTAAAAATGAAACTTATGGAAGAAGGGTTTTCTACGGTTCCATGGTTGCGGAGGGAATTGTCGCACTTATCTGGGCAGCAGCAGCTTCCAGTTTTTTTGGCTCTGTTCAGGGATTACAGGAATTCGTGGCCGAATTGCCGGCTACAGCAAATAAACCGGCTGTTGTGGTGGATTTGATTTCTAAATCATGGTTAGGGACTTTCGGTGGACTTCTTGCGCTGCTGGGTGTGGTTGCTGCTCCTCTTACTTCCGGTGATACTGCACTTAGATCGGCACGACTTATGACAGCAGATTTTCTGAAGTTTAATCAGAAACCCATTAAGAACAGGCTATTAGTTGCTGTACCAATTTTTATCCTTACATTTATCATTTTACAAATCAATTTTGATATAATCTGGCGGTATTTTGCATGGTCAAATCAAACCTTGTCGGTTTTCACTTTATGGGCGATCACTGTATATCTGGCAAAACGAAAGAAATTTTATTTCATCTCCATGGTACCTGCCATATTTATGACAGCTGTTACCGTAACTTATATACTTTTAGCACCTGAAGGTTTTGGCTTGACACCTGTCTATTCATATACAATCGGGATTGTAACTGCTCTGGCAATGATTGTTGTTTTTTATGTGAAAAAACCAAAATTCAGAATAGAGTAAATGATTAAAAATCAAACAAATAGATTTGCTGAGAAACATAAATAAAATTTCTGCTGTTGTAATTGGAAATATTACTTTAATTTTACAGCTCTTTAGATATAAACATAAACACGAAACAGATGTCAGTTATCATTAAAGAAGTCAGGACGAAAAGTGAGTTGAAAAAGTTCATTTGGTTTGGTATCAACATGTATAAAAATTGCCAATTCGCTGCTCCTCCTTTGATGATGGATGATCTGATGAATTTATCAAAAGGAAAGAACCCGGCGCTGGATTTTTGTGATACAGCTTATTTTCTGGCATATCATGATAAAAAAATTGTGGGACGTATTGCAGGAATAATACATCCTGTTGCCAATGAAACCTGGAATCATAAAAATGCCCGTTTCGGCTGGGTAGATTTTATTGATGATACTGAGGTTTCAAAAGCTCTTTTTGAAGCAGTTGAGGTCTGGGCCAAATCAAAAGGGATGGATCACCTGCACGGTCCGCTCGGATTTACAGATCTCGATAATGAAGGCGCTCTGATAGAAGGTTTTGATAAGTTAGGCACCCTTGCCACCATTTATAACTACCCCTATTACATTAAGCACTATGAAGATCTGGGACTTGTAAAAGAAGCAGACTGGAATGAATATCTCATAACGGTGCCCGAAGTACTTCCGGAAAGATTTCTTCGCATCTCAGAACTTGTTAAGCAAAAATATCAACTCAGGTCGTTAAGATTTAATTCGAAACAAGAGTTAGTGAAAAATTACGCCAAAAAGATATTTGACTTATTGAATGTGAGCTATCAGGATTTATTTGGATTTACCAAACTCAATGAAGCACAGATATATTTTTATATCAAATTGTATTTCAGTTTCTTTCGTTTGGATACTATTTTTCTGGTAGTAAATGAAAAAGAAGATTTGATTGCTTTAGGTATTTCTATGCCCAGTTTTACAAAAGCGCTTCAGAAAGCAAAGGGCAGTATCCTCCCTTTTGGATGGTTTTACATGTTACGTGCGTTAAATAAAAACGACATCATTGATTTGTACCTGATGGCAGTGCATCCGGATTATCAAAATAAAGGGGTAAATTCCATTATTTTTACGGAGATGATGCCTGTTGCAGCAAAAAACGGATATAAATTTGCCGAAAGTAATCCTGAGTTGGAGACCAACACAAAAATGTCGTCACAGTGGGATAATTTCGAGCATGTGAATCATAAAAAACGCAGGGTTTTTATTAAAAAACTCTGATAAAAGATAGTATTTTGACACGTAGATTTGATTTCCTGGTTATTGGTAGTGGCATTGCAGGGATTAGTTTTGCTTTGAAAGCTTCCCACTACGGAAAAGTTGCTTTGATGAGTAAATCGACTTTGGAAGAAACCAATACCGCTTATGCTCAGGGTGGTATAGCTGCAGTAACAAACAGTCCCGACTCTTTTGAAAAACATATTGAGGACACTTTAATTGCTGGTGACGGGCATTGTGATTTGGTTGCGGTTGAAAAGGTCATCAAAGAGGCGCCGGCTCAGATTGAAGAACTGTTGAGTTGGGGAATTGAATTCGACAAAGATGAGAAAGGTGGATTTGATTTGCACAAGGAAGGAGGACACAGCGAATTCCGTATTTTGCATCACAAGGATAATACGGGCTACGAAATCCAACAAGCATTGATTAGAAAAGTCCGTTCAAACAAAAATATCGAGATCTTTGAAAATTATTTTGCGATTGAAATCCTGACACAACATCATATGGGAGAGGTAGTAACACTTCATACTCCTAATATAGAATGTTATGGCGTATATGTATTAAACCAGCAAAATAATCATATCCACACATTTTTATCGAAAGTGACGATGATTGCCACGGGTGGAATTGGTAATGTATATGCAACCACAACCAATCCCGATGTAGCGACAGGGGATGGAATAGCAATGGTTCACCGGGCTCGTGGTGTGATAAAGGATATGGAATTTATACAGTTTCATCCGACAGCCTTATATCATCCGGGTGAAAGGCCGACTTTTTTAATTACAGAAGCTATCCGCGGTTATGGTGCGGTATTGCGTTGTCAGGACGGACGGGAATTTATGCAGAAGTATGACGAGCGGGGTTCGCTGGCTCCCCGTGATATTGTTGCCAGAGCCATTGATAACGAGATGAAGACCAGAGGGCATGATTTTGTATATCTCGATGTAACTCATAAAAATGCTGAAGAGACAAAAACCCATTTTCCGAATATCTATAAGAAGTGTTTGGAATTAGGTATTGATATTACAAAGGATTACATTCCTGTTTCGCCTACACAACATTATGTTTGTGGAGGTATAGCGGTTGATTTAAATGCACGGAGTTCCATCAACAGGTTGTATGCAGCCGGAGAATGTACTTGTACCGGACTCCATGGAGCCAATCGACTAGCTTCAAACTCTTTGATTGAAGCAATAGTTTATGCCGACGCTGCGGTGAAAGATGCTGTGGAGAATATCGGAAAATATTCATTCAATGAATTTATTCCTGATTGGGATGATGAAGGAACAAAGCTTCCGGAAGAGATGGTGCTGATTACACAAAGTTTCAGGGAAGTAGAACAAATTATGAGTACTTATGTAGGCATAGTTCGTTCGAATTTACGTTTGAAACGTGCGATGAGCCGATTGGAAATTTTATACAGAGAGACCGAGGACTTGTTCGATAGATCAGTTGTTTCGAGAGAACTATGTGAACTCCGAAATGTTATAAGTGTAGCTTATCTGATTATCAAACATGCATTGAGAAGGAAGGAAAGTCGTGGTTTGCATTTTACCGTGGATTATCCCAAAAGAATGATCAGAAGCGATATGTAGCATTGCTGGTGATTGTGGATGAGTATCAAAGAATATTATGAGCATATATATCTTTAACAGAATAATTGAAACTTAAATGTACAGAGTGTTTTACATATTGATTTTGTTGGTTTCAGCGACCGTTACTTCGTCGGTAACTTTTGCTCAAACCGATGCTTCCAGAACTTCTGTTATAAAAATTGAAGGTGCCGGTCAGTTTTCAAGAACCGATACCGACAGATCATCCAATACGAATCAACAGGTTGTTGTCGCTGAAGGATTCAGTTATTATACTTCTTCCGGCGGAATCTATCTGGTTTTTTCGAGACCGAATAATAACGTGAAACTTTTTGCATTGACAGGTCAGCTTATTTGGGGTGGAGAGCTTGTTTCAGGTCGTTTTTTCATTCAGACGGGTGAAGGTATTTATTTTTTAAGGGTGAATAATAAAAGTTATAAAGTCAGCTGCAAATAAAGTGGCTGTTGAATCTAACAGGTGTTAATATGATTAAACATATCGTGTTTTTTGGGATTGCGGAAGAAGCAGACGGAAAGTCAAAGGCTGAGCATCTGAAATATATAAAGAATGAACTTGAGCATCTCATTCATCACATTCCTGAATTAAAGAAAATTGAAGTGGGAATCAATCATCCTGATGCCCCTGCCGGAAATTATGATTTTGTTCTCTATACGGAATTTGATACTATGGCTGATCTGGATACCTACCAGGTTCATCCTGAACATAAACGTGTTGCTGCATATATTGGGAAAGTCAAAATTTCCCGTGCCTGTGTCGATTACGAAGTGTAGTTTGTTTTAATCTGAATTTACTGTTT
>Ga0209575_10001288_pt1 | contig 10524 bp, 9 predicted proteins | sample Medcelwee11metaG_FD_187172 | JGI IMG/M metagenome (GOLD analysis project Ga0209575, IMG submission 187172) | Freshwater pond sediment microbial communities from the University of Edinburgh, under environmental carbon perturbations - Medium... | ecosystem: Environmental > Aquatic > Freshwater >...
GACGTCTATCTCGGCGGCGCGCCCGATGACGTCCAGGCCAGCTTTCTCAAGGGCGTGATCTACGGCGAAATGAACAGGACCGACGAGGCGATTGCGGTCTACACCAAGCTGACCGAGGATTACCCGGAATTTCCCGAGCCGTACAACAATCTGGCCGTGCTCTACGCCAGCCAGAAGCAATACGACCGGGCGCGCATGGCCCTCGAAATGGCGATCCAGGCCCACCCGTCGTATGCGACCGCCTACGAGAATCTCGGCGACCTGTATGCCAAGCTGGCCAGCCAGGCTTATGGCAAGGCCGTGCAGCTCGAAGGAGCGAGCAAGACGGCGAAAATCAAACTGGCCCTGGCGCACGACCTGATCACCGTGCCGGCCAAGTCACCCGGCAAGCCGGCGGATACCGCCGGCAGCAACAAAGCCGCCAGCCAATAACCTGAACAGGAACACGCGATGCTCAAGCAACTCTCCACCCTGACCGCCGGCCTGCTCGTCTCGCTTGCCGCCTGGTCCGTCCCGACCGTCGAAATGACCACCTCGCTGGGCAAGATCACCATCGAACTCAATGCCGAGAAGGCGCCAAGGACGGTCGAGATGTTCCTCTACAACGCCGATCATGGCTTCTACGATGGCACCATCTTCCATCGTGTCATCGACAACTTCATGATTCAGGGCGGCGGCTTTTCCAAGGCCATGGAAGAAAAGAAGACGCTCACCCCGGCACTGAAAAACGAGGCGACCGACAGCCTGCCCAACAAGCGCGGAACGATTGCGATGGCGCGTACCAGCGACCCCCATTCGGCGCGCGTCCAGTTTTTCATCAACCTGAAGGATAACGACGCGCTGAATCATCCCAACCGCAACGATCCGAGCGGCTTCGGCTATGCCGTATTCGGCAAGGTCACCCAGGGCATGGATGTCGTCGACAAGATCGCCAAGGTGCCGACCGGCAACGCCGGCTATTACGAAAATGTGCCGACCACGCCGGTCGTCATCCAGAGCGTCAAAATCATTTCCAAAAAGTAAGGACTCCCCAATGATCAAACTCACCACCAACCACGGCGTCATCTCCCTCGAACTGAACGCGGAAAAGGCCCCGAAGACGGTCGCCAACTTCCTCGCCTACGTCGAGGCCGGCCATTACAACAACACGATCTTCCACCGCGTGATCAAGAACTTCATGATCCAGGGCGGCGGTTTCGAACCCAACATGAACCAGAAGCCCTGCTCGGCACCAGTCGAGAACGAAGCCGCCAACGGCCTCAAGAACAAGCGCGGCACCGTCGCCATGGCCCGTACCAACGACCCGCACTCGGCTACTGCCCAGTTCTTCATCAACACTGTCGATAACGATTTCCTCGACTTCAAGTCGCCGTCCGGCCAGGGCTGGGGCTACTGCGTGTTCGGTGAAGTCGTCGAGGGCCTCGACGTGGTCGACAAGATCCGCGCCGTGCGCACCGGCAACAAGGGCTTTCATCAGGACGTGCCGGTCGAGGACGTGATCATCGAAAAGGCCGAGATCGTTTGATCCTTTTCATCTCCGATCTTCACCTGTCGCCCCGGTCACCCGGGGCGACTGCTTTGTTCCTCCGCTTTTTGGCCGGCCGCGCCCGCCAGGCCGAGGCGCTGTACATCCTCGGCGATCTTTTCGAAGTCTGGGTTGGCGACGACATCGATGACGCCTACCATACGGCGATCATTGCCGAATTGCGCGCCGCCAGCGATGCCGGCCTGAAAATCTACCTGATGCATGGCAACCGCGACTTCGCGCTGGGCGAACGGTTCGCGGCAGCGGCGGGGGCCAACCTGCTGCCCGACCCCTACGACCTCGTCCTGCCCGAATGGTCCTTCGTCCTCTCGCACGGCGACGCGCTTTGCCTCGACGACCCCGTCTACATCGCCTACCGCGCCAAGGTACGCAACCCGGCATGGCTGCAGAAGATGCTGGCTCGCCCACGCTTCTTCCGCCGCCTGCTCGGGCGCTACATCCGCTGGCGTAGCGCCCGGCGCAAGCGCGACCAGTTCAACGCCTACGCCGACCTGCAGCCGGCCGCGACGGACGATTTCATCCGCGCGCACGGCTACGCCACCTTCATCCACGGCCACACCCACCAAGCAGCAGCGCACGACCACATGGTCGATGGCATCCATGCCGAGCGCTGGGTGCTCGGCGACTGGCATGAAGACCGTGGCGACTGCCTGGTCTGGGATGGCGAGAGGCTGGCCCGCGAAGCCATCGTTTTTGAAAACTGAGCAAAATACCGTGTCGACCGCAGCACTGAGGGAATCCAGGGCATTGAATGTCCTGCGCGACGTCTTCGGCTACCCGGCCTTCCGCGGCGCCCAGGCCGACATCATCGACCACGTCGCGAACGGCGGTGACGCGCTGGTACTGATGCCAACCGGCGGCGGCAAGAGCCTCTGCTACCAGATTCCCGCCCTGCTCCGCTCCGGCTGCGCCGTCGTCGTCTCACCGCTGATCGCGCTGATGCAGGATCAGGTCGACGCGCTGACCCAACTCGGCGTCAAGGCCGCCGTCCTCAACTCGACGCTCGACCGGCAGGAAGCGCAGGCCGTCGAACAAGCCATCTTCAATGGCACGCTAGACCTCGTCTACATTGCCCCCGAACGCCTGCTGCTCGACCGCACGCTGGCCATGCTCGACGCGCTGAGCGAAGCCGGCAAACTGGCCCTGTTCGCCATCGACGAAGCCCACTGCGTCTCGCAATGGGGCCACGATTTCCGCCCCGAATACCTGCAACTCTCGGCCTTACATGAACGTTATCCGGCCGTGCCGCGCATCGCCCTGACCGCCACCGCCGACCAGGCGACGCGCAGCGAAATCCTGCAGCGCCTCGGCCTCAGTGAAGCCCGCGTCTTCCTCTCCAGCTTCGACCGCCCGAACATCCGCTATACCGTCGTCGAAAAGGACAACGCCAGGAAGCAGTTGCTCGGTTTCCTGACCGGGCGCAAGGGCCAGGCCGGCATCGTCTACTGCCTGTCGCGCAAGAAGGTCGAGGAAACCGCCGCCTGGTTATCCGCACAAGGCTACCCGGCCCTGCCCTACCACGCCGGCCTGCCCGCCCCCGAGCGCGCCGCCAACCAGCGCCGCTTCCTGCGCGAAGAAGGCCTGATCATGTGCGCCACGATCGCCTTTGGCATGGGCATCGACAAACCCGACGTCCGTTTCGTCGCCCACCTCGACCTGCCCAAAAGTATCGAGGCCTACTACCAGGAAACCGGCCGCGCCGGCCGCGACGGCGAGCCATCCGAAGCCTGGATGGCCTACGGCATGCAGGATGTCGCCCTGCAACACGCGCGCATCGCCGAGTCGGGCGCCGGCGAAGGCCAGAAGATCCTCGAATCGCAGCGCCTGACCGCGCTGCTCGCCTACTGCGAAGCGCCGCGCTGCCGGCGGCAGGTACTGCTCAATTATTTTGGCGAAGCGCGCCAGCCCTGCGGCAACTGCGACGTCTGCAGCGAGCCGCCCGAATTGTGGGATGGCACCCTGGCCGCGCAAAAGGCGCTGTCGGCCATCTTCCGCACCGGCATGCGCTTTGGCGTCGCCCACCTGACCGATATCCTGCGCGGCAAGGCGAGCGACAAGGTCAAGCAATGGCACCACGACCAGCTGCCAACCTTTGGCGTCGGCAGCGACCTCGACGACCACGCCTGGAAAAGCGTCTTCCGCCAACTCGCGGCGGCTGGGTTGGTCCACGTCGACATGGCGGAACACGGCGCATTGCAACTGACCGACGCCGCGCGCGAAGTGCTCAAGGGGCAACGCAGCGTACAGTTGCGCCGCCCGGCCAAACGCAAGGGTACGTCATCTTCGAAAAGCAGCAGCGCCGTCGTCCACAGCGACCTGTCGTCAGCCGACGAAGCACTGTTCCAGTTGCTACGCCGCTGGCGCGCCGACACCGCCCGCGAACAGGCCGTTCCCGCCTACGTCATCCTGCACGACAAGACCCTGCGCGAACTCGCCGAGGCGCGCCCGGTCAGCCACGGCATGCTGTCCGGCATCACCGGCATGGGCAGTGCCAAGATCGAGCATTACGGCGAGGAATTGCTGGCATTGATTCGCGAGGCTGGCTGATATTTGAAAGATTTTGGCTTGGCTGTCTCAGTTGTGCCTTGGATTCAGCCAATCTGTTGCATCGACCGGTTGAATCCAAGCGCTTGAGGGGAGAGTTTGCTGAATTCAGCTCAAGCGACCATTTAGTTCATCGATTACTCCAGCCCAGTCTGCATCTTCAATGATCTCTTCTTTGAGGAAAGTTCTTTGCGAGACAGACCAGAAAGGTGCGCGGTAAAGCGCGATGCCATCACCCAAGGGGCGGTGAGTGGCAATGAAATCTTCTATGGCGGTTGGTTCTGAAGGCAATCCAAGTTGAGCGAACAGACTGCTCATCGAGTGAAGATTGGCGTTCATGTAAAGTTCCATCCTGTTGATTGCCAAGACAAAGGGGCATAAATGCGTAAATTTTCCCCCGACCTTTTGTTCCTAGAGAATGACTGTAATTTCCTCACGACGAACCAACTCCTGCTCCATCTGCAAGCCGTCCAAGTCGAGTGCGTCGTGTGCCGCCAACAGACCTATTGGGTAACCGGTGTTGTCCACTACCGGAATATGTCTGAAGCCCCCTTCGTACATGAGATGAAGCGCATGTCCAAATGGCTTGTCGCGATGTATGGTCTGTACTTCCTTTGTCATGATGATATCAACGCGTGTCGTTTCTGGAATACACCCCGCTGCGATCGCCCGAAATACGATATCCCGCTCGGTGCAAATTCCGACCAATGTGTGGTCCTCAATGACAAGAACGGCTGATGAATGCCATTCCTTCATAACAATTGCAGCTTCACGTACGGTTGTGGCTGCACCAACGGCTGCGAAGGCTCGCTGACCGATAACTTCACTGACTCGACGATTAGGCATCTGGACTCCTTGCAATTTGCGATGGGGTAAACCGAAATTAGGTCATTCGCGATCAAGTAAGACTGACGACTTGTGTTCTAGTTCAAAGCGGGTCCCGGAAATTCGGACAGTTGGATAATTGATAGCCTTGCTCAACCGAAAGCCGCATAGCGGCTTGAATGAGGAGCAAGAGCATGACGGGAAGGAAGCGGCGGAATCACTCGCCGAAGTTCAAGGCCAAGGCAGCGATTGCTGCCGTGCAGGGCGACTAGACGCTTGCCGAATTCCGGACATTCAGCCACGTCAGGAACGCCTTTGCCGTTCAAATTGGAGACTACCTCGACCGGCGGGTTGTGGCCGAACTCGGCCAGTTCTCAAACGAGCATCACCCCAGATTTACCAGAAAGACTCGTCTAGCGGTGCCGGCCGCCGCTGCGATGCAGCTGCGGTCCACCCGGTTTTTGGGGTGAATTCCGGTTCGGGGTCTTGCCCGGCTGTTGCGGCCTGCGCGGGCCGCGCGGCGGCTCCGGCGGGCGCGGCGCAGCGTGGGCGGACGGCTCGAAACCGGGGATGACAACGCGCTCGAGATTGCGCTTGATCAGCTTCTCGATGTCGCGCATGAAGGCGCGCTCGTCGTGGCTGACCAGTGAGAGCGCCTCGCCTTCGAGGCCGGCGCGGCCGGTACGGCCGATGCGGTGCACGTAGTCTTCGGCGATATTGGGAATCTCGTAGTTGATGACGTGGGGCAGCGAATCGATATCGATGCCGCGCGCGGCGATGTCGGTCGCCACCAGCGCCACCAGCTTGCCGTCCTTGAATTCGCTCAGCGCGCGCGTGCGGGCACCCTGCGACTTGTTGCCGTGCAACGCCGCCGACTTGATGCCGGCCTTTTCCAGGTGGCGAGCAAGCGCGTCGGCGCCGTGCTTGGTGCGGGTAAAAATCAGCACTTGATTGAGGCTGCGCGTCTCGAACAGGTGCAGCAGCAGGTCTTTCTTCTGCTCGCGGTTGGTTTCGATGACGCGCTGGGTCACCGTCTCGGCGGCGGTGTTGCGTGGTGCGACGTCGACCGATACCGGCTGGTGCAGCAGGCCGGCGGCGAGTTCGCGGATGTCCGGCGAAAAGGTGGCGGAGAACATCAGGTTCTGGCGCTGTTTCGGCAGCAAGGCAATGATCTTGCGGATATCGCGGATGAAGCCCATGTCGAGCATGCGGTCGGCTTCGTCGAGGACCAGAATCTCGATGGCGCCGAGGTCGACGGTGCGTTGCTGAACGTGATCGAGCAGCCGGCCCGGCGTCGCGACCAGGATATCGACGCCGCGGCGCAGGCTGGCGATCTGCGGGTTGATGCCGACGCCACCGAACACCGCCAGCGAATTGATCGGCAGGTGCTTGCCGTAAGTACTGACGCTCACCTCGACCTGGATGGCGAGTTCGCGCGTCGGAACCAGCACCAGCACGCGCGGCCGTTTGGAGCTGCGGGTGTTGGGGCCGCTGGCCAAGCGATGCAAAATGGGCAGCGTGAAGCCGGCAGTCTTGCCGGTGCCGGTCTGCGCCGTGGCCATCAGATCCTGGCCGGTCATCACGGCGGGAATGGCCTTTTGCTGGATCGGCGTCGGTGTGTCGTAGCCCTGCTCGCTGATGGCGCGCAGGAGTTCGGCCTTGAGGCCGAGGTCGGTGAATTGCATGGGAGCTCCGTGCGGCGTCCGGTCGAACCGGAGGCCGTAATCAAATCAGATGAGAGAGAGGCCGCGATCGAGATCGGCCAGAATATCCTCCACCGCTTCGAGGCCGACCGCGATGCGCAGCAGCCCTTCGCTGATGCCGGCCGCAGCCCGGGCTTCCGGGGAAATGCGGCCATGCGTGGTGGAGGCGGGATGGGTGATGGTGGTCTTGGTGTCGCCAAGGTTGGCGGTAATGGACAACAGCCGGCAATTGTCGACCACCTGCCAGGCCTGCTCGCGGGCGCCCCTGACCTCGAAGGAAACGATGGCGCCGCCACTCTTTTGCTGGGTTTTAGCCAGATCGTGCTGCGGATGCGAGGGCAGACCGGGATAGAAAACCCGCGCCACCTTGGGATGCGCTTCGAGCCAGGTGGCCAGGCGCAAAGCGTTGCCGGATTGCGCCTCGACCCGCAGCTTCAGGGTTTCCAGACCCTTGAGCAGGACCCAGGCATTGAAGGCGGACAAAGTCGGACCGGCCGTGCGAAGGTACTTGAAGACCTCCTCGGTCAGCTTCCGCGGGCCGCACACCGCGCCGCCGAGTACCCGGCCCTGACCGTCGAGAAACTTGGTCGCGGAGTGAATCACCAGATCGGCACCGAGTTCGAGCGGCTGTTGCAGGACGGGGGTGCAGAAACAGTTGTCGACCGCGACCAGTATGCCCTTGGCGTGGGCGATTGCGGTCAACGCCCGGATATCGGCAATTTCCGTCAGCGGGTTGGACGGCGTTTCGAGGAAGAACAGTTTGGTTTCCGGACGAATCGCCGCTGCCCACGCCGCCGGATCGGTCTGCGGCACGAAGCTGGTGGTAATGCCGGTGCGCGCCAGGATGTTCGAGAAGAGCTGGACCGTCGCGCCGAACAGGCCGGTCGAGGCGACGATGTGGTCGCCATTCCTGAGATGCGCCAGGACGGTGGCCATGATCGCCGCCATGCCGCTCGCCGTGGCGACGCAGTCCTCGGCGCCTTCGAGCGCGGCGAGACGTTCCTCGAACATGGTCACCGTCGGATTGGAGAAACGGGCGTAGACGTTACCCGCTTCCTCGCCGGAGAAACGCCTGGCGGCCTGGGCGGCGTTCTTGAAAACAAAGCTGGAGGTCAGGTACAGCGCTTCGGAATGCTCACCGAACTGGCTGCGCTCCTGGCCGGCGCGAACCGCCAGTGTCTCCGGGCGATAATTCGGCGCCTCGGACATCAGTCGCGCCCTTCCGAGGCCAGTTGCAGCACCAGTTGCTGTGCTGCCTGACCGTCGCCGTCGTCGTCGTTGCCGGACTTGCCACCACGGTTGCCTTCGATGGCGTCGAGATAGTACTCGTCGACATCCCCGGTGATGTAACAACCGTCGAAGCAAGAGGCGTCGAACACCGTCAGGTCGGCACGGATGTTGGTTATCGACTGCTTGAGCGCCTCGAGATCCTGATAGACCAGCGCATCGGCGCCGATCTCGCGGGCAATGCCGTCATCGGTGCGGCCGGTGGCGATCAGTTCGGCGCGCGTCGGCATGTCGATGCCATAAACGTTCGGGTAGCGCACCGGCGGCGCCGCCGAGGCGAAGAATACCTTGACCGCGCCGGCAGCGCGGGCCATCTCGACGATCTCGCGGCTCGTCGTGCCGCGGACGATGGAATCATCGACCAGCAGCACGCGCTTGCCCTTGAATTCCTGGCCGACGGTGTTGAGCTTCTGGCGCACCGACTTCTTGCGCATCGACTGGCCGGGCATGATGAAGGTGCGCCCGACATAGCGGTTCTTGACGAAGCCTTCGCGGAACGGAATGCCGAGGACCTGCGCCAGTTGCATCGCCGAGGGGCGGCTGGAGTCGGGAATCGGGATGACGACGTCGATCTCTTCAATCGGAATGGTCTTCCTGACCTTCTCGGAGAGCAGTTCGCCCATCGCCAGACGCGCTTCATAGACCGAAACGCCGTCGATCACGGAATCCGGCCGCGCCAAATAGACATACTCGAAAATGCACGGCGCGTAGGTCGGCTGCTGCGCGCACTGACGGCTGTGGAATTGGTGGTTGAGGTCGAAGAACACCGCTTCGCCCGGCTCGATGTCGCGCACCATCTGGAAGCCCAGCGTATCGAGCGCCACCGACTCGGAAGCCACCAGGTACTCGGTGCCCGCCTCGGTCTCGTTCTGGCCATAGACCAGCGGGCGGATGCCGTACGGGTCGCGGAAGGCGAGCAGCCCGTAGCCGGCGATCAGCGCGACCACGGCATAGGCGCCACGGCAGCGGCGGTGGACGCCGGCCACCGCCTGGAAAATACTGTCGACGTCGAGTTCGTAGCCATGGGCCGCCGACTGCAGTTCATGCGCCAGCACGTTGAGCAGGACTTCGGAATCCGAATTGGTGTTGATGTGCCGGCGGTCGAGGCGGAACATCTCGCCTTGCAGTTGCTCGGCATTGGTCAGGTTGCCGTTGTGACCGAGCACGATGCCGAACGGGGAATTGACGTAAAAGGGTTGCGCCTCGGCAAAATTGTAGGCCGATCCGGCCGTCGGGTAGCGCACGTGGCCGATTCCCCAGTTACCCTCCAGGGCGCGCATGTTGCGGGTGCGAAAGACGTCGCGCACCAGACCCGGGCCCTTGTGCAGGTTGAATCGGTTGCCTTCCGCCGTGGCGATGCCCGCCGCGTCCTGGCCGCGATGCTGCAGCACCATCAGGCCGTCGTAGAGCAGCTGGTTGACCGGCGATGTCGCCATTACCCCAAGAATCCCGCACATAGTTCTATCCTGCCTAACTAAATCGAATTCGTTTTGCCAGATCGTCCGGCAGCCAGGGCTTGGCTACCAGCACTGCTGTTTCAAGCGGCTGCGCCAGGGTCGCCTGCTTCCACCACGGCTGCTGCGGGGCCGATGTCAGGCCGCCCGCGGCAACCAGCGCCATGACCACCAGAACACCGCGCGCCAGCCCGAAAAACATGCCGAGCAGGCGATCCGACAGGCTCAGTCCCAATGCCTTCACCATACTATGTACCGCCAGCCGCAGCAGCGCCATGACCACCAGAACGCCGACAAAAACCAGCGCGCAACCGGCAAGCGCGCGAATCGCCGGATCGGCGATCCCGGCAAACAGGAATTGCCCGGTCGGCGCGCCGAATTCCAGCGCCGCCATGATAGCCAGCACCCAGGCGGCCAGCGCGATCAACTCACTCACCACCCCCCGCCACAAACCGAGCACCAGAGACAAGGCCACGATACCGATCACCGCGTAATCGAAAACCGCCATCACTTGCCTGAAATCACGCCGGAAACCCCAACCTGCTTCATCTTTTCGAGTGCTTTCTCGGCCGCCTCGCGACTCCCGAACGGCCCCGCCCTGACCCGTGTTTTCCTGCCGCCCGGCGTATCGAGGGCTTCGACATAGGTTTTGACGTTCTTCTCGGTCAGCTTGGCCCGGAGATTCCTGACATTTTCCTCATTGGCGAACGCGCCGATCAGGATCACGAATTCGCCCGCCGTTGCCGGCGCGGCATCCGGCGTCGCGCCCTGCCCGGCGAGGATGGCGGCCGCACGTTTTGCCTCGGCCGTCGATTCGGCGGTAGCCGGTTTTTCCACCGTCTTTTCCGGCTTTGGCGCCGTCTTTTCGGATTTTTCGGTCCCCTTCGCGGACGGCTTTTCGACCGGCCTTTCGTTAGGCGACTCAACGACCTTTGCCGTCGGAGCAACCGGCTCCGCCACCGGGGAGCTTCCCGCAGGCGCCGGTGACTTGCTGTCGGCCGGCGGCTCCGTTGCCTTCGGCGCGACTTTCTCGACCGGTGTTAGCGCAAACTTCGGTGCGAACGGCTTTTCGTCCTGCCCCGGAATACGAATTTCAACCTCGTCGACCACTTGTCGCGGTTGATGATCCATCACCATCGGCAACACCACGGCGACCACCGAGGCA
>Ga0209575_10001289_pt1 | contig 10520 bp, 10 predicted proteins | sample Medcelwee11metaG_FD_187172 | JGI IMG/M metagenome (GOLD analysis project Ga0209575, IMG submission 187172) | Freshwater pond sediment microbial communities from the University of Edinburgh, under environmental carbon perturbations - Medium... | ecosystem: Environmental > Aquatic > Freshwater >...
ACCGACTCAAGGACAAACGCAAGGCGGGCGTCATCCGCCAGAACCGTAAACCCGAGTGATCCAGGTGGGTCATTATTACTTCGGCAAATGAGGGCCAAAGTGGGTCAGTTTTCAGTCGGCGTTGACAGTGAGCCGGCTGGAGGGACGCAGGGGCTTTTTGGAGGCGGCGTTCCTGCGCGGGAGCGTAGGAGCGACCAGATGCGGATGGGGCCGGCCCACCCGCGTCGGCGAACCCCTCCAGTCAGGGAGACGGAGGGACACGCAGGTTCCAGGTTTGGGTAGCTACGGTTTACCGGAGCGATCAGCAGTACCGGTCCAGGTAGTGAATGCCAGGATTACTCCGCGCGACGCGCCACTGCTCCGTCAGGGTCTGGTGAACGCGCCCGATGAAGTCTTTGTCAGCCGCGGCCTTTTTCCCGACGTAGCCACTTCCCCGGCGATAGGTCCTGAGCCTGACGCGTATGGTAGGGATGCATTTCTCGAACTCCTCTTCCACCATGCCTGCCGGAAGGCGATCGAGACGGACTTCACCGGACTCGCTGACCCACAGGATATGGCTTTCGTCTTTGTCCTTGTGCTTGGCGAAGAGCTTAGCCAGGTCATCGGGGGAGAGTGCGTTGTTCAGGTTCATGTGCAAGGTCCTCTATGGATCGAACGTTTCGCGAAATAACGTGGCTGTCGTTCGGTTCAGGCCGACCATCCCATGAGCTAATCGGGATGGTGGCCTGCATGCCGTGCCAGCCGGGTTCAGATCACAACATGAGCCTTATGTAGCGCCGTTCTGAGCGAGCTACACAAGGCAAGCCTGGGGAAGCCATGACGGAATCGCGAGAGAGGGAGAAGGGGCGAGGCACCCGATGATGTTGCGTAGCGAGCCGCGAGGGGTTGTACAGCCCGCCACAAACATCATGAGAACGTTTCGCCAGCACTTCTCGCCGCCAAAGGACGATTGCCGCCAGTCAACTTCATCAGTCCGCCTTGTGGGCAGTACAGTCGCGAGATAGCTCGGCGAGTGGGCCAAGCAAGCTGCGAACACCCTTACCAGGGCTCCCTGTTAGGGAAGCGTTTTCATCATCCAAGGATATGCATGGCGCTGTCAACGGTTTTGTAGTGTTTTTTTTTGTGTACTACAGAAAGATCCGGGTGGCAGGCCGGCACTGGCAGAGAGAGTGTTGCTGCTCGCCTCCGGACGCCCTGGCAGGGCGCTTGCCCAGTCACAAGGTGACCGGGAAAATGGAGGGAGGCGGGCGCGTGGGAGCTATCAAGCGGCTCCTTCAAGGCAGGGAAGCGGCCTGGATTACCGCTGCGGCTTGTTCCCGATGGTCTTGAGCAGATCCTCGGGGCTGATGTGGCCGACGATGCTGGCTGTGCTGCCGGGCTGCGGCAGGTTGAGGACGTGGCCTTTCATCTTGCCGACGACGTGCATTTCGCAGGCTTTGCAGTCGAAGGTCAGGGTCAGCACCTCGTCCTGGTGCACCAGCTGCATCGGCTCGACCTTGGTGCGCACGCCCTGCACGCCCTTGGCCTGTTTCGGGCACAGGTTGAAGGAGAAGCGCAGGCAGTGCTTGGTGATCATTACCGGCACGTCGCCGGTTTCTTCGTGGGCCTCGTAGGCCGCATCGATCAACTGCACGCCGTAGCGCTGATAGAACGCCCGGGCTTTCTCGTTGTAGACGTTGGCCAGGAAGGTCAGGTGCGATTCGGGATACACCGGCGGCGGCACGCTGACCGGCTTGCGGCTGCCGTGCCGGTGGGCTGCCGTGCGCGCAGCGGTCAGCGCATCGATGGCTTCGCGGCGCAGGGACTTGAGCTGGGAGTTGGGGATGAAAAACGCCTGCGGTGCGTCGATCGCCACGCTTTCGGCATGGTAGATGGTCGTTCCCAACTGGCCGAGCAGCTCGCCGAGCTGCTCGAGCGCCTGCTCCGGCTTTTTCGCCAGGCCGAACGGCCCGGCGAGGCTCGCCGAGGCGCCGATGCCTTCCTCGCTGGTCACGCTCAAGCTGAGCTGTTCTTCACTCAGCCGGGCCTGCCAGCGGACCGCCACCCGGCGCTCGGCGGAGGTTTTCAGCAGCGCCTGTTGCCAGTTGTGGTCCAGGTTGCGGTTCAGTGCATGCTGCGGGCGCAGCTGCTTCAGCGCTGCCGGCATTTCGTTGGGTTCGATGCGGTACTGCCAGCGGGGCTTGCCGTCCTGTTCGAACCGATCGAGTTCTTCGACGATGCTCGCGCGAAAGCCCACCACCTCGCGCTTGACCAGCACGTTCAGGCCGTCGCCGTTGCTGAGCGGTTCATGGGTATCGGCAATGAAGTCGCGCTTGCCGACCTTGACGATCTCGCCCACCGGCAGGCCGGTGAAGGTCGGCGAATCGAAGGCGCCGATGTCGATCTTGCGGTCGGTGGCGAAGTAATCCGTGCTGCCGCGGTGGAAGGTCTTGTCCGGGTCCGGCACGAAGAAGTGCTCGGTCCGACCGCTGGAGGCCCGCGTCAGCTCCGGGCGTTCGTTGAGGATTTCATCCAGTCGCTGCCGGTAATAGGCAGTGATGTTCTTCACATAGCCCATGTCCTTGTAGCGGCCTTCGATCTTGAAGGAGCGCACGCCGGCATCGATCAGGGCCCGCAGGTTGGCGCTCTGGTTGTTGTCCTTCATCGACAGCAGGTGCTTGTCGTAGGCCACCACCCGCCCTTGGTCGTCTTTCAGGGTGTACGGCAGGCGACAGGCCTGCGAGCAGTCGCCGCGGTTGGCGCTGCGCCCGGTTTGGGCATGGGAGATGTAGCACTGCCCGGAAAACGCCACGCACAACGCGCCATGGATGAAGTACTCGATGGTCGAGTCCACCTGCGTGCCGATGGTGCGGACGTCCTGCAGGCTGAGTTCGCGGGCCAGCACCAGCTGGGAAAAGCCGGCATCCGACAGGAACCTGGCTTTTTCCAGGGTGCGGATATCGGTCTGCGTACTGGCATGCAGCTCGAGGGGTGGAATGTCCATCTCCAGGATGCCCATGTCCTGCACGATCAGCGCATCGATACCCACCTCGTAGAGCTGCCAGATCAGCTGGCGGGCCGGCTCCAGCTCGTCGTCATGCAGGATGGTGTTGAGGGTGACGAACACCCGGGCATGGAACAGGTGGGCGAATTCCACCAGGCCGGCAATCTCCGCCACGCCGTTGCCGGCATTGTGCCGCGCACCGAAGCTGGGGCCGCCGATGTACACGGCATCGGCGCCATGCAGGATCGCCTCTTTGGCAATGGACACATCCCGTGCCGGGCTGAGCAGTTCCAGATGGTGCTTGGGTAATGACATGGCTTTGAATTCGGTGTGAAACAAGCGTGCCATTGTAGCTGTGTCGTGCGGTTTTTGATCGCTTCCAGGCAGTCGGGCGGGTGACGCCTGCGTTACGGTGAAGCCTGAGAGCAATTGAAAAAATCGATCCTAGGCCGGCGTCGGGTTCCGTGTCCATTCCCGCCGCAGTCGTCGTTGCGGACTGCTGATGTAGGTCAGAAATGCGAGTTTTCCCTGCAACAGGGCCTTTCAGGCACCTCGATTTGGCGTAGTCTGGAGGCGTCGCATGGCTACTGCGCGACATCATTGCTGATCGGTTGAATAAGGAATGGCGTATGCAACTCCAGGTTCACAGCGATAACCACATCGAAGGCAGTGCCCGCCTGGTCGGCTGGGTCCGTACCACTGTCGCCAGCAAATTCGAGCGTTACGACGAGGAATTGACCCGCGTTGTCATCCACCTGAACGACGAGAACGGCAACAAGGCCGGGGCCAATGACAAGCGCTGCCAGATCGAGGCACGTGCCAAGGGGGGCCTGCCGCTGTCGGTGACCCACAAGGCCGAGTCCCTGGAGTTCGCCCTGGACGGTGCGATGGAAAAGCTCGGCCATGCCCTGGCCCACCGTCTCGGCAAGCAGCGCAACAAGCGCACCACCGGCGGTCGTGAAGTCGTCGGCAGTGTGGCCAGTCGCGACCGCTTGCTGGAGGAGGACTTCCTCGCCGAGCAGCAGCTGCGCATCGCCTGAGTCCGCAGCAGAAAAACCGCCGGCAGGCCGGGCCTGCCGGCGGTTTTTTATTGGCTGGTTTCCAGGCTTCCGCGTCCGATCACTCCCACCCTCCCGCGTGGGAGCCGAATAGGTGGCGCTCTGCGTCACGGTGCAGCTTGGGAGCGATAAACCCCCCCGCGCGTGATCAGAAGGCCCGCAATCGCGCATCATGGAGGCAGACAGATCAAGGAGGTTTCCATGCGCATTGCTTCATTCATGGCGCGGCTTGCCGCATTGTCGCTGGGCGTGCTGTTCGCCGCCGCTGCCGGAGCGAGCGAGGAGGCGCAGTTGGTGGAGTCGATCAACGCCTACCGGGCGCAGGTGCAGCGCTGTGCCGGGCAGGCGTCCGGGGAGCTGCCGCCGCTGGCGGCCGATCCGCGGCTGGTCCTGCCGGCCGGCACCGCCGGGGACTTGCAGCAGGCGCTGAGCGGCGCGGCCTATCCGCTGGTCAATGCCCAGGCGATCAGCCTGTCCGGGCCGCGCGACGCACAGGCGGCCATGACGGCGCTGCAGGAGAGCTTCTGCCAGGTATTGCTGGACCCGCAGTTCGTCGATATCGGTGTCGGCCGCGCGGAGAGCGACTGGCGCATCGTGCTGGCGCGGCCGCTGCTGGCCGGGCGCATGGGCGACTGGCAGGCGGAAGGGCAGAAGGTGCTCGAGCAGATCAACGCCGCCCGCGCGCAGGCGCGCCAGTGCGGTGGTCAGTCCTTCGCCGCGACGGAACCGCTGGCCTGGAATGCCGTGCTGGGGGCGGCGGCCGAGGCACACAGCCGGGCCATGGCCAACGGCAACTTCTTCTCCCACCTGGACCGCGACGGCCTTACCCCGGGCGACCGGGCGGAACTAGCCGGCTATGCCGGCGGGCAGATCGGCGAGAACATCGCCGCCGCGCAGGACGGCGCGCATAAGGTGGTCGACGGTTGGCTGGCCAGCCCCGGCCACTGCACCAACCTGATGAACCCGCAGTTCCACGAGTTGGGCGCCGCCTATGCGGTCGATCCGAAGAGCGACGCGGGAATCTACTGGACGGCGCTGTTCGGGGCGCCCTGAGCATCCGGAGGACGGGCGCGGGCCGAGTGGCGGAGGCGGCTCTGCCCGCCTCGAAGCTGCGGATGCCGGGGCAGGCTGGACGAGCGGCCGCAGGAATGAGGTCCGCATTGGCTATGCTGAAGGCGGGCATAGCCCCCGTCTGTTCACTCGACTCGGGAGAACTCGCATGAGCAGCTTCGAGATTGAGAGCTGGTGCAAAACCAAACCCACCGAGAAATCGGTCCCCATGGGATTGATCCACTTCTATATTGGCGGCGACGACCGCCTGCACTTGGAACAGGCCGAGGAGCGCCTGCAGAACTCCGGTGAATCCGAGGCTCTGGTCAATGTCGACCCGAGCACCCTGGAGCTGGTGACGCCGCCCGAATGCGGGCCATTGGCCGACTGCCACTTGCGGGTCTACCTGCGGCCGGAGGACCGGCGCGGGCAGTTTCACCTGATCGGCCATCGGGCCAGCGACGGCAGCCTTATCTACTCCAATGCGCTGCTGATCGACTCGCTGATGTAGCGACCTGCCGGGCGAACCCCGCTGGGTATTTTTTTATGTCTTGAATGCTATAGCGCTTTCGCCGATCCTAGCGCCCCACATCGGTCCGGCATTGGGGATGAGCATGAGCACGGCAGGGGTAAACCTGGCCTTGTTGGCCAAGGTCAATCATTTTCTGGCTGCGAAAGGGGCGCGGCAGATCAAGCGTTGCCCGCCCGACAGCGAGAGGCACGAGGAATTGGGAAGTCTGTATCTGATCGACATGGCTTCGGGCGAGGTACTCGACCACCATCTGGATGTCGAGGCGTTCGCAAAGCAGATCGGCGTCGCGTAGAAGGCGCGAGCATTTGGGGGAGCCCCGGCCAGGTGCCGGGGCTTTTCATTTGCGTATGCAGGAAACGGGGAAGGGGACAGCCCACGCAGCGGTTTTCCGGCGAGGCTGTTCGCGATCCAGGCTGGATGGGGACGGACGGGGCTCGTCCGGCTGGACAAGCCGGCTTGTCCGCCCTACAAAGGACCGCGTCGCGCAGGGCGGGTTTGTCCGCCGCGGATGGCATGCAAGAGCCGCCGGTCGCCGCGCATTCGTTTGGGTTTTATCGAGAGGCAGGTGGATTTGTGAGACAGAAGAAACCCTTGGACCCCGTTCGTCAGGCACAGAAGAATCGGGCCTATCGGATCGGTTATCTGATTGCCCTGGCCGGCATCCTGTGCGGATTCGCTTTGTTGGAGCTGAAGTCGGTGTAAGCAGCTTTCCCCAGAGTTGAAAACCTGCGCAGCCCGGCGGGGGATGTCCGGGCGACTTGCTGGCAGACAAGGTTGTGCGGTTGTCTGTCCCGGCGTCACTGGGCCACGGCGCCCCGTGCGACGTACAATCCCGACCGTCCACCCCTCTCCAGCACGGGAAGAGGGCATGGCGGCCGGCCCTAGTCGTTGGGCCGGCTGCCGCAGATTGCCGATACACGCATCTACCGCGAGAGAAATACCCATGCCGACCTACGATTACCGTTGCGAAGCCAACGGTCAGGTGTATGAAGTCCAGCACCCGATGGCCCTGAGTCCGAAAACCTGGGGCGAGCTGCGCGCCGCCAGCACGCTGGGGGAAGACCCGTCGATTCCGGACGACGCGCCGGTAACCAAGCTGCTGAGCGCCGCCGGTGTGGTCAACAGCCGGGCACTGAAGAACCCGGAACCCCCGGCCTGTGCTAGGGGAGGCTGCGCCGGTAACTGCCGCTGAACAGGGGCCGCGTCTGCACTGATCGCTCCCATGCTTCAGCGTGGGAGCGCGCCGTTTCTCCTCAGCTCCAGCAGGGTGGGCGCGATCCAAAAGGCGGCCTTGCAGGGTGAGACAGCGCCCGGCATTGATCCGCAGGCAGCCCGTACCGGTGACATCGTGAGAAAGAAGAAACCCGTCGCCCCGATCCCGTCAGGCCAACAAGAATCTCGGCTACCGCATCGGCTGAGCCATCGTCGCTGCCGGCATCCTCTGCGGCTTCGCACTGGTACTGATGAGGCAGGTCTGATCCACTGCGCTCGCGCCATGTCAGCAGATGCTCACTGTGATTGCACTGGATAAGGCATAAGGCTGATGTGAGGACGTGGTGCCCGCGTCCGCTCGGCGCAGTCCGGACCTCTGACGCGGGAGGATCGGAGAAGGGGTACATAGCGCGATTGGTCTGGATGGCCAGCACACTTCGTACAAGGTTCGGCCAACCTACTAGGATATTAGCATTCGATGCCAGAATCCCCCCTCCGCAGGACAGTCCAGGCCAAGCTTGCAGTCACGTCTGCCGAACCCCCCTGTCTGTGCTGTCCAACCACAGTGCAGGGGTTGCGTCTGACCGCCCCCAACCGCAATGGAGAGGCCACATCATCATGCAAAATCTCACACCTGCCGGACAGAATCTGGTGGCCAACGTGGCTCAACGCTACAACCTCAGCCAGGATGCGGTGATCCATATGCTGATCGCCGTGAACAACGGCAATGGCACTATGGCTCAGTTCAACTGCCCGGAGCTCGGCGGCTCGGGCCAGTGGATGCGCGGCGGAATGACCATGGTGGGGGACATGTTCAACTATGGCCTCAAGGCCACGGTCGACAACCTTTGCAACGAACTGTCCAACGCGCTGGCCAGCATCCAGATCTTCCCCATCATTCCGGCCGGAACCCCCGGTAGCAGCCAGTGGTGGCCGGGCAACCTCGGCTCGCCGTTCAGCAGCGGCAGCCAGAACAATATCCGCTATGCGATCTTTCCTCACCGTCTGGCCGTTGAGCGCTTCGGTCAGGTGACGGTCTACGACACCCAGGATCACCGGATTGGCGGCATCAGCCAGCAACAGGGCGGCGACACCTCCCTGACCTTCAGCAGCCAGTACGGCACGGTTTCGGTGAACAGCCTGCCGATCATCTCCGGCTCGGGGCTGGGCCAGCCGGTAGTTACCAATTTCGCCGCCCCTGCACGGTCGCCCGAACCTTACACGCCGCCGCCACAGATGAGCGGTAACAACCCGGTCGACAGCGGAAGCGGCCAGAACCACGACATTTTGGGCTTGATCGAAAAGTTGGCCCACCTGCGCGACCTCGGCGCCATCAGCGAAGACGAGTTCAACAGCAAGAAGGTGGACCTGCTCAGCCGGCTGTAAGCGTTGTACTGTGATCCACCCTACGGGGTGGATCACTCATTAATGGGTATCTGCTCCGACGCCCAGAAGCTGTTGCATTCGGTTTTACTGGCCACGCTCCCAAAGAAAAGGAGCCCGTAGGCTCCTCTCCGTCTTTCTCTCAGCCCCAGGCCAGCGCCCCGCCGGTTTGGTACTCGCTCACGCGAGTCTCGAAGAGGCTCTTCTCCTTCTCCTTCTTCTTCAGGTTCATGATCTTGCGTCACGGGGTGGGTGGGAGCGATCAAAATGCCTCCCATGCCTGGGTTGGGCTATGATGCGCGCCCCCACGCTCCGCTTGGAACATCAGGCCATCATGTCCGGCAATGCCCTTTATAACGACTTGTCCGGTTATTACGACCTTATGTGCGCCGATATCGACTACCAGGCGCAAAGCCACTGTGTCCACCGGCTGCAGCAACTGTTCGGCAATGGCGGGCGCCGGCATCTCGATCTGGCCTGTGGAACCGGGCCGCATGTCCGTCATTTCATCGATGCCGGCTATTCGGGCAGTGGCCTCGACATCAACCAGCCGATGCTGGACCGCGCCGCCTTGCGTTGTCCCGAGGCGCAATTCTCCCGTCAGGATATGTGCGCCTTCAGGGTGGACGAGCCGCAGGACCTGATCACCTGCTTTCTGTATTCCATCCATTACAGCGGCGGAATCGACAGGCTGAAGGCCTGCATCGCCAGCGCGCACCGTGCACTGGCCGCCAACGGGCTGTTCTGCTTCAACGTGGTCGACAAGCACCAAATCGACAACGCTTCATTCGTGACGCACAGCGCACGGCACGCTGACGGCCTGTTTCGTTTCAGTTCCGGCTGGAACTACACCGGCCAGGGCGAGCGGCAGTCGCTCAAACTTCGTATCGAACGAAGCGTGGCGGGCGAAACCCAGGTGTGGCACGACGAACACCCCATGGTCGCGGTGAGCTTCGACGAGTTGCAGACGCTTCTGCAACCGTACTTCGAGGTTCATGTGTTCGAGCATGATTACGAAAAGCTCATTCCCTGGAGCGGAACCTCCGGGAATGCCTTGTTTGCCTGTGTGAGGCGCTAAGCCCTTCCAGGCTAAGGGGGCGCGCTTCTCGCCGCCGCCCGGAGCGTCGTCTTGTGTAGGGTGGAAAACTCACTCAGCAATTTTCCACCACGACCGCGCCGACTCCCGCCTCACTCGCCCCAACTCCCCGCCCGACCGTCGCTTCCATCGCCCGCCCAATCCGGCGCATAGATCCCGTCGCGCACCGCACGGTGGAAGCTCGACCACGGCCAGTCCGTCACCCGCGCCACATGCCTGTGCTTCACCGGGTTGTAGTGCAGGTAGTCATAGTGACGCTGGTAATCGAGGTCGTCGCGGATCAGGTGTTCCCAGTAGCGCCGTTGCCAGATGCCGCGCTCGCCACGGGCGGCCTGTGCGGCCGTGCGCGTCTCGTCATCCGGCAGGCGTCTGGAGAAGGCGAATTTGATGACCTTCCAGCGCGAGGCGAAGTCGCTGTCGCCCGGCGGTAGCGTCCACATGCAGTGCATGTGTTCCGGCAGCACCACCCAGGCATCGATGTGGAAGGGATGACGCGCCTTGGTCGCCCGTACCGTGGCGCGCAGCAGGTCCACCTTCCGCACCAGCAGGTCGCTGCGCCGATCGCGCAGGTTCACCGTGAAAAAGTAGGTCGCCCCCGGCACGCGGGCGCGGCGGTAGTTGGACATGGGCTGCCTCCCTGAGCCTCGTGCCTGCCATGGCCATGCTCGGTGGACAAGCGGAGCGTTGTCCACCTTACGGAACTGATCTTGTGGGCCGCTGCCTGCCTGATTGGTGGACAAGGCTGCGCCGTTGTCCACCCTACGTGGCTATATGAGCGCATAACGTGGAGCTAACCGGCGTGCGGAATGCCGCGAAACGGCATGTAGGGCGTCCGGGTTGAGTGCAGAGTTATGCGTTTTCATGGCAACGCAGCCTCTGCCTCACCAAGAAAAACAAGTGCAGAGGCAGTCATATGAAGCATGTATGCAACCAGATGATCAGGAACCGTAGTTGTCGTTGTGCCTTGACCATGCCCACCCAACTTGTTTCGACCTGTTGGAATGCTGCTTTCAAGCAGGCTGCGTAAAGACGTGAAGTTCTGCTGCCAAAAAGTGGGAATAAGCCCGTTGTCGAGGCATGCTTGAATTAGGGAAATCCTGAAAAAGACTTCCCGATTCTGGTGAAATACACCCACCCCTTTGGCCGAGTTTTCCGATGAAGCAACTGTCCTTCGCCGATGCCGAGTATGCCGGCAAGCGCAAGCAG